>Ga0316206_1000830_pt1 | contig 33871 bp, 31 predicted proteins | sample 6monthpyrite_MG_FD_204942 | JGI IMG/M metagenome (GOLD analysis project Ga0316206, IMG submission 204942) | Microbial mat bacterial communities from mineral coupon in-situ incubated in ocean water Damariscotta River, Maine, United States -... | ecosystem: Environmental > Aquatic > Marine >... | reverse complement strand
TAGCTTTCTTTCACCCTCTTCCCCATCCCCAATTCCTAATCCCCGATCCCTTTCCTCGACAATCGCATGGATCGCCTTGCTCCCTGCGCCCTTGATCGCCTTGAGTCCAAACATAATCTGCCCGGAATCTGGGCAATGCTCTTCGTCATCGCCGAACACCACCGCGAAATCTGGCTTGGAATGATTCACATCGGGTGCGAGCACCGCGACGCCAGATCGCAGCTCCTCGCCAGTCGTCGGCTCAATAAACTTGAGCCGCTTGCAATCCTCAAGGTATGGAATCCAGTCGCTCACCTTCTGTGCCTGGGACTCAAAGCTCAGGAAGGCCGACATGTATTGGCTCGGGAAATAGGTCTTCAGGTACGCCGTCTGATACGCGACAATCGCGTACCCGGTCGAGTGCGATTTATTAAAACCGTACCCCGCGAACTTGAGGATCAGCTCGAAGAGTTCTTCCGCCTTCTTCTTCTCTAAACCCTTCTCGCCCGCACCTTCAACAAACTTGGGTCGCTCGGCGTTGATGATCTTCTCTTTCTTCTTGGAGATCGCCTTGATCAACGAATACGCGCTACGAAGCGGGATCCCACCAAGCTCATGCACGATCTGCATGACCTGTTCCTGATACACCATCACGCCGTAGGTCTCGGCCGTGAACCGATCGACGATCTCGTGGACCTGGGGCACATCCTCCGTTCCGTGTTTCCGCCGGTTGTAATCCGGGATCAGATCCATTGGCCCGGGCCTGAACAGCGCGTTGGCCGCGATCAGGTCTTCGAGTCGGTCGGGCTTCATCGCGTTGAGCAGCTTGCGCATCCCGCCAGATTCAAACTGGAACACGCCGGTCGTATCGCCCCGCTGGAACATCGCAAAGACATGAGGATCGGTAAACTCCAGGCGATCAAGATCGAGCGGGTGAGCTTCACCCTTCTTCTTCACCTTGCCGACCGCTTTCCAGATTTGCTCCTCGCTGAAAGACTCCCGGATCAACTCGCGGGCGCGTTCGATCACGCTGAGCGTGCGCAGCCCCAAGAAATCCATCTTGAGCAACCCCATCATCTCGCAGGTCGGCCCGTCCCATTGCGTGATGATCTCGTGATCCTCCGCGCCTGAAGCCTTATACAAAGGAACCACTTCATGCAATGGCCTCGTCGCCACGATCACGCCCGCAGCATGGACACTCGAATGCCTCGCCTGCCCTTCAAAAGTCCGCGCTGTATCGATCACCCGCTTAACCATCGCATCGGAGTCGTACCACGCCTGCAGGTCCGGCTCTTGCTCGAGCGCCTTGTCGAGCGTGATGCCAAGCTCTTCGGGCACCAGCTTGGCGAGCTTGTCCGCATCGCCAAGAGGCATCTCCAGCACCCGCGCCACATCGCGGATCCCCGCGCGAGCCTTGAGTGTTCCAAAGGTGATAATCTGCGCAACATGCCCGTACTTCTCGCGGACATAGTTGATGACCTCAAGCCGACCGTTCTGGCACAGGTCGATATCAATATCGGGATACTCCGTCCGATCCGGGTCGGTGAATCGCTCGAACAACAACCCATAATGCACCGGGCACGCGTTGGACAAGCCCAGCACATACCCACACATTGTCCCCACACCCGACCCACGAGCGATCGACGGGATGCCTCGCTGGCGACCCCAGTTGACAAAGTCCCACACGATCAGGAAGTATGCCGAGATCAGTTTGTCCGCCAGAATCTTCAACTCACGATTCAACCGAGCCCACTTATCAAACCCGTCCTTCTCCTCTTCGGTGCTGCAGGCGTTCCGCCTGTGTTCTTCCTCATCGGTTCCTTCGATCACCTCATGCTTGTGCTCAAGAATCCCCGCCCCATACCGCCAGACCATCCCCGCTTCGCACAACATCCTCAGCGTCTGGTCGCACCCATCCTTGAGTGATGCCTGATCCAGATCCGGGTCATTGGCGGGCTCGAGATCGAAGTTCGTGCAGTAATCCTTGAACCACGCCGTCAGATCACCCTCGTACATTTTTGCATTGTGCTTGGGCAGCTTGCCCTTGGCTGGCGCTTTGACAATCACCACCGGCGCATGATTCGCCCCGATGGGTACCTCGACCGTGCACCGATCCGCGATGGCCACTGTATTGGCCATCGCTTCTCGACCGGCCTGGCCCATCTCCTCGTTGTTGTATTCGTCGGTGAAGAAGACTTCTTCCATCTCCTCGGCAGATTTGACATACAACTCCGTTGGATAGTGCATCCGCTCGGGATCATTCTTGACCTTGCCCGTCGAGATACAGATCAGCGTGTCGTGCGCGTCGTGGTCATCTTCCATCAAGAAGTGCGAATCGTTATCGCACACCAGCGGGATTTCCAACTCACGCGCCAGCTTGATGACATGCGGGTTGATTGAGTTCTGCAAGCCGATGTGGTGCTGCAACTCGAGATAAAACCCCGGACCAGCTTCTGTGCCCTTAAACACATCGCGATACCACTTGGCCACCTCGGCTGCATTGTCCCAGTGCAACTGATCGCGCGTCTGCTCATACATCACCATGTGGTGCGCGATCTCCGAACCCAGATGCCCGCTGATCGTAATAATCCCCTCGTTGTGCTTTTCAAGCAGCTCGCGATCCATGCGAGGCTTGTAGTAAAACCCTGTCAGGTACGCCTCACTGCACAAATACAGCAGGTTCTCCCACCCCGTCAGATTCTCCGCAAGCATCACCAGATGGAATCCGCCGTCCTTGACGCCGGTATAAGTCCGGTCATGCCGATCGCGCGGCGCGATGTAGGCTTCCACCCCCAGGATCGGCTTGATCCCCTTCTTCCGCGCCAGGTTATAGAACGGGATCGCTGCATGGAGATTCCCATGGTCCGTGATCGCCACCGCGTCCATCCCAAGCTCAGCCACCCGATTGACCAGTTTATCGACCCGATTCCCCCCATCGAGCAGCGAATACTCGGAGTGCAAGTGCAGATGAACAAAGGATTTGCGGGGTAATTTGTTAGTTACAGTTTCAGTCACGGCGGGGTCTCAACACATCTCAAAGCCAAGGAATCGGGTTCGATCTTCATCCTACACAATCCCGGCACTGCGGGGAACCCCCCAACCCCGAAATCAGTCGAACCGAATCCCTATCATCACAGTAGAGAGAGTGAGGCAGAAACATGGACCCGACCAATCCACAATTCAGTGCAAGATCCGTCGAGATTAAAGCCGCCGGACCACTCGCCCAGATCCTCTCTGTCCTGATACTCCTCGCCCTGATCGTCATCGGATTCGTGATCTTCATCCCTGTCGCGATCGCCCTGATCGTCCTCGCACTCATCCTCTTCGGCTACTTCAAGATCAAACGAGCCCTCGCCCGTACCCACGCGCCCAACGGCCCCCTCGACGGGCGCCACAATGTCCGCGTGATTGATCGCGATGAGTAGGGCTTCGAGCACCCATCCCGTCTGCTCCATCTGCAACTACGACCTCACCGGAATCGAGCCCAGCCAAGACCACAGACTCACCTGCCCAGAGTGCGGCACACTCCTCAAGCCCGCACCGCCCAACTCCATCTTCACCAAGAAAGCCATGCACCGAAGGTTCCGCAATCACCTTCTCCTGCCCACCACACTGCCGACACTCATCGTGCTGCCGCTGAGCACGATCCCGGGGATCATCAGCGAAATCCTCGTCGGGCTCTTGTCGCTGTATCTCTTCTTCGGGATCCCGGTTTTCTTTGTTTCGACCCTCGACATCGCCTACCAAAGATCCAAGCCACATCCCCGTCCGGCCCCGCGTTGGGCCATCCCCCTGCTCACCATCCTCTACACCCTCCCCGGGGTCGCCACCGCCATCATCTTCATTTTGGTGTACGATACTTATATTGTCTGAACAAACACCGATGCCAACCTGCCCCATCTGCAACTACAGCCTTGTGGGCATCGAGCCCGATGAGCAGCATCGCCTCACCTGCCCAGAGTGCGGCACACCACTCAAGCCCGCCTCGCCAAACTCGATCTTCACCAAACAGAAGTTCCACCTCGTATTCCTCTACATCCTCGTGATCCCAACGATCATCACCAATACCACGCCCATCGCCGGCGCCTTTCTGCCGATGGAGATCGGGATGTTCGTCATCATTTTCCATGTCATGGTCAACCCGTTGATCCTGATCTCGCTCGCGATCGCTGCATCAATCACGGCATTCGTCAGATCAAAGCGATACCCAAGACCCTACCCGCGATGGACCGTCCTCTTGTGGGGCCTGCTCTATAGTCTGCCCGGGAGCGCGATGTATTTCTTCACGCTCTATGTCTTCGGCCAGGTCTATTGATGGCGAATCACACGCCCAGGCCAACCCGCCCGACCTGTCCATCTTGCAGCTACGACCTCACCGGGTTGCCGCTCCACGATAATCAACTCCATTGCCCAGAATGCGACACAACCGCCACACCGATCTACATCTCCAGACCATTCCAAAGACGGGATATGCACGCCCGCTTTGCGCGCCGGCTCCTCGCCCCGACTGCACTCCCAACCGCGCTGAGCCTGCTCGCTGCGTCCTTCTTCCCCGCAATCCTCATGGGCTCGTGCCTCATGATCGTCGCCATCCCCTTGCTGCTCATCATCTTGTTCATGAATACCACCCGCTCGATACGCCAAGACGCCCAAATCCCCCCGATCCAGGTTCCGCAGCGCACCATCACGCTCTGGTCATGGATCTACTGCGCCCCCGGAGCGATCATGCTGTACATCTACATCGATGTTGTCTTCTAGGTAAATCCCGATTGATCTGAATCCAGCGATAGGATACAGAGTGCCCCAACTCCCCAAACCAACCTGCCCAACCTGCGGCTACGACCTCACCGGGTTGATCGAACCAGATTCATCGGCCACCTGCCCAGAGTGCAACGCTTTCACTTCATTCGATTCAGCAACTCAAATCGTTTCACGCTGGCGCAACATCCGACGAGCATCCGTGTGGATTCTGATTGCTCCCATCTTCCTCGTGTGTGCTGGATGGATCGAACTTCATACGATGGGTTCCCCATTGATTAACTTTATCATTGGGTTCTTCTTGTTGGTCTATCTGCCTCTGATTTCGTTTCTGCTCATCATGGATGAGCGGGAGTTTTACAGAAAACCCGATCGAGAACACGCCAAACCAAATACGCGATTCGTATTGGGAGCGATCCTGCTCATGACCATAATCTCGCTGCTCATTTGTGGCTACAGCTACATTCACATCATCCAGATATTGCCCACCATATAACACTGTTTGGGTGCCACTACTCACCCCACCACAACTTCCCGCAGCTTCTTCGTCACATCCCCCGGCGCCCCGCTCCCGATCGTCTCCGCCTCCACCTTCACCACCGGCAGCACGCCCCAGCTCGAGTTCGTCAGGAACACCTCCTCGGAATCGAGCAGGTCGTCAATCGTCATCATCCGCCGGGTGGTCTTGATGCCCAGCTTCTTGGCGTGCTCGATCACCCGCATCCGGGTAATCCCAGGCAGCACCGGCGAGGGCATCACGCCCTCGGGCGTCTTTGGGCCGCCGAGCTCTTCCTCTTCGCCTTGGGCGATCGGGGTGATGAGGTGCCCGCCGTCGACCACGAACAGATTCGAGACGCACCCGCCGGCAAGGTGATTGCTCACCGAGAAGATGATCGACTCTCCCCCGCCCTTGGCGGCTGCGTTTTGGAGCTCGCGCAGACGCCACCAGTAGTTGAGTGTCTTGTGCCCGGCGGTCGGATCGAGCGGGTTGGCCCGCGCGTCGCCGAGCGTCGCCATGATGCCCTTTTCGAACATCGCATCGGGATACTGCGTCGCCGGCTGGGCATGGATCATCACCGTCGGCTGATGGTTCGAACGCGCGTGGGTCTGGAGCAGATTCAGATCCCCGCCCGTGACAGTCAAGCGAACCCGTGTGTGCTTATAGCGCGCCCGGCGCACGGTCTCGGTGATCGCCTCGCCCAACGGCCCGGTCTTGAGATCGTCCGACAAACCGAGCCTGCTCGCCGATACCTGGAGCCGATCGAGGTGTTCTTCGAGATCGCGGACGACGATGCCGTCGGGCGTGGACTCGGCGCGCATGGTCTCGAAGAGCCCGATCCCGTGCTGGATCGACGCATCGAAGGCGGAGACCTTGGCGTCGGCGCGGTTCATGAACTCGCCGTCGAGAAAAACTGATGCGATCTCGTCGCTCTGGCTTTGCTGGTCATGCTGGTCTTGGCTTTGATCGTTTGATTCTGATTCGGTGCTCATGCACAGAGGGTAGAACCGTTCACCCCGATCGTCGCCGGCTATCGATCATCGCGGGCCCAAACAACGCGACAAGGTGCAGGATCATCAGGATCACATTCCTGCTATAGGCAAAGAACCGCACCGAGTTCTCCATCCCCGACGCGATCCGATAGTCGCTCAGGCATCCGCACCCCGATTCCTGGAGTACCACCGGATCGACAAGCGAGAGGTAATAGGTAAACCCGATGATCCCACCCAGAGAAAGCAGCAGCACGAACTTGCCGAAGGGCTTGCGGAGCTCGGACCCGACCACAAAGACCAGCAGCAACCCCATCACCAGCTCGCCCGGCCCCACCCACCAGAGAAACGCCTTCATATCCTCGGGGATCACCTGGTGCTGGTTGACGATATCCATAAACCGCGACATGTCCAAGATCTTGTAGAACCCGGCGGCCACCCACACGAGCATGATGAGCACCACCGAAATCCGCGCAAAGAGGTACTTGAGCGGATCCTCGGGTTTGGGCTCGTTGGCAGCCTCTCTGCGGTGCGCCGAATCAATCCCCTCAGAGAGCGAGCCGTCCTCGCCGTCTGTCGGCACCTGCCCCGCCGACGGGATCGGTAACCCGCTCCCCGCATCCATCGGCGGGTCGGGATCGAAGACAGGTTGGCGCGTAAAAAGGTCCATACAAAGAGAGTATACGATCAATCGAACATCAGCGTGCGCTTGGCGAAGTCGAGTTTCATCGCCTGCTTGGCAAGATAAAGGGTCTCTTCCGCCGCGTTATTGGCCCGTTTGGTGTGCTCATGGAGAATCTCGAGTATCTTCACATCCCCCGCCTCGCCCTCGAACGGCACCCGGCGCTCACGCATCGGCTCCAAGAGCTTGTCGATATGCTCCGTGACCTCGACCTTGATGTGCCCGTCGCCAATATTGTCGCCTTTGGAGTACGCCTCTTCGAGCTCCTTGACGCGGCCCTCGTCATGAATAAACGCGCGGACATAGTCAAACAATGCATTATCAATATCGCCCGGCTCATCCATCGCGGTCCGGCCCGTGTAGAGCCCGCCCATCTTCTTCTTGATCTGCTTGAAGGTGTCCGTCAGGAAGATCGCGTTGTTGAGCGATTTGGACATCTTGTTGACGCCATCGGTCCCGATCAATCGAGCCACCCGCCCGACCTTGCCCGCGGGAATCGGGAACAACCCGCCCTCTTTCACATAGTACTCGTCCTCGGTGTGTGGATTGACGCCGCAGTACATCTGGTTGAACCGACGCGCCACCTCCCGGCATGGCTCGATATGCGCCAACTGATCCTCCCCCACAGGCACCAACTCCGGGCGGAAAATCAAAATATCCGCGCACTGCCCGACCGTGTACATCGGGAACCCGAACGAATAGTTATCCCCGAGCCCCTTCGTCTCGAGTTCGGTCTTGAGCGTCGGGTTCCGCATCACCCGATTGAACGGCAGCAGCATCGCCAGATACCAGGTGAGCTCGGCGATCCCCGGGATCTCGGTCTGCAATACAAAGGTTGACTTCTCCGGATCGATCCCGCAGGCGATCCAATCCTTGACAATATCGAGCGTCGATCGGCGGATCTCGTCGGGCTTGTCCGCCCGCGTCGTGAAGGCGTGCATGTTGGCGATCAGGAAGAAGCATTCATACTCATCCTGAAGCGCGACGCGGTTCTCAAGCGACCCCACCCAATGCCCAAGATGGAGCTGCCCAGTCGGTGTATCGCCGGTCAAGATGCGGGGTTTGGTGCTTAGATTGGAACTTGTCGTGCTCGTCATATTGGTGGGATCGTAGGCGATCTACACCCCCGACTGGGCGGCATCCGCGTTGATCATCAACGCCAAGAGCACATTGAGCGCATTGAAACACACATGCATCGTGATGGGCACCCCCACCCGCTTGGTCCGCTCATAGGCCACACCCGCGGCCATCCCGATGGCAAAGATGGGCAACAAAGCATGCCAGGGCACACGCGACTCCACCGGGCCGAGCCGATGGATCGAGGCGAAGATGATCGCGGTCAGGATAATCGAGAGCCACGGACTCTTGAGCCAGCTGATCAATGCCCCCTGCAAGAACACCCGGAAGATCAGCTCTTCGACGATCGGTGCCCCGATCACCGCCCCGCCGACGATCGCCCAGACCCACGGATTGTCTGGCTGGTTGGTGAGCTGCTCGAGGATCGGGTGCCCCATGTTGGTCGGCTCGTTGCCCTGGGTCTGGGTATAGGCAAACACACCGAGCATGTTCAAGAGCTCGAAGAACGGATAGGCGAGCACAAAGCACCCCAGCCCGACCGGGATATCCAGAGGCGAGAGCCCCAGCCCGCTCTTCTTCTCGCTCTCGCTCGAGATCGAGCTGCGGTTGAGCACAAAGAGCATGCCCAAACCCGCGATTGTTCCAAAGAGGTACGACCCGAGCAGGTTGATCGCCTGCAACTGGAGATCGTCGTACCCTTGCTCCTGGACCCATTTGATCTTGGAGATCACCTGCGGCGCCGAGGTCATCGCCAGGATCACCACAAAGGCTGCAAAGATCCAGACCACCCCCGGCAGCGCCCCCACATCGCGAAGCCCGGCCTTGGCGAATCCGCCCGGACGCAAAAGCCCGCCGGCAAAGAGCAGCGCGATCACCAAGAGCATCGACACCGAGAGCATCCCCAGCTTCCACTGCTTCATGGTCTCGACCACATCGCCGACGCTCTGGTTCTGCACCGAGTTGGTGTCCACCACCTGGGCAAGTGATGTTCCGAGCACCTCGATCTGGGCATGCTGGGTGAGTTGGGCGTGGGCGGGCGATACAATACCAGCGATCAAAGCCACCATCACCATCAAGCCCAGTGCCGACACGCCCGATCTTCTCTTGAGAGCCCCCATGAGCGAAGCGTCCAATCCAACCCCAGATCGTGACCTGCCACCGGTGCTCAGCGAGATCGTCGAGCACAAACGAGCCGAGATCGAAGCAGGCAAACAATCGGAGCCCATCTCGGCATTGGATTCTCGTATAGCCAACGCTGAACCAACCCGAGACTTCTTCGGCTCGCTCACCCACCCGAACCCCAACACCCCGGCGACGCGTGTGATCGCTGAAATCAAGCGGGCCAGCCCGTCGGCGGGGCTCATCCGCCCCGAATATGCACAAGATGAATTTCGACCAGAAGTCATCGCGGAACAGTACTCCAAGGCAGGCGCATCGGCTATTTCGTGCCTCACGGACGAAAAGTTCTTCGCCGGGCACCTCACCTACATCAACCGGATCAAGTCGGCGGTTGATCTCCCCGTCCTCCGCAAGGACTTCATCCTCGATCCCTACCAGATCCACCAGGCCCGCGCCTACGGTGCCGATGCGGTGCTGCTCATCGCTGAATGCCTTTCTGATCCCCAGATCGTCGAGATGCTCGAACTCGCCCACACCCTTGATCTCGGCGTGCTCCTCGAGGTCCATTCCAGAGCCAATCTCCTTCGGGTCTTGCCCATCCTGCGGGCATCGATCCACAAGCGGGCCTTGCTGGGGATCAATAACCGCGATCTGACCAAGATGATGACCGATCTCGCCCACACCACCGATCTGGTCGATCTCGTCGAAGATCGCTCGATCCTTGTCTCCGAATCGGGCATCAAGACCCCAGCCGATCTCGCAGAACTCCGAAACCATGGGGTCCAGATCGCCCTGATCGGCGAGCACCTGATGCGCCAAGCCCACCCCGGCGAAGCACTCAAAGCGATGCTCAATCCCCCCATTGACCCCAGTGAACCGCAATAATCTCCCTCTATCCTCGTTTTTCCACCGATCAACCCCCCATCCCTCTTTCCTTGCCGAGGCTTCCGATGACCCCACGACAACTCAAAGTGATGATCTGCACCCTGCTCCTTGTGCTGGTCACCCCTGCCAACGCCCAAGACCAGGATCCCAACGCCATCCTCGACGCGGCCAAAGCCGCGATCGAAGAACTCGACGGGTTCAGCGCTCAGTTCAAGATGCGGGGCGAGGGCGGATCGATGTTCGCTGACACGATGCCGTCGATGAACGGGCAGCTCTTCTTTGGCACCCACGAGACCTACGGGCGCGTCTTCCATCTCATTGGGGAGATCCGCGAGCAGAAGAGCGCCCCCGCAAAGCCACTCGAGATCCTCCTCGCATCCGATCGCTACATCTGGGCAGACAACGACAAGAGGACCATCAACGAATACCCGGCTTTGGGCTCGACCCGTGGGCTCCCCACCGCGTTCAACCTGACCCTGCTCAGCTCGCTCACCCAGGATGATCCGTTCGATAAGGACATGAACAACGCCCAGACGATCGACCTGCTCGCCCAGGAAACGATCAACAGCGTGCTCTGCGATGTCGTCCACATCAAACGCGCCAAGCCGAGCTCGAATCGGCGTCAGTCCTCGAACGATTCATACACCGACGCGCGGTGGTACATCGGCGTCAAGGACAAGCTCCCACGCAAGGTCGAGCACATCACCGATGCCGGGCTCATCAAAATCACGCTCGTCTTCGAGCTCTCCAACCTCAAGATCGCGACACTCACCCAGACCCAGCTCGATATCCCTCGCCCCGACGGGTACCAGTTCATCTCCAAACTCCCCAAGCCTCAACCCGAGACACCCGAAGAGCCCACACCAGCCCCCGGCTCACAAACAAACTCGGCTCAACCGACTGGCGAACCCATATCCACGGATCCAATGACCCCTCGGGTCCGGCTCGCCCCGAGTTTCAGCTTCAATCCTGAAGGGAGTGAAGACGACTCAGCGATCACCAACGCCACCCAAACGGGGCGTATCACGGTGCTCTATTTCTGGGGCTCGTGGTGTGTGCCTTGCAAAGCAACCTCGCCGATGGTCTCGGAGCTCGCCTCGTCTTTCCGCATCAATGGAAGCCGCTCAACGGTCGATGTCTTCGGGCTCGCGGTCCGCGAGGCAGACCCCGCCCGAACGCGATCAAACTTCGAGTCTGAGGGGTTCACCCATGCGCTCGTGCTCGACGCCGACCAGATCGCGACCGACTTCGGCGTGCGCGTGTTTCCCTCGATCGTGGTCATCAATGGCGAGGGTGAGATTGTTTTTCAGGAACGCATCAGCAAGGAGACCACCCCCGAGGCACTCGTCGATGGCGCGAAAAAGGCGATCATCGCGGTGATGGCTGAAGAGACGACTGATTCATCAACCGATTGATTTAGGCCGCCACAGGCATGCCCAAGCCTTCGAGTCCCGCCTGGGGCGAATCGAACTCGATCGCCACGCGCTGGTACCCATCGACCATCGGCCCGACCCGGACCACCGATGCCCCGATCATCTTGGCCGAGCGCGTCACCGGACAGTGGAGATTTTCGAAGGCGATCGCGATGCGTTCGCCCGCGTGGGCTTCTCGCGGGCCGGCAATCTCGATCGAGGCCCCCCCCTGAGAAACATCGAGCGTGCGTCCGCCCGAGAACAGCATGCGGGCGCTGCGCCTGAGCTTGATCGCGATCTCCGAGTGTGAGCGTGAATAGGCGCGTCGTTCAGCATGCCTCTCGGAATCGATCATGGTCAACCTCTGAAAAATCGTGTGTGCGATCGGGCCTCGGCTGCGATGGTTCATCCTCGACAAGCGATGACGCAAACCGTTGCTATCGAAGAAGATCGACGCATTGAGCCCCGAGAGTTGACTCAAATTTCATTCGCGAGCGAGATTCTCTCCAGCACCGGCGTCACGACCCGGCTCCTGCTCCGATCTCGATCCCGAGCACCGAATGCAAAACCGCAGCTTTCGTGAGGGTTTCCGCCCATTCTGCCTCGGGATCCGAATCGGCGACCACCCCGGCACCAACCGCGTAGTTGAAATGTCCATTGTAGATCACATCGGGTTGATCTGGATCAATATCCCCCCAGATATGGGCAGTTCGGATGGAGACGGATGCTTTGATCGCACCGCAATCATCGAGCACCAGCATCGAGCCGCAATAAGCGTTGCGTGGTTGGGCTTCAAGTTCGTCGATGATCTGCATCGCCCGGACCTTGGGCACCCCGGTGACCGAGCCCGGCGGGAAGGTTGCGCGGAGGATCTCGCCGAGCCCGTTGCCCGCTGCCAACCGCCCCTCGACGCTCGAGCTTGCCTGGAGGACCCCGGATCGGTGCGAATCGATATGCCTGTGGTTGGTCACGCGGACTGAGCCGAGCGCGGAGACCCGTCCAAGATCGTTGCGCATCAGATCGGTAATCATATCGAGCTCTGCCCGATCCTTGATTGATTCACGCAGCTCGGACACATCGGCCCCAATCGGGCGGGTGCCCTTCATCGGCTCGGTGCGGATGATCCGTGTCTCGGGGTTATATTCAAGGAAGAGTTCGGGCGAGATCGAGCAGATCGCGTGGCGGGTGCCCTCGTGATCGAAGCACATCATCGCCCCGAATCGGGGATCAGCCCCTACTGCGAGATCGGAAAAGCACGCTGAGACACTCCCCGAGAACGGAGCATCGAGGTGATGAGCGATGTTTGCCTGATATATATCGCCTGCTCGGATATACGCGAGTGTGCGTTCAACCGCATCGATATACCCTTGGCGTCCCATCGACGAGCGAACGGGTCCGAGTTGATAGTCCGTCGACTCGTTGCCCTGCTCGAGTTCATCGCCGACCCATCGCTGGACAACCGCGAGCGGAAAACTCAGGGTTGTGTCAAGCAGTGTATTGTCAAGATGGGGTGTCTGGTGGTGTGCCTTGGGCTCGATGCGACGCCCGAGTTCGTAGCTGAGCATGATGATCCACCCCGAGTCCTGATTTGACTCGAATGGGCGAGCCCCGGCAATGATCTCCTCGATGGCTCTGATCGGATCTGAGGCATCCCGATCGATCACCCAAGTATCGAGGATGTTCACTGTCCTCTCCAGAGACACGATACCCAGACCCGCGAGCGTGGCCTGCCCCCGAAGGAGAAAACGGGGGGCTGTCGGGTTGGGCGGTGGGCACCGATGCATGGTCGATGGTATCGCATGCCAGATCCAAGTTCCTCGCGGATCATAAGATCGGTCATCAATGAATCCATCGTCCGAGTGACGCGCCAAGCGGGTGAGGGAGATCTACACTGTCATTGCGCCCTCGCTGGCGAGAAACCCCCTCTCGACTCGTTATGAAAGTGGTTTCCAACCAACCCACTATCACCTTTTAGGGATACACCGATGCCCATGGCTAAGAAAAAATCATCCAAGAAAACCGCCCGCCGCACCACCACGAAGAAGGTCGCCAAGAAGGCTGCCAAGAAGGTGACGAAAAAGACATCGCGCAAGAAGGTGGTCAAGCGGACCGCTTCGGCGCACAAAAAAACCACCAAGAAGCGATCGACAAAGAAGGCGACACCGAGCGCGGCCAAGCGTCATGCTTCTAAGAAACGGGCCAAAAAATCTCCACCGAAGGTCTCTCGGAAGTCGGGTGCCGCAAGCACGAAGAAGAAGGCACCGAAGAAACGCGTCATCGCGGGCAAGATGATCTACAGCTTCGGCAAGAAGACCGAGGGCGACAGCACCATGCGCACGCTCTTGGGCGGCAAGGGCGCCAACCTTGCCGAGATGACCTCGATCGGATTGCCGGTCCCTGCTGGGTTCACCATCACCACCGAGACCTGCGCTCGTTATTACCAGAATAAGAAACGCCTGCCCAAAGGGCTCATGGACGAAGTCGCCAAGAGCATCACATCGCTCGAAAAGCAGCGTGGCAAGAAGTTCGGCAACGAGAACGACCCGCTGCTGGTTTCGGTTCGATCGGGAGCCGCCGTCTCGATGCCGGGGATGATGGACACGATCCTCAACCTCGGGCTCAACGACAAATCCGTCAAGGGGCTCGCCGCCAAGACCGGCAACGAGCGTTTCGCCTACGACGCCTATCGTCGGCTTATCAACATGTACGGCGATGTGGTCATGGGCGTCGATCACCATCACTTCGAGCAGGCGTTCTCCGAGATCAAGGAACGCTACCTCGCTGATTCGGACACCGATGTCCCGGCAGCGGGGCTCAAGGAACTCTGCGATGTGTACAAAGCCATTTACGCCAAGCATGTCGGGTCGAGGTTCCCACAAGATCCATTCAAGCAACTCAAACTCGCCATCGAGGCGGTCTTTGGCTCATGGAATGCCGACAAGGCTGTTTCATACCGACGGATTGAGGGCATGGTCGGGCTCAACGGTACAGCTGTCAATGTCCAGACGATGGTCTTTGGGAACATGGGCGACGACTGCGGCACCGGTGTCGCCTTTACCCGCAACCCGTCGACGGGTGTCAACAAGTTCTTCGGCGAGTTCCTCGTCAATGCCCAGGGCGAGGATGTCGTCGCCGGAATCCGCACGCCTCAGCCCGTTTCGGAGATGCCCGCATGGAACAAGGCGATCTTCAAGCGTCTGATCAGTATCAAGAAGATCCTCGAAGATCACTACACCGATATGCAGGATATCGAGTTCACCATCGAGCAGGGCGAACTCTTCATGCTCCAGACGCGAACGGGCAAGCGCACCGGGCTTGCCGCGGTCAACATCGCCTGCGACATGATCCGCGAGAAACGCATCACCGAAAAGCAGGCGCTCCTCCGCATCCCCGCGGGCGATCTGGTCCAACTTCTCCTTCCGTACTTTGATCCTGAATCAAAGCTCCAGAACAAGGCGTTGACCATCGGGCTCCCGGCATCGCCGGGCGCATCGGTCGGGCACCCGGCCTTCACCGCCGACGAAGCTGTCGAGCGGGCATCGAAGGGCGAGCAGGTTATTCTTGTCCGCAAGGAGACCAGCCCGGAAGATGTCGATGGCATGCACAGCGCGGTTGGAATCCTGACCTCGACTGGGGGGATGACCTCGCATGCGGCGGTCGTTGCAAGAGGGTGGGGCAAGTGCTGTGTCGCCGGCGCTGGTGCGGTCGAGATCAACGAGTCGGTGGGGATCTTCCGCATCAACGGCAAGTCGTTCGGGCGCGGGGATCTGATCTCCATCGACGGGAGCACCGGCGAGATCTTTGCCGGGTCCACGCCCCGGATCGAGCCCGACGGGATCACGGGCAACTTCGCCAAGATCATGAAGCTCGCCGACAAGCACGCGACGATGGGTGTGCGCACCAACGCCGACACCCCGAGCGATGCCCACCGGGCCCGTGAGTTTGGTGCCAAGGGCATCGGGCTCACCCGGACCGAGCACATGTTCTTCGAGGGCGAGCGGATCACCACGATGCGTGAGATGATCTTGGCCGAGAACCTTGATGATCGTGAAACGGCGCTGGCCAAACTGCTCCCATTCCAGCGCGAAGACTTTGCCGGGATCTTTACCGCGATGCACGGCTTGCCCGTGACGGTGCGTCTGCTCGATCCGCCGTTGCACGAGTTCTTGCCTCACGAGCCCGACGCGATCAAGAAGGTCGCCGACAACTTGGGCGTCAGCGTCGAGGCGGTCCAGCGGCGCGTGAGCGCACTCCACGAAGCGAACCCGATGATGGGGCATCGCGGGTGCCGATTGGCGATTACTTACCCTGAGATCCTCTCGATGCAGGTCCGCGCGATTGTCGAGGCCGCCATCGAGTGTGCCAACAATAAGATCAAGGCGATCCCCGAGATCATGATCCCGCTCGTGGGCATCGAGACCGAACTGGCCGTGCTTCGCAAGCAGGCCGAGGAAGTCATCGCAGCGGTCAAGAAGGAGAAAAATTTCAAGAAGAAGCTCGACATCAAGATTGGCACCATGATCGAGATTCCCCGCGCGGCGTTGACCGCCGACGAGATCGCCGAGCACGCCGACTTCTTCTCGTTCGGGACCAACGATCTCACGCAACTCACCTTCGGGTACTCGCGTGACGATATCAACACCTTCTTGCCCGACTACCTCACCCGCGATATTCTCCCCGAGGATCCGTTCCAGAGCCTCGATCAGACAGGCGTCGGGCAGCTCGTCGAGATGGGGTTCAACAAGGGACGCTCCGCCAAGCCCGGTCTCAAGATCGGCATCTGCGGCGAGCACGGCGGCGATCCCAAGTCCGTTCACTACTGCCACAGGGTCGGGCTCAACTATGTCTCTTGCTCACCGTTCCGCGTCCCGATCGCCCGCTTGGCGGCCGCGCAGGCGGCGATTATGGACGGGTAAGATCCAAATCTGTATTCCCACAAAGCCCGGAACCGTCCGGGCTCTTTTCGTGTATACTCCATGTTGCATCCAATCAAACGAGGATCTACTCATGTCCATCCGTGCCTGCCTGATCACCTGTGTTCTTTTGTTCGGCGGATTCTTTGGCGGCGGGTGCGCCACCTATCGCGTCCCCGGCGGGGCTGCCGATTTTCGTGCGTTGGGGATTACGGCCAACGAGCAAGCCGAGATGACCGAAGATTCGATCGCCCGCGAACTCGCCAAACGACCAGCCGCTTCATTCCCAACTTCAATCGCGGCTGTGCGTGTCCAAGCGAGGGGGTATCGCTCGTACACCACGCAGGGGTATGACTACGGACGATATTCGGTCGTGGGTGTACGCGAAGTCGAAACCGAGGAGGGACTCAGCACACTCTCAAACCTGCCGATGGTCCGCACCGTCATCCCGCTCAATCGTTTGGTGATCCACGGCATCGAGAAAGAGGAAGACCTCCGCCAGGCTGCGGCCCGGGTGCAGGCGGACATGACGCTGATCTATACCTTTGATACCAAGTTTGGCGTCGAGTCCACTATCCCCGCGCTCGGGGTCATTACGCTCGGACTCTTCCCCAACGATGAGGCCCGCGTCACAAGCACCGCCTCGGCGGCGTTGATTGATACACGGACAGGATTCATCTACGCCCTTGCCGAAGCAACCGCCGACACACGCCAGATCGCCAACGCATGGACGAGCAAGGACGCGGTGGATCAATCTCGAAGGCGGGCCGAGCGCGAGGCGTTTGAGGGATTGGTTTCCGAGCTAACCAAGGCATGGAAGCAGGTCGCCGAGGCCTACGCCGTGCAGCCGACGGCGGCGATCAACGGCGAGTAAGATCCAAAGTTGTATTCCTACCAAGCCCGGAACCGTCTGGGCTTTTTTGGCACGCTCACTATGATGTACTGGAAAGAAAATGCTGATGGCCCAGAAAATGTTGCTCGATCTTGATCTCCTCGCTATATCACGACAACGGAAACACCTGAGCATCGCAACGCTGAGCATTGTTGTGGTGTTGATCACTTGGATGATCTGGCTCTTCAACACATCGAATGTTTCGAGCTTTCAACTCATTGGGAGCAATATGCTCATCGGTATGCTCGGCATCTGGGTTGTTGTAGCAGGCATTCTTCTCCAGGTCGCGATGGGGGTCGGGGTTGTGACGATCGTGATCACCGCGTTTGCTGCTTTTTTTCTGCCTTGGCTTGTTGGGTTTGCACTTGTTTCGCAGGCCACGACCATCCTCAAACTCGCCGGGGCCAAGACCGGTTTCTTCGGACTCTCCTCCACCGAGCGCGAAAAAATCACCCCCGGGCACTGCCGAGGGTGTGGATATTGCCGAGACGGACTCGAGTTGCTCCAAGAATGCCCAGAATGTCAGCGTGTGCCTCAGGTGATCTGAAACAGTATTGGGAATTCAGAACTCAACCTTGGGCGCCTCGCGCACCGTCGCGTCCTCGATCTCGAAATATTCCGCCTTCTCGAAGTTGAACATATTGGCGATAATCACGCTGGGAAAAGTTTCGACCGTCGTGTTCATCTCGCGGACATTGCCGTTGTAGAGCCGACGCGATGACGCGATCCGGTTTTCCGTCTCGCTGAGTTCGCCTTGGAGATTTAGAAACTGTGTGTCGGCCTTGAGGTCTGGATACTGCTCGACGACCACCGCGAGTTGCTTGAGTGCACCGACAAGCATGCCTTCGTCTTTGGCCTGAGAACTCGGTGAGCCGTTGTTGGCTGCGGCCTGGTTTCTCGCCTGGATCACCTTTTCGAGGGTCTCAGACTCGTGGCTTGCGTAGCCCTTGACTGCGTTGACGAGATTCGGGATCAGGTCGTAGCGTCGTTTGAGTTCGACATCGACCCCTGACCATGAGTCCTTGAGGTGCTGGCGGACGCGGACGAGTTTGTTGTAGATGCCGACGACCCAGCCCCCAATGATGAGGATGAATACGCCGACAACGATGAGACCGATGACGAGACCGTTCATGTGATGCTCCCTTTCTCCAGATCTTTGACGACAAAGTCTGGCCAGTGTTCAAGAAACTTGAGTGTCCACCCCAGCGAGCCCTCGAAGCGCTCGAAGGGCCACTTCGACATGCCGTTCGACAGGCAGATTTGTGATTGTTCGATATCCACCGCCCCGGGCTTGGATTCGAGGAGAAACTCGATCATCCGCGGGTTGATGATGTCGTAGGCGAACTTGCGGTTGTCGCACTTGACGAAGTATTTGCGTGAGAACTCAGCGCTCTCGAAGTCGATATCGTTCTTGCCAAACGCCGAGGCGATCTTGTCGAACAAGCCTTCGCGCCGGATCAAGAGGTCCGGCATCCCGTTGTAGGGTAGATCGAAGATGAAGTAGCTGAAGTGGTGCTTGACGATCCGTGTGCGTGTGGTGGTCCGACCGTTGACGGTGGTGGTGTAGGTCTCGCGGGTTTTGTAGGTGAAGTCGCCCATCGTGCACTCGGCGACGGCGGCACCGAGATCGATCGAGCCGGTGATGGTGTTGTAGGCATAGCGATCGAATCCACGCCGGAAGAGCTCGAAGTGGGCGTATCGCTCGTCGTGGGTGGAGTCGAGCCCCGGATAAAAGGAGAGCCCGAGACCATCGGCGAAGCTCGCCATCGCGGCGATCCGCTCGCGCTCGCGCTTGGCTGCCGCCGCTGCGGCCTTGGCGATCAGGACGATGAATCCGATCGCCACGATCACGCCGACAATGATTATCAATGGTTGCATCTCAATAGAGTAGTTCTTCGGGAATCATTGTGCTTGATTTCAAGGGGTAATTCGATCTCGTGTGTCGATGATCGTACAATACCGGGCAGTACGAAGGAGTCATTATGCTCTGGCAGCCATCCCTTCCCGATCACTATCACGCTTTGAGCGATGAAGAACTCAACGCGCAGATCGAGGCGCGTCGGGCCCAACTCGGCGAATTGCTTGTTATCCTCGGGCATCATTATCAGATGGACGCTGTGGTCCGCCATGCCGATTTTCTGGGTGATTCGCTCAAGCTCTCGCAGCTCGCCTCGTCGGTGGTTGAAGAACGAGCCGCCAAGGGTGTCGCTGTCAAGCACATCATCTTCTGCGGCGTCCACTTCATGGCCGAGACCGCCGACATGCTCACGCCCGATTCGGTCTCGGTGATCCTTCCTGATCTCTCCGCCGGTTGCTCGATGGCGGACATGGCCGACTATGACCAGACCGTCGAGGCGTGGGAGCTCATCCACGAATCGCTCAAAGAACAAGGATGGAGCGGTCGGATTATCCCCATCACCTATGTCAACTCGACGGCGGCCATCAAGGCCTTCGTCGGCGAGCACGGGGGGGCGTGCTGCACATCGTCGAACGCCGATCAGGTCTTCGCGTGGGCAATCAACGGCGGCACACAAGCCAAATCTGACGGCGAAGAGATCAAGATCCTCTTCCTCCCCGATCAGCACCTCGGGCGCAACACCTCAGCCGGATTCGGCATTGATGTTGAGCGCAACACATGCGTCTATGACCCACGAAAAACCGAACAAGGCGAACCCCTCGGCGGTGCGTCCGCTTTGGAGTTATACGACGCAGCAACCATCTTGTGGGCAGGGCATTGCAGCGTCCACAAGCTCTTCCGCCCCGAGCACTGCGCCGACATCAAACGCGCAAACGCTGCGCTCTCACTTGGACAAGGATCGCATGAGGAACCCACCCAGATCATCGTCCACCCCGAGTGCTGCAAGGAGGTCGTCGATCTCGCCGACTACAGCGGCTCGACCGAGTTCATCATCAACACCCTCCGCAACGCCCCCGCCGGGAGCAGGTGGGCGGTGGGCACTGAAGTGCATCTGGTCAATCGATTGCACACCGAACTGGCGCCAAGAGGGGTCGAGGTTTCGATGCTTTCGGAGTGTCAATGCTTGTGTACGACGATGTACCGGATTGATGAGCCGCACATGCTCTGGGTGCTCGACGGGCTCTGCGGGATTGGCACAAAGAAGGATGCGTCGTTGGATTCAGTTGAAGGTCCAATAACCGTCCGCAATGTCGTATCGGTCCATCCCGAAGCGACCAAGCTTGCCCTGCTTGCCCTCGAACGGATGCTCGTCCACACCGGAGTTGCCCCGGCCAAGACGGTGTGAATTTGACGATGCAATATCGAGTGAATCGAACTTGTTTGCCGATAGATTCGTCGTGGTCAACGATGCTCTTCAAAGACACTCCTTCGAATGGGCGGGTTCGCTCGGGCGTTGGATGATTTTTTGCGCCGGGCTCGCGGTGCTCGTCGCGGTATTGATCCTGCCCGCCCAGGCCGACCTCCGCCAAAGCAGGGTGCAGCGCGACCTATCGCTGCACATCGAGCACACCCAGCGCGATCGAATCGAGCGATACGAAGACTTTCTCGCTCAACTCGAAGCGCCCGACGAGACAACCGTAAACCTCCTGGCGATGTCGCAACTCGGGGTGATCCCCGACAATCGCGATGCCCTTATTGTGCCCGGCCAACTCGCCGACCCGCAACTCTTTGAGTTTCTTGAGCCCGTTCCCAAGCCCTTCATCCCCCGCTCGACCCCGGTCTCTGCGCTTGAAGAACTCGCCACGGGTTCGCAATCTCGGCTCTGGGTCGCGCTCCTCGGGGCCGTCGCGGTGTTGTATGGGCTCTTGCCATCCGCCAAGGTGTAAGCACCAGCCCTAAACTCTTGCGTGGATCAATCCCATCGCTATCCCGTCATTGTCGCCCCCACCGCTGGAGGCAAGACCGCACTCGGCGTTGAACTCGCCCGTCGGTTCGATGGCCAGATCGTCACGGCCGATGCCTACCAGATCTATCGCGGGCTCGACATCGGCACCGCCAAGCCGAGCATCGAAGAACAACGGGGCGTCGTCCATCACCTGATCGATATCGTGGATCTCAAGGACCGATTCACCGTCCACGACTGGCTCAATCGCGCAGACCCGTTCGTTGAAGATCTTCGATCGAAACAGATCACACCGATCGTCGTCGGAGGGACGAATCTGTATATTAAATCCTTCCTCGACGGGCTCTTCCAAGCGCCCGAGCCGAGCGATGCGGTCAAGGCCCAGGTCGAAGAGATGTCCCAGCCCGAGCGCCGAAAGATGCTCAGTGCGGTTGATCCCGCAGCCGCCGATCGGATCGACGGGGCAGATCTCCGCAGAACGCGCCGGGCACTCGAGGTCTATCTCCAGACCGGCACCCCGATCTCCGAACTTCAACACCAGTGGGAGCTCGAAAAAATTGCCCGCCCCGAGGCGGTGCTTGTTGGGCTTGATTGGCCAAATGAACTTATTAATCAACGGATCAACCAGCGCGTCAAGATCATGGTTGATAACGGGCTCGTTGAAGAGGCACGGGCGATCTTTGATGCCGACGGGTTTGGGGATCAATCCCGAGAGGCGATCGGGTACAAACAACTCATCGCCCACTTCGAGGGCCGATGCACACTCGACGAGGCGATCGAACGCATCAAGATCGACACAAGAAGATTCGCCAAGAACCAACGGACCTGGCTCAAGCGTCTGCGCGCACGCGAGGGATCGATCTGGATCGAGGCTGCAGATCTTGATGTTCAAGAGATTGCCGATGAGGTCACGCGTCTGCTCTAATCATCGAGCGAGATGGACTTTGGACCCTCTTTGCCCGCGACGCGTTCCATATGCCCATCGCCACGCTTCTCATACTTGGTGAATCCAAGCCGATCGAGGTTCTTGTTGCTCAGAATGGATTTTTCTTTCATGTCCGACCATTTGCCCGCGATGTTGGGCAGCGTGGGGACGCGGTGGACCTGGCGTCCTTCGTGCTCGCACAGGGCGTCGTCAGCCATCTTCTGGACAAGCTCAAAGTGCTCGCCGGTGCCTTCGCCCTGCTCATCGAGATATTCATAGACATAGACCGGCATACGGTTTCTCCACAAAGTGCCCTGTTCCTACAAACTATACGATCTATCGACCCGAATTGATCGCCGGATCAGCCGAGAATCATTATCCGAAGACCTGGCCCGATTCGGTGTCCTGCATCTTCCACCCGTTGGCCTTGCACAACTTGGCAAGCACGGGCCAGGCAAAGTCCATCACATGGACCACCACCATCGCCTGCATGAGCTCGTCGTGCCCGACCGCGTATTCAACCGTGTATCCGGGCCCGTGGAGCACCATCGTGCCCAATCGGCTCAGCTCTGCTCCATCTACAGCGGTATTGAACTTGGCCAATGCGGCGCAGACCTCTTTGGGTGTACCCAGCGCAAGATTGCCCGCGAGCATGTCGTCGGTATCTTTGGGATTGATGAGCACCAAGATTCGTTTTTTGGCTCTGGCCATAGACGAGAAGGATAGCAGGGCCAAGCTGATGCGTCGCCTACTCTTTGTCCTCTTCGAGCACGCCGTCGGCCTCGTCCTTGGCATCGAGCAGCTCGGACGCTTTTCTCAGCAGCAGGCCCAGGGGCACCGGCTTCTGCATGTACGCATCGACCCCGAGCGATTCGCCGTAGGCCTGATGGCGTTTGCCCTCGTTGGCGGTCACCATAATCACAATCGGCGAATCCGCCTTGCCCTTGATTTTTTCGAGGGCGAGGAACCCCGACCGCTTGGGGAGCATCATGTCAAGGATCACGATCTCGGGGGGGTCATCGCTGCAGATCCGGACCGCCTCGTCGCCGTCCATCGCGGTGAGGGTCAAGGCCCCCTCGGACTGGAAGGCGGCGTTGATCGAATCGAGCACATCCTTTTCGTCGTCAACAATCAGCACGCGGACATCCTCGAACATGCCCTCTTCTTGTTCGATCTGGTCGTTCTTTGTTTCTTCGCTCATGTGGTGTCCCGTCCCCGTTGATGGTCATCTACTTGAAGTGTGTGATGTTCTGCTCGAGCATGAATGCGCGGTCCCTGTCCGAGCGATCGACAATCTGTTCGACCTCCTGATCCGTCATCCAGGGCAGTGATTCGAGCTTCTCGCGCAGGTTCTTTGGGAATGGCTTGTTGAGCCGTTCATGCCTGGGCCTGCTCTTCCAGATTCGGTGCATCCAGAGGTACTGTTCCGGTGCTTTGCGAACTGATTGCTCTATCGCCCGTCGATACCGGGCCGTGATATAAAAAAGCGGGTCCGGGTGTGATTCCCAGTCCTCGGGATTGATCCGGTCATAGATCTCGATGCGATATTTGAGCTTGACCCGCTCGTTTGGGTACATCTCGAGCCGACGGGCGTTTCCCACGATGATTTTGGCTCGGTGCTGGATCGCCATGAGCCCAATGGACTTGTAGCTCGATGCCAGACGCCCCATGAAGGGCACCTGCATCCCGCGATCGCCCGCGTTTTGGTCCGCAACGATCCCGATCGATTCACCCGCGGAGAGCAATCCCGGGAGCTTGTGCATCGCGCCGAACTTGTCAACGAGCTCGAGACCGCGCCTGGATCGGGTCTGGCGGAGCCACGCGTCGGCTGGGCGTAGATCCAGTGGGCGATAGAGCACATGCATCCGGAATCCGAGCAACGCCATCGTGTACCCGAGCGCCTCCCAGTTGCCGCAATGTCCGGTGAGCAGCAGCGTGGGCTCGTCGTCGATCAGCGGGCGGATGACCTCATCGAGCGAACCAAGCTCGATATAGTCGGACCACGCATCCTCCGAGAGATACCGAGGGAGCACCGCCAGCTCGACGGCCAGCATCGCCAGGTGCCCGTAGCTCTGGATCACCAGCTCGTAGCGTTGCTCATATTCAAGCTCGGGCATCGCCACCGCCAAGCGATCGACCGCCCGCGAAACCCGAACCCGGTTCAGCCGCGAGCCGCCAAATGAGCGACCCAGAGATCGCGCCCCACGCAGCACCGTCGCCAGTGGCAGCGCATGAACGCTGACGAGCAACGAACGCAAAGCACCGTACATCGCCGGCTGAATCACCAACGACTGCATCGCACGAGGCTCGGGGCGGGGATCATATCTAGATACCATCGAGCGCTCCGTCCGTCAAGCCTTCGGCATGAACTCATTCGCTCAGCAACTGCTCAGTCAGGGAATGCACCGATCAATGTTTCGAGCCGGTTCGCATTGAGCAACGGCATCGAGGTCGATTCGGCCTTGAGCATCAGATCGTCGTAGCGCTGGATCTCCTGCTGGAGACGCACATACTCTTGGATCACCGCAACGGGCGAGCCGACGCTGGGCTGAGGCGGCAGGATCGGCTTCTCGCCGAGCACAACAAAGTCCACATCGCCCGTGATCTCATCGACCAGAATCCCACCCCAACGCTCGATGAGCGCTTCGAGGGTCTCACGCTCAAAGCGTGATGAGATCCCGTCGCCATCGGTGTCGAAGAGCCCATCAACGACGAACTTGTAGGTCTTGGTCGGGTCATAGACGGCGTTGGCGATCACATCGCCGCGGACGATCGGGTTGCCCTGTGAGGACTCGATGATGCGTGCCCGCGAGAATGTGTCTTCAACACGAACGATCTCGACGACGGCCTTGCCCGCGGGATATTCGCCGGTCTCTTCGTCCAATCGGATATCCGTGGCATCGTCATAGATCGCAAAGGTCATCCCCAAGATGGCTTTTTTGTCACGACCGATCGAGATCATGACCTCGTTGTCGATTGGATTGACCTGATTGACCCTGCCATCGACGAGCGCTTCCTCATTGAGCGGGCGGGTCCGATCCTTGCTCCCCTCGCCCATCAGACGGGCGACCTGGCTCTGGAGCACGATGTTCTCTTGGATCAGTTCGTCGTTCTCATTCTGAAGCCGGCTCTCACGCGAGGTGAAGTCTGTGCGGAGGTTCTCGATCTGGTCGATCCGACGCTGCTCGATGCCCGCATACCCCTCGGAGAGCTGTTTATTCGAGCTGATGATGGCTTCGACATTGCCCTGCATCATCGAGGCAGCGCTGTTGAAATCATTCTCGATCTGGGCGACCCGATCCGCCTCGTCGCGGGCGGCGGCCTGCGCTTCGATTCGGGCAGATTCAGATGCGTTGAGCTGCTCATTGAGCGTCCCGATCTCGGTATTTTTGAGTTCGACAAGCCCGAGGAGTGACAAGCCCTCTGCGCCCTCGATGCCCGCGAGGCGTTCGCGAAGATCGGCCATGCTCAGCGAAGTGTCGCCAGCGATGGTCTGCATCAGTTCCGATTTGTTGGTCGCCAAGAACCCGACCACGGTCTTGCGCTCACGCGAAGCCTCGTCGCGGATCGTGCGGATCGCGGCGTGCTCTCGCTCTTGGGGCGAAACAAACTGCTTGACCTCCTCGTTGGCGGCTGCTAGATCGCTCTTGGCGCTCTGGGCGTTGCCATAGAAGACCATCGTCGTCACAAAGAACCCAAGGCTCATCGCGCCAAGGATCGTGATGGTGACGGCGACGCCGACGCTTGCTCCGGTGCGGGCTGCCATAGATACAACTCCCGTCCTCTCCATCCTTGAGTGAGATGGAGGACTTCAACTTGCTGTTCAATCGCGATCAGACCCGGTCACCCAAGCGAGATCACGCCGGGACCACATCCCGGAGCAGTCCTATTCGTCCGCTGAACCCGACCGGTTCGCCTACGGGCGAAATCAATCAGGCTCATGCCTTCGAAGAGGTGCCGGCGAGTATAGGTTGAAAAACCGATTCTGGGCGGAATTGACCCGGGTCAATCACGAAAGATCCCTATCATCTCCCCGATTGACCATTCCACCGTGCGGAGCCACCCATGATCCGATTGCCAACCCATACTTGTCCCGTACTTCGCCCGCTCTGCCTCTGCACATTGCTGACGATCGCCCCCTCGGCCAACGCGCAAGAGGTCGATTACATCCTCGATACCGGAGTGGGTACCTTCAACATCGGGCCGTCGCAGTTCGATGCCAACATGACCTGGCTCAACAGTTTTGACACCATCGCCGGCGGCGAACTCATCACACGGGTCTCGGTTTCCTTCGGCGATATCGCTGACAATGACGGGAATGTCGGCTCTGATCTCGTCACCATCGCCATCCTCAAAGACCCCACCAACGACCACGATCCGAGCGACGCCGTATTGCTCTCCACCACACAGACCCAATGGGTCGATACGGGATTCGGCGAGTTTGTCGCCTATCCCGTCGAACCCACCGAGGTCGATGGAGTGTTCTTTGTCGCGGTGATGATGGATGTCATCCAACGCTCCAACGCCGCCTCGATGGACCCCAACTCGCCGTCTGCGGGTGCTCAGAGTTGGCTCTTCTACAACCCCAAGCCCAATCTTGAAGAACTGGGCTCGTCGCCGTTCATTCTGCGGATGGGCGATTCGCCGTTCCAAGGCGCGTGGATGATCCGGGCCACCGGCGAATCGGCCCTTTCTTGCCCCGCCGATCTCACGGGCGACGGGGTGCTCAACTTCTTTGATGTCTCGGCCTTCCTCAACGCCTTTGGAACCCAAGATCCAATCGCTGATCTCAACAACGACGGGCTCTACAACTTCTTTGATGTATCCGATTTTCTCAGCGCCTTCACCCTCGGGTGCCCATAACCACACCCATTGATCTATGACCACGATTTGCATTTCGGTGCAGAATCGGAGACAATATCGAAATGCACCTTGTTCTCTCCGCCATCAACGATCTCCAACTCGCCCAGCTCGTCGATTGGAATATCTCCCAAGATGAAAAGCACGCGGTGCTCTTTCGCCTGTTATTGGCTGCAGTCTTCGGGGGGTTGCTGGGATGGGAACGCGGACGATCTGAAAAACCCGCCGACATCCGCACGATGGTCCTTATCGCCACCGGGGCCGCCGCCTTCACGCTCATCGGACAGCAGCTCATCGCCCTGAGCGACAACGACTCGATCATCCGCGCCGACCCAACCCGCGTGCTCTCCTACATCATCTCCGGCGTCGGCTTCCTCGGCGCTGGCGCGATCCTCCACTCCAAGCGAGCGGTCAAGGGCTTGACCACCGCCGCCTCGATCTGGGTCGTGGCTGCCATTGGCGCCGCTTGCGGCGTCGGCGAGTTCATGATCGCATTCTTTCTCTTCGCGATCACCTTCGTCACCATGTGGGCACCTTGGGTGTATGCATTGGCCAGTGGGACACTGGGCGACGAAGATTGATCTTCAATGGTGGCCCGGCTCGCCGAGCTGGGTTCTTTCTGAAAATAACTATGTGAAGATGCAAGACCCGACTCGGCGAGCCGGGCCACCAATAGATTTCACACGCCTCGATCCGCGCTGCCGAGCGATTCGAGTTCGTCGCTGTACCGGCTGCGCATCGGCTCGATGACCTCCTTGAGGAACCGCTCGGTCTGCTCGACCGATCGACCAATGTAGCTCATCGGATCGAGATGCGAATCAATGTCGATCCCCTCCAGCAGCGGCTCGCCCTTCAAGCGTTCGAGCAGATCGTTGTCCTTGCCCTCCTGCTTGACGACCTGCCCGGCGGCCATCGAATGCACGCGGATCGCCTCGTGGACATCCTGACGATCGCGGCCCATTTTTACCGCTTCCATCATGATGTTCTCCGTCGCCATAAACGGGAGCTCGGCCATCAGGTTCCGTCTGACCATCGCTTCGTTGACAATCAACCCGTCAGCCACCGTATGCATCAGATCGAGCGCCCCGTCCAAAGCCAAGAACGATTCGGGTAATGACAATCTCCGGTTGGACGAATCATCAAGCGTGCGTTCGAGCCACTGCGTCGCAGCGGTGTCGTAGGCGTTGCCGACGAGGTTCATGACGAATCGGGTCAACCCACAGATGCGCTCGCACTTCATCGGGTTGCGCTTGTAAGGCATGGCCGACGAGCCGATCTGGGACTTGCCGAAGGGCTCGTCGATTTCTTTGCGGTTGGAGAGGAGCCGGATATCGGTGGCGATTTTGTGGAGGACGGAGGCCATTGATGCGAGATCGGCGAGTATGTGTGAATCAAGGACTCGTGGATAGGTCTGTCCCGTAAGAATGAATGTACCTTGCCAGAAATCAGATGGCGCCCATTCTCCATCATCTAAGTAGCTCGATTCAAGCCTTCTCAAAAACTCAACCTCGAGTTGATCAACTTTTTCTTGACTTCCTAATAGATGCAAAAATGACGCCTGGGTTCCTGTGGCTCCGCGTAGTCCGCGGTATGGAATATCGTAACAATCCATTTTATTCCCCGACACATTCAGGTCGTACGCCCAGCCTGCGACCCTGCGGCCAACTGTCGTAGGCTGTGCTGGTTGATAGTGTGTAAATCCAAGTGTCGGGACTGAGATATATTTGGCAGCTACTTTTGCCAAAACTGAAACACACAAATCCAACTTGCGACTTATCCTGCCCTTTGATCGCATCAACGCAATCAGATCCGCATTGCACACCACATCCTGACTCGTACACCCCAGATGAATAATCCCGCGAGCACTCGGGCACCGATCGCCGAACGCGTGCACATGGGCCATCACATCATGGCGCAGCTCGCGTTCGTACTTGGCGGCTAGTTCCATGTCCTCATCCGTCACCTCAAGGTGCGCCCGCATCTCGTCGAGTTGTTCGTCGGTGATGTCGAGCCCGCAGGCCTGCTGGGCCTCGGCGACCGCCAGCCAGATCCTCCGCCAGATCATGAACTTGTGCCTCGGCGACCAGATCTTGCACATTTCTGGGGATGCATTGCGAGCCGCCAGCGGCGAGGTGTAGGTATCGTGCGCGTTGGTCATCTTTGATTCTCTTTTCGAACTCAGTTCGCCACAATGTTCACCAATCGACCCGGCACGACGACCACCTTGCGGACCGTCTTGCCTTCGATCAGCGATTGAATCTTCTCGTCATCCAGCGCCAATGCTTCGAGCGTCTTGGCATCGGTATCGGGCGGCACAAACAGCTTCGAGCGCAGCTTGCCCATCACCTGGATCGGGATCTCGATCTCGTTATCGACGAGCATCGCTTCATCGAAGCTCGGCCAGTCGGCAACGGCGATAGAATCTTCATTCCCCAGCTTGTGCCAGAGTTCCTCAGCAACATGAGGCGTAAACGGCCCAATCACCCGCACAAACCGATCCATCTGATCCTTGGTGAGCCCCTTGGCGAGGTTGACAAACTCAAAGATCGAGGCGATGGCTGTGTTGAAGCTCAGCTTCTCAATATCGCTGCCCGCCTTGGCGATCATGCGATGCAACTGCTTCTCGACGGCTTCGTCCGCCGAATCGACAAACCGTAGCTCGCCGCTGGTTTCATCAACGCACAGACGCCAGATCTTCTGGAGCAAGCGATAGAGCCCGATGATGTCCCGCGTGTTCCACGGCTTCGAAGATTCCAACGGGCCCATGTACATCTCATAGAGCCGAAAGGTGTCTGCGCCATACTCGGCGATCACCTCATCCGGGTTCACAACATTCTTGAGCGACTTAGACATCTTCGCGATAATTCGATCGACCGAAGCATCCGTTGCGATTTCAAAGTACTCCGGGTTCTCAACCGAACCTCGGTTCTCAACCTCGTCGATCGGCACCAACGATTTATCCGCCCGCTGATATGCATGGCTCGTAATCATCCCCTGATGGAACAGCTTGCGGAACGGCTCGACGCTCTGGACGATCCCCAGATCGAAGAGTACCATGTGCCAGAACCGGGCGTACAACAGGTGAAGCACCGCGTGCTCGTTGCCGCCGATGTAGAGATCTACGCCGCCGGCGCCCATCCAGTAGTCCTGCGCCGCGTCGCCGACGAGTTGATCGGAGTTCTTGTTATCGCAGTAGCGCAGGTAGTACCAGCAGCTCCCCGCCCACCCCGGCATCGTATTCGTCTCTCGACGCACCTCGGCGTCGGGGTGCATCCCGTCGACGCCCGCCTCGCCCGCGGTGGTGTGGACCCAATCCTCGGCCTTGGCGAGCAGGGGCTGGGGTGTGTCGGACTCGACGGGTTGATAATCGGCCAGCGGCGGCAAGACCACCGGCAAGGAGTCCTCGCTCACGCCGTGATGGTTCCCGCGCTCGTCGAACACGATCGGGAACGGCTCGCCCCAATAGCGCTGGCGTGAGAACAACCAGTCGCGGAGTTTATAGTTGACCCGCCGAGCCCCGATCTTGCGCTCGTTGAGCCATTTGATCATCTTGGCTTTGGCATCCTCGATCATCAAGCCGTTTAGAATGCCCGAGTTCATCGCGACCCCGTCGCCCGTGTAGGCCTCGCCCTCGAATTCATCGGGCGGTGTCACGGTCCGTACGATCGGGAGATCGAACTTGGTGGCAAAGTCCCAATCTCGTTGATCCTGCCCCGGTACCGCCATGATCGCGCCTGTGCCATACCCCATCATCACATAATCGGCGGTCCACACCGGGATCAGTTCGTCAGTCACCGGATTGCGGACATGGAGCCCGAGGAAGACCCCGGTTTTTTCTTTATTCTCTTGGCGTTCGACATCGGAGCGCTTGGCCGATCGCTCGACATACGCATCGAGCTCGGCGACATCCAGATCCATTGGCTCGATGTCCATCGCCAACTCGACAAGCGGGTGCTCGGGCGCGACCACCATATAAGTCGCCCCATAGATCGTATCGGGGCGGGTGGTAAAGACGCGGAGCGCCTCGCCCATGTCCGTATTGGTGGGCAGGATAATCGGAAAATCGATCTCCGCCCCCTCGGAGCGCCCGATCCACTCGGCCTGCTGGGTTTTGGTCGAGTTGGGCCAGTCCAAATCCACCAACCCCGTGAGCAGCCGATCCGAATAGGCGGTAATCCGGAACATCCATTGACGCAACGGCTTACGCAGCACGGGGTATCCGCCCCGCTCGGACCGGCCGTCGTGGACTTCCTCGTTAGCCAGTGCGGTGCCGAGCTTTGGACACCAGTTGACCGTCTGCTGCGAGAGATACGCTAGGCGATACGAATCAACCACCGCCTTGCGGGTCTCGTTGTCGAGCGTCTCCCATGGGCCAGCGTCCGTCCCGTCGGGGAGATCCCCCGCCCCGATGTACTCCGCGGCGTGTGGATTGAGCTTCACCTTCCGCCGACCCTCGACAAAGTCCGCGATCAGACCGTTGATCGGGCGCGCTTTCCCCCGCCCACCGTCGGCATCAGGGTCGAACCATGAGTGGTAGATCTGCAGAAAGACCCACTGGGTCCACTTGTAATAGTCCGGATCAATCGTTCCGAACTCACGCGACCAGTCGTAGCTGAACCCGAACCGCTGGAGCTGCCTGCGGAAGTTGTCGATCGCCTTTTTCGTGGTGATCTCCGGGTGCACCCCGGTCTGGATGGCGTACTGCTCGGCAGGAAGCCCGAACGCGTCCCACCCCATCGGATGGAGCACATTGAACCCCCGCATCCGCTTATACCGGCAGATAATGTCAGTGGCGGTGTACCCCTCAGGATGCCCAACATGGAGCCCGGCCCCGGACGGATAGGGGAACATGTCCATGCAGAAATACTTGGGCTTGGCCGGATCAAACCCTTCCTCGCCCGGATTGGACTGGATCGAGGTCCCCTGCTCGTCCCACCACCGCTGCCATCGGGTCTCGATCTGCTCGGCCATCGCGGCCGAATATCGACACGCGGGGGTTGAATCGCTCTGTATTTGCTCAGCATTTCCCATGGTTGGGGAGTCTAGGTCGCCGCAATCTGATCGTCCAAAATCATGTAAAGAACAAATCGATTGCAGTTTATGTGCCTGAATACGATCCATTGTGTCGATGAATTTTGAATGAAACGCCAACCGTTAAAATTCCAACTTCCTCCTGAAAACCGGAGATTTACAAACACATATTTCCGCTAGATTTGTTGTTTTCGACATAGTTTGCGGAATATTTTATATAATAAATTATCTTATTAGCAAACTCTTTGATAAATTTTTAAAAAGCAATCTCTAACCGAAACAGTCCCATGAATGCAGATCCAATTTTCCTGGTTGCCGCACGCCGTTCAGGCACCACCTTATTGCGCCTTATGCTTTCGAGCCATCCCGATCTCCACTGGGAGCGGGGATGGGAGTTCGCAACCTCGTTAATAGACAAAGATGGAAAACCACCGTCATATAAAATCCTTCAGAATCTTACAATGAAACTAGGAGTTGAAGCCATAGCGATTGATGAATCTGAAGATTTAATGAGTGTTTATCGCAATATTTTGACATCCTATTTTAACAAACAGTGTCAATCTGAATCAAAAAATGTATTTGGTGCGACTATACATATAAACTACCACTTAATACGCCATGTTTTTCCCAACTCGAAATTTATTCATCTTGTCCGTGATCCACGAGATGTCGCTTTCTCTGCGGTAAAGCTTGGTTGGGATTCCACTTTTTGGAGCGCGGCCAAACGCTGGCGATGCGCCGAAGAAGAATGGGAAACCCTAAAACTCCATGTCCACCCAAGCTCTCGAGTTGAACTCCGTTTTGAAGACCTCGTCTCAAACCCAGAGGAAGAACTCGCGAAACTGTGTGAGTTTATAGGTATTTCATACACCTCACACCTCTTTGATTACACCAAAAATTCTAAATATGGCTATCCTGATCCATCTCTCGCTGAACGATGGAGAGAAAAAATCTCCTCTCATGATGCTGCATTAGTTGAGTCTCGCGCCGGGGAATTGTTAGATCGCGGGGGATACGAACGGACATCGTCAAATTTCAAACCCGCTATAATTGAACGGTGCTACCTTCGATTATACAATGGTATTGCAAACCGCACTCGACGCATCAAACGAGATGGAATAGCTTTTTTCTTGCTTGAATCTTCTTCTCAATGGCTGCGTATATCACCGCTGATTAAATTTGTTCAACAAAAAAAACAATCGCGCCACAACAAAGTTATTAGTGATCTTGAAAAAGATTACAAAAATAAGTTATAAACAGATTACGCCTGCCGATATCGTATGACCAAATATATTTTGCGAACTAACAATCTCAGGTAGCCCCCATGACAAATCACAAAGCAATTGCCCACAAATGGGATCTGAAAAAACTCCAATCTCTTCTGTCTCAACCCATCGCTGAAGCTCTGGATGAGGATAGCAATCTACGAATCGAATACCTCTGCAAGCCTAAACAGGTAGCCGACGATGCCACCAAGTTGCTTGTTTTCAACGAAAAAAATACACGAGTTGCTGTTATTCTGATCTCATCCCATGCAGAACCGACATTTGTACTACACGGAATGGAACAGGCACAGCGAATCAAACAGAGCATTGGTTCAGTACTCGGAAATGTTATCCTCGACCCACTTGCCAATGGGACGCTCGACACCTGCACCTATACCATCCTGCCGTATTGCAAGCCCATAGCAAAAGGACGCATCCTCAAGCGTATCCATCGTATTGCCATCAGACACACCATACTCGAGTGGCTTGCACAAGCCGTCGAGCACACCTCAAAAGCACCAAGCAGAGAACAAATCGATTCAGGATTTGAAACGCCATTAGAGCGACTCGAATCCTCGGAGACCATGCCTCACAAACTCCGCCAAGGAGCATCACAAACAATGAATCGCCTCCAATCTGGGGCATGGCAACCCCGACATATTGTCATGCATGGCGATCTCTGGGAAGGCAACATTCTATTCTCAGATGCGCACTCGCGAAATCCGAGCGACCCCTACTCGAAGATCGTTATTATCGACTGGCCT
>Ga0316206_1000828_pt1 | contig 34029 bp, 29 predicted proteins | sample 6monthpyrite_MG_FD_204942 | JGI IMG/M metagenome (GOLD analysis project Ga0316206, IMG submission 204942) | Microbial mat bacterial communities from mineral coupon in-situ incubated in ocean water Damariscotta River, Maine, United States -... | ecosystem: Environmental > Aquatic > Marine >... | reverse complement strand
GTGCATAGAGTATAGCGCATGCTTCAAAGGTGCAAGTTATCCGGCCAGTAATCTGATCCGGATCAACGCTGTTTTTTGGCTGAAAAATAACCCCATTCTCTGGTAAACACTGTAAAATCATGTAAAACTAGCATGAACAGGAAAAGGAACCCTATATTCAAATCCAGGAGGATTAAGAGTGAGTAATCATCAGGCACTCAGACTAATAATTATTGAAGATTCGCTAAATGAAGCAGAAGCTATTGTCAGCATCCTGAAAAATGCAGGGGTTGCTGTGCGCATGCAATTTATCGAAGACATGGAAGATCTGGAAGACGCCCTCTCTCCTAACTCGCATGATCTTGTTTTCTGTTCTGTCGTCACGATGGAGCCCAGTCTGGTTCAGGTTGTAGACACAGTAAAGCGGATCGACCCTGAAGTTGCAGTCATAGCGACACATAATGAGGAAGATCCTGAATTTCGCACCGAAGCTCTTACATCGGGCGCGCGCGACATGGTGACGACTCAGGACCAGGGTCACCTTCAGATGGTCACCAAACGGGAAATTGAAACGGTTAAGTTAAATCGCCGGATCAAAACCTGCAGCAACGCCTTACTCGAATCTGAAAAGCGCTGTCACGTTTTACTGGATAGTTCACGTGACGCCATTACCTATGTTCACGAAGGTATGCATATATATGCCAACCAGGTCTATCTGGATACTTTTGGTTTCCCTAACCTTGAAGAAATTGAAGGGACTCCGATTATGGATATGGTCGTTGAACAAGACCATGAAAAACTGAAAAAATATCTGCGTATGTACAGTCGTGGTGAAAGTCGAACCCGCGCACTCGATGTCGTGGGAACACGCCAGAATAACAAAACCTTTCGCGCTCAAATGGAATTTTCACCGGCCAGTATTGAAGGTGAACCATGTACCCAGATTATTATTCGTGACCAGTCCCTGAACAAGGAACTGGAAAACAAACTTAAATTTCTGAGTAAAAAAGATGTACAGACCGGCCTCTACAACCGTCAGTATTTCATGGAAATTCTGGAAGACATGGTACAGCTGTCTCGTGAAGACAGGAATAGCCGCTCACTTTTATACCTCGAACCTGACAACTGCAAGTTCATTAAGGAAACAGTCGGTATCAGTGGTATCGACAGCGTGTTAGTTGATATAGCAGATATTCTCGGCACTATTCTTGACGAAAGCCAGGTCATCGCCCGTTTCAGCGACACAGCATTTGTGATACTCACTGAAATCAGTGATACCAATGAATTAATGATGCTGGCGGATCGTATCCGTGCAGCAGTTGAATCTCATATTTCTGAAGTTGATGGTCAGTCTATTACCTGCACATGCAGTATCGGTGCCTGCCAGTTTAGTGGATCCACACGTGACACACATGAAGTTATTTCTCATGCAGATCTGGCTTGCGAACTTGCGCGTGAAGAAGGTGGAAATTGTGTTCATTTACACAACCCGATTGCAGATGAAAAAGCCGGGCGCGAACGCGAAATCCATTGGAGCAATACCATCGAGCACGCACTCAATCATAATAGCTTCAATCTGGTCTATCAGCCCATTGCCAGTTTGCATGGCGATACTTCTGAAAAATACGAAGTACTATTACGTATGGTTGATGAGAACGACAACCCTGTGTCACCCGCCAAATTTATACCTGCTGCCGAAGAACATGGAATGAGCGTTGCTGTTGACCGCTGGGTCATTGTGCACACGATCAAGGCACTACGAGAAAGGATTCTGAAAGGCAAAGATACTGTCGTCTTTATCAAATTATCGACAGCCAGTATTATCGATGAAAATATGCTGAGATGGATCCATGATGTCATACAGAAATCAAAAATAGATGCTAAAAAAATTATTTTTGAAGCACATGAAACTAATGTCAGTAATATTCTTCGTCAGGCAAAAGAATTTGTAGAAGGTGTCAAAAATCTGGGCTGTGGTTTTTGCCTGGAACATTTTGGTGTTGGAAAAAATTCCATTCAGGTTCTGAAGCATGTACCTGCAAATTACGTGAAAATTGATGGGTCATTCATGCGCAATCTGGCAAGTAACCAGGAAAATCAGGCCATGATCAAATCAATGACCGAGCTGGCTCAAAGCATGAACACCGCCACCATCGCGGAATTTATTGAAGATGCCAGCAGTCTTGCCGTATTGTGGCAATGTGGCATCAACTATATTCAGGGTAACTTCCTGCAACAGCCTACAGAAATCATGAACTATGATTTTGAAGGCGATGAAGACTAGGGCGCCACTGGTAACTTCATCAGTTAATCAGAGGCCCCCTGGTTTTATATGCTTACAGTTTGTGTGATACCAGTCCATCAGCCAGTTTTGGTTCAAACCAGGTAGACTTGGGGGGCATAACTTCATTAGCATCAGCAACTGACATCAGATCTGACAAGCGTGTTGGATAAAGTGAAAATGCGACAGCCATTTCACCGCTATCAACTCTCTTCTCCAGCTCTTTTAAACCACGAATTCCACCCACAAAATCAATTCGCTTATCTCTGCGTGGATCACTGATACCCAGAACAGGATCAATCAGGTTATTAGCCAGCAGGCTCACATCCAGACGAGCCACCGGGTCATCGCAAGGTATTCTGTCTGCATGAATATCCAGCTTGTACCATTTACCTTGCATGTACATGCCCACCTGACCCGGACTCTCCGGTTTTACCGGTTCTTCACTTTCAGCAATATCAAACGCGGATGCAACTTTTTTTATGTAATCATCTACACTCAGATTATTCAGGTCTTTTACAACACGATTGTAATCGAGGATATTCATTTGATTATCAGGAAAGATAACCGATAAAAAATAATTATAAGACTCATCACCCGTATGCGCCGGATTATCTTTCTTGCGCATTGCTGCAACCCGGGATGCTGCCGCTGAACGATGATGTCCATCAGCAATATAAAGACAATCCATCTCATTGAAAATACGGGTTAATGATGAAACCTGATTTGCATCACAAATTTTCCACAATGTATGCTTAACGCCATCGTCTGCAGTCAAATCATACTCCGGTGCGGATTTGACGACATTCTGAATCAGCATATCTACATCAGGGTGATGCCGGTAAGTCAGAAAAACCGGACCAGTTTGTGTATTTAATGCATCTATCTGACGAACGCGATCATCTTCCTTATCCGGGCGGGTGAACTCATGCTTACGAATACGATTACTGTCATAATCATCAACATTTGCAACCGCGACTAACCCGGTTTGCTCCTGCCCCCCCATAATCAGCCGGTACGCGTAGTAACAGGGCTCATCATCCTGAATTAAAACTTCATCATCTATTAATTGCTGAAGATTTGTTGCACCTTTTTGATAAACAGCTGCATCATACGGGTCTGTGTCTTCGGGTAAATCGATCTCAGGCTTGGAAATATGTAAAAAGCTCAGAGGCCTGCCCTGAACCCGTGCCCGGGCTTCTTCTGTATTCAAAACATCATAAGGCGGGGCAACCACATCTGAAGCTTTGTCCTGCTTTGGGCGCAGACCTTTCAAAGGACGAATTAACGACATAACAACTTCCTTTATACAATCACGAAAGCTGGTTATTGTAACGACTAATATCGCGACATGCACCCTGACATACCCGTGAAAACCCAATCAATTGGTATTGATCATATATTTCAATCGCTTACAAAGAAACACGTATCAATATCACTTTTAGCCAGATTCCGGATTGAACGAAATCAGGCTTAAGGACTCTAATCAGCCAAGGGTATTTATAAATATAATTTAGAACAAAATCATACCCATAAATCATATACAATAGACAAAATTAGCGTAAAGCTACTAAAATATATTGAGAACACATTCAGGATTTTGGCTCTATGTCTGGTGCAGGAAAAAAATCATCGCAATCTACGAATCTGTATCCAAATACAGCTTCAGTAAACGCAAAAAAGTATCGATTTTTCAATATAGCCAGACTCTTGCCACGCCATATCCCCATCGCTACCAAACTGGCCATTACCATTGGTATATTGCTTACACTGGTAATGGCATTGCTGGGAGCGTTGATCGTCAATAACCAGACTCAGCTATTAACAAAACAGACACATTCTACTGGCCGCACGCTTGTCCATCAGATGGCCGAATCAGCCAAGGAAATGCTGCTTGCAAACGATGTACTGCAAATGGAAATACTCGCCTATAATCTGGCTACGTCAGAAAATATTCTGGGTACTGCGATCTACTCTACAGACTACAAGCTACTCGCAAGTTCAGGTCAAACACCTTTCCAGCCTTATGCACCGTTTGAAAATCGAGTAAAAGAATATCTGAATGGCAATACCAATATTTTACCCTGGACATGGGACGCATCACCAAAAGGTTCGGTTGACGCTATCTCATTTATGGCACCCGTCAGGTTTAAAAATATAACCGCAGGCTATGTCATGATCAGTTTTAGTCAACAGCCTATGAACCAGGCAATGAAAGATGTCGTGCAATCAATTCTAACCGTTACACTGATCCTGATTATCGTTGGTATCCTGATTTCTTATTTTCTTGGCAAACGCCTGACCCGCCCCATACAACATTTAATCGATGCCAGTCGTGCCATCGGTGAAGGTATATATGATTACGAGATACCCGATAAACGCAATGATGAAATTGGCTATCTAATGAACTCCCTGAACACCATGGCAAAGGGCCTGCTGGAAAAAGAGCAGGTAGAAAAAGCATTTACCCAGCATGTTTCACCCAATATCGCTAAAAAAATTCTCAGCAATATGGAAGAAGTTAAATTAGGGGGCACCCATGTCTTTTCTACTGTGATGTTTGTAGATATTGTCGGTTTTACTGCCAAATCTGAAAGCCTTCCTCCTAATGAAGTTGCTGACATGCTCAACGAGTTCTACACCTATGTCACCAGCACTGTTCGTTTATACAAAGGGACTATTGATAAGTATATCGGAGATTGCGCTATGATTGTTTTCGGCGTAACCGAAAATGACAATGATCACGTTTACAATGCCATTGCTTATGCTGTCTTTTTACAAAATCTGGCTGAACGCATTAACAATATACGCATATCCAAAGGCAAGTTTCCCATGCATTACAGAATAGGTATCAATTCGGGTGAAATGCTTGCCGGAAACATGGGTTCATCAACACGCATGCAATATACTGTGGTAGGTGATAGTGTCAATCTCGCTTCAAGACTTGCATCACTGGCCAATACAGACCAGATAATGATTTCAGAAGAAACCTATAAATTACAAAGTGTAAAAGGTAGAATTATTGCACAAAAATATCAGTCATTACATGTCCGGGGTAAATCAGAACCCGTTAGTACTTTCCTTGTGCATGATGTCGTTGGTGTGGAACAACTCAAGATGGAAGAAAATGTGGATCGTATAATAAAGTCAATGGAACAATATATATGAGTTGGTTCAAATCTATAACCTCAACCTTACTGCTTGCTTTTATATTAAGTGGTTGTATGGGTATTAATAATCACAAAAAACCCGATTATGAAAAAGTACAATTATGGGTTAGCCAGCAACAATTTGGCAAGGCACTACAGCATCTTGCAAATAGCCGTAATTCACACTATAACGCCGGCCTGGAATCCAGAATCAACGATGTTCAACAGCTGGCATTTAAGTATGACAAGGAACAGAGCCTGACCATCAACCAGATGATAAATGAACAACGCCTGATTGAAGCTCGCACCCTGCTGCAAGCATCACTACAGGCCTACCCTAAAGGTGAACGCTTACAAATCACGCAAAAACGACTGCTAAACATCCAGTCAACTCAGGTAAGTCGCCTGCAGGCTCAGCAACTTCTTGCGAAGTCAGAGTGGTTACTCAAGGCAAAAAAAATCCAGACATCATTACTCACGATAAAATCCAGGGCCGATAACAATTCAGATGAGCTTGTTGTGCGCTCTTCTGAAATACAGGAAACTGCCGCTGAGCTATATCACCTGGGGCTAAAAGCCTTGCAAAAAGGAGATCTTGATCTTGCTGACAGCTGCCTGACCGTATCCAATAAATTATATAAACGTAACTTCACTACAGCTGCCATTGCACGATTAAATCAACTGCAACAGATTGAAGCTGAAAAACAACAGGCCATTATAAAAGCTCAGCAAGCAAAAAAACGCATCATAGAAATCCGCGTAGCAAAGAAAAAGAAGAAGCAACGAATCTTTAAACAGCAGGAATTTGATGCCTTATATTACAAAACATCTAAATTAATTAAAGACAACCAACTGACAGCTGCTCAGGATGGCCTGGTTAAACTTAACCAGATGCTACCCGGTGATCAAAAATTAATAGAACTGAATAATTCGTTCGCCATCAAGTTACCAACTCACATCAAGGCACTGGTCAACCGTGGGAAAAAACTCTATATTAACGGTAAAATACAAAAAGCGCGTGACATCTGGGCCAAAGCATTAAAACTTGACCCCGACAATCGACCAGTAATCGAAAATATTTTTCGTGCTGATAAAGTTTTATTGAGACTAAAAGAATTAAATAAGAAATAATAAGCAGCTTTTTATGATGATTATCAAAAGCTGTTTCTGCTTTTTTTTGCAGGAGCGAATTTTTCGCGAATAAATTCGCTCCTGCACAACTAGTCTTTGCTTTTCTTTATCTCAGCCTGCATTCTGAATACCGAACGATATCCTTGAGGTAGTTTTCGTCCTCGCCTGCCCCGCTCACCTACATACTCATCTACTTCATCCGGTTTCATCGTCTTGTGTCGCTGCCCGGAAAATAATGTCAGTTTTTCACCATCCTGAATACTGGTAATTGCTGTAATGTATTCTTCACGAGCAACCACTTTTGCAGAAGGGATACCGATAATCTTATTTCCCTTACCTTTTGGTAATTCAGGAACCTCGTTCATTGGGATTATCAGCATGTTACCTGCTGTTGTCGTTGTCACGACCCAGTCATCATCATAACTGCGGATTATTTGTGGTGGTAGTGCCTGCGCACCTTTCGGTACTGAAAGCACACGTTTACCTGCCTTGTTACGTGAAATCATGTCTTCAAGTCTTATGACAAAACCATAACCTGCGTCAGAAGCCAGTAATACCTTATCGTCAGTCTGACCCATAATAACACCCACAAAGCGTGCTCCTTCGGGCGGTTTGAGACGGCCACTTAAAGGTTCACCATACCCTCTTGCTGTCGGCAGATTATGCGTTGGAACTGAATAAGCTCGCCCGGTAGAGTCAAAAAATATTGCCAGTTGATTGCTTTTTCCCTGAGCACTGGCCTGATGCTGGTCACCTGATTTATAGGCCAGACCCGAGGCATCAACCTCATGTCCTTTTGCGGATCGTACCCAGCCTTTTTCTGAAAGAATTACTGTTACCGGCTCTACACTGATCAGGGCAGTTTCATCCATCGCCTGTGCCACTGAACGCTTGACGACAGGTGAACGTCTGTCATCACCATATGCGTCCGCATCTGCTTTAAGCTCATTTTTAATTAATGTCTTCATACGTTGTTTAGAAGACAATGTTTTTTCAAGATCCTGTTTTTCATCCGCGAGTAATTTCTGCTCATCACGAATTTTCATTTCTTCAAGTCGCGCCAATTGTCTCAGACGCGTATCAAGAATGTAATCTGCCTGGAGTTCCGTTAACCTGAATTGTTTGATCAATACCGGTTTAGGTTGATCTTCGTTGCGAATAATCCGGATAACCTCGTCAATATTCAAAAATGCGATTAACAAGCCTTCCAGTAAATGTAATCGTTCATTGACCTTATCCAGCCGATATTGCAAACGCCTTGTTACTGTTTGCGTCCGGAAGGCTAACCATTCTTTCAGTATGACTTGCAGATTTTTGACTCTTGGACGACCATCCAGCCCGATCATATTCATGTTGACACGATAAGTTCGCTCCAGGTCAGTCGTTGCAAACAGATGTGTCATTAATTCTTCAGTATCAACGCGATTCGAACGAGGCGTTATTACTAGCCTCGTGGGGTTTTCATGATCCGACTCATCCCGCAGGTCTTCGACCATGGGTAATTTTTTAGCTATCATTTGCTGAGCGATCTGTTCAATAATTTTTGAGCCTGATACCTGATGTGGTAATGCAGTAATAATTATATCGCCGGACTCTTTTTCATAACAGGCACGCATTCGCATACTTCCATGCCCCGTTTCATACATGGAATGAATATCACTCAATGAACTGATAATTTCTGCCTCTGTCGGGTAGTCAGGTGCTTTTATATAACGACACAAGTCTGCGACACTTGCCTTGGGTGAGTCCAGCAAATGCAGACACGCATTGATAACTTCTCGCAGATTATGTGGAGGTATATCTGTCGCCATACCTACAGCGATACCGGTAATGCCGTTGAGTAATACATGCGGTACTCGTGCAGGTAAAACCGAAGGTTCTTTTAATGTTCCATCAAAATTTGGTTCCCAGTCTACCGTGCCTGCACCCACTTCTTTTAGTAACAATTCAGAAAAGCTGGATAGTCTTGCTTCGGTATACCGCATTGCTGCAAATGACTTGGGATCATCTGGTGAACCCCAGTTACCCTGACCATCGACCAGTGGGTAACGGTAAGTAAATGGCTGTGCCATTAACACCATGGCTTCATAACAGGCACTATCTCCATGAGGATGAAATTTACCCAATACATCACCAATGGTACGTGCTGATTTTTTATACTTGGATCCTGCTTTTAATCCCAGATCTGACATGGCATAAATAATACGACGTTGCACCGGTTTCAGGCCATCCCCGATATTGGGCAAAGCTCGATCCATAATGACGTACATGGAATAATTCAGGTAAGCCTTTTCGGTAAATTCTTTCAGCGGTAGCTGTTCTATACCTTCAAAATCGAATTCAACAGTTTTTCCCATTTTTATTTTTCCTGTGGCAATCAGACTTCTGCCATATCACCTTTTTTCTCAAGCCATGATTTACGGTCAGCACTACGTTTCTTGGACAACAACATATCCATTATCTTATTCGTATCATCACCCGCTTCAATAGTCAGTTGTACCAGTCTTCGTGTATCCGGTGACAAGGTTGTTTCACGTAATTGCATAGGGTTCATTTCACCCAGTCCTTTGAAACGCTGCACATTGACCTTGGCCTTTTTCTTTTCAGCCTCAATTCGATCCAGCACACCCTGTTTTTCTGCATCGTCCAGCGCATAATAAACCTCTTTACCTACATCAATACGATAAAGTGGCGGCATCGCAATAAAAACATGTCCTGCCTGAACCAGCGGACGAAAATGACGTACAAATAATGCACATAACAAGGTCGCAATATGAGCGCCGTCAGAATCAGCATCAGCCAGCACGCATATCTTGCCATAACGTAAACCCTTCATTTCATCGGAACCCGGGTCAACACCAATTGCAATTGAAATATCATGAACTTCCTGTGAGCCCAACACCACCTGGTGCTCTACTTCCCAGGTATTCAGTATCTTTCCACGTAATGGCATGATTGCCTGAAAGGTTCTGTCCCGAGCCTGTTTCGCCGACCCTCCGGCAGAGTCTCCTTCTACCAGAAATAATTCGGTTCGCTCCAGATCTGAAGATGAACAGTCTGAAAGCTTTCCGGGTAAAGCCGGGCCCTGAGTTATTTTTTTACGAACAATTTTCTTGCCGGCACGCAAACGTGATTGCGCACTTGAAATAGCCAGCTCGGCGATTTTTTCTCCGGTCTCTGTATGTTCATTTAACCACAGACTAAAGGCATCTTTTACCACACCGGAAACAAATGCCGCACATTCTCGTGAAGAAAGGCGTTCTTTTGTTTGCCCTGAAAATTGAGGGTCTGCTAATTTGACTGACAATACATAACAAACTTTTTCCCAGACATCTTCAGGGGTTAGTTTAATACCACGTGGCAGCAAACTTCGAAACTCACAAAACTCACGTATAGCTTCGGTCAAACCTGTACGCATTCCGTTAACATGAGTACCGCCCATCATAGTCGGTATCAGGTTCACATAGCTTTCCGTAATATTTTCTCCACCTTCTGTCTGCCAGGCCACTGCCCATTCAGCTGCTTCATTGTTCCCCTGTATGGAACCTGTAAATGGTTCAGATGGAAGTATCTCGGTACTGCCTAATTCTGTACTCAGATAAAAACCAAGACCCTGCTCGTAAAGCCATTCGATTTTTTCATTGCTTTTTTCATCATAAAAACGAATGCGCAAACCGGGGCACAACACGGCCTTTGCACGTAACAGATGCTTTAACTTGCTTACCGATGTTTTTGGTGAATCGAAAAACTGCGGGTCTGGCCAGAAACGAACAGTTGTGCCGGTGTTTGCCTTGCCAACCTTGCCTACAACTTCCAGCCTTGATTTCTTTTTGCCATTAGCAAAAGCTATATTATATTCCTTGCCACCTCGTCTTACCCAGACTTCAAGATGTTTTGACAGTGCATTGACGACCGAAACACCTACGCCGTGCAGACCACCTGAAAAGGCATAGTTTTTATCCGAAAATTTACCTCCGGCATGGAGCTTGGTCAGAATCAGCTCAACACCTGGAATTTTTTCCTGCGGATGCTTGTCAACCGGCATTCCCCGGCCGTCATCACTTACTTCTATTGACCCATCTTTATATAAGGTGACGTCAATCTTTTTAGCGTGCCCTGCCATCACTTCATCAACACTGTTATCGATGACTTCCTGTGCCAGGTGATTGGGACGAGTTGTGTCGGTGTACATGCCCGGTCTCTTACGAACCGGTTCCAGCCCACTCAGTACTTCTATTGAGGAGGCATCATAATCTTGCGCCATATTTTCCTGTCCTAATCCAGATCACTATCGTCATTACTGTCGGGGGTATATCTCATTAATTCAAGAATATCATGTTCAGAACCTCTGATAAGTCTATCCCGGCATAAAAAATCGCGATACAAATCAGTACGATATACAGTGACCCCCAGACCTTTGATCTTTTTCCACTCTGGTGTTGCTAACGGAACCAATGATTGCCCCCAGATAGCGGCCGCATAAAGTTTATACTGGCCAGTATCGCAACGAATACCTTCAAAAAAAACATTACGTACACCGCCTGATGTTTGCACAACAATTGCATAACGAACACTATTATCGCTTTTTGAGGTCTTCAATGTAGTCGCATCAATAAAATACTTGTACCGGGGCATTTCAAAAATTTTGAAATTAATCAAATCACTATCTGTGATTTTTGCAGGAATATGGACTTCAGCCTCTTTCCAGGCTTTTTTAATCACGACAGGACCTGTGCTATCTCCAAAATCATCTTCTGCTGCCATCGCAGGGAAAACAAATGTGATTAACACAACCAGCAGGGGGAATAGATTACATTTCATAAGTTACACAGTTATCCGTTGCTATATACGGAGGCACCATAATAACCATGCGGGCTGTAAATGCAAGCAACAACACTAATCTGTCGGATGACTGTCCAGATCTGCGGCCAGCGAAGCGCGATAGTTTTCAGCCAGCGCATCTGTAGCATGATGATATGCCTGATGTGAAATACCCAGACCGATTGCAGCACCCTTGTTTGCAGCGTTTGCCATCTCCGGGGTCAGCTCAAACCGTAAGAAATGCACCGCTGATGTTTTATCCTCGGTTTCACGCTCCAGGTCTTCATCGGTGATCGGAGATACCTTGTTAAAACCACTGACTTGCATCCAGACCTGCTTTTCTATACCCACCAGCTGTGTCAGAGCCACTGCCCTTTCATCCGGATCGGTATATTCGATCATCATGGTTGCTTTCCAGTTGCAGCCATCAGGAATCAACGGGTTGTATGCATCCAGTTCTTCCTGAATGGCCTCTGCTTCAAAAATTTTCTCTGCACGCAGCATTTCCTGTACCTGATACTGGATAATGAGTCGATCTTCAAAATGTAACGTTACATTGGGTCCAATCGGAATCAGTCGATTCTTTTTATGTGCCATGATGTTGCGACGAAACTCATCTCGTTGCCCGGAATACTGCTCCAGACTGATTAAATCTTCACGTTTTAGTTTTTTCATATTCATTAAAGACCATAGGCTTGCTTAAGTAATGTAAGCGGGTGTTGTGGATGCGTACCGTTTTTAAGGCCATTTTCAATTTGATGTCCTGCCATCGGGCAGTCACTGGTATAGGCAACAGGATCTTCCTGTTTGATTTTATTCACCACCGGGCGGCAAATCTTGTTTGAAAATTCATGGAACTCACTTTTAACTGCATAAGTGCCGTCATGCCCCGAACAACGCTCTATTGTTACTATCTCGGTATCCGGTATTAACTGTAAACATTCTCGTGTTTTCAAACCAATACGTTGTACACGCTGATGACAGGCAACGTGATAAACAATTTTCCCCAGACCCGTTTTAAAATCAGTTTTCAAGACGCCTTCTTTGTTCCTTAGCATCAGATATTCAAATGGGTCAAAGATATGATCCCGAACCTTCAAAACGTCTGCATCATCCGGGAACATCAGCGGCAATTCCTGTTTAAACATGAGTACACATGAGGGTATCGGTCCGACAATATCCCAGCCTTCATCTATCATTTTAACCAGAAGGGGTATATTGGCATCTTTAGCCCGTTCTACTGATTCCAGGTCACCTAACTCCAGCTTGGGCATTCCGCAACATTGTTCTTTTTCAATCGTGGTAACCGGGATATCATTATGTTCAAACACTGTCACCAGGTCTTCGCCCAACTCTGGTTCATTATAATTACCATAACAAGTTGCAAATAATGCAACCTTCCCCGTTGTTCGACCTGCAGCTTTCGCCGTCAAGCTACTTTCATGGCCGCGTAAACGTTTTTGCAGGGTATTACTATGATATTCAGGCAAGATTGCATCCTGATGTATGCCTGCCAGTTTATCGAGTACTTTCCGCACAGGTTTACTTCGGTTAGCTGTATTAACAACATTTACGATAATGGGAATACCTGCCAGCTTACCAACCGTATCCGTTGAAGTGAGCAATTTATTACGCATGCCAGCCCCTTCATTTCTGAAGTGAAACGCTTTCGCACGTAACATTAAATGAGGGAAATCAAGATTCCATTCATGCGGAGGTACATACGGACATTTAGTCAGGTAACAAAGATCACACAGATAACAATGATCAACAACCTTGAAATAATCAGCCTTGTCAACACCATCGACTTCCATGGTTTCTGATTCATCCACCAGATCAAACAACGTTGGGAAAGACTGACACAGACTGACACAACGCCGACAGCCATGACAAATATCAAACGCGCGTTCCATTTCTGCAAAAAGGGATTGTTCGCTCCAGAAATCATCACTTTTCCAGTCTAGCGGATGACGTGTCGGGGCTTCCAGACTACCTTCACGGGGTGCTGAACTCATTATTGCTGTCCTCGCATGTTGTCAATTAAAAACGGGGAAGCAATACGCATTCCCCGCTTGTCTCACCTGAATAGAACTGAAAATTAACTATCCAGTGAATCCAGTGCTTTCTGAAAGCGGTTAGCATGAGAACGTTCAGCCTTGGCCAGTGTTTCAAACCAGTCTGCAATTTCATCAAAGCCTTCTTCACGTGCTGCTTTCGCCATACCTGGATACATATCAGTGTATTCATGCGTTTCACCCGCAATGGCGGCTTTCAAATTATCTGAAGTGCCACCGATGGGTAAACCTGTTGCCGGATCACCGCTGGCTTCCAGATATTCCAGATGCCCATGAGCATGTCCGGTTTCACCTTCTGCTGTAGAACGGAAAACGGTTGAGACATCGTTATAACCTTCCACGTCTGCCTTGGCTGCAAAATACAGGTAACGGCGATTGGCCTGAGACTCACCCGCAAATGCGTCTTTCAGGTTTTGTTCTGTTTTACTGCCTTTTAGTTCCATAATGCGTCCTCCAAAAGTTAACCTTAAAAATTCGATCAGTACTGATTCAGCACGGGTCGATATTGATAAATTTAGAATCAGTCTAAACCATAAAAGTAATCTATCCCAGATAATAACCTCTGTCAATAATATTCCATAGTTGCAGCTAACATTTGACCTGCGTCATAGCTAACCCGCATAATTCATCAGAAATACCTATACACAAGCGCACTCTCTGTTTAAGAGGATTTTTTATGCCTAAAAAAGCAACAAAAAAAGCACCCGACTTTGAGAAGGCCATGCAAGATCTTGAAAACCTGGTCAATAACATGGAGTCCGGTGAGTTAAGCCTCGAGGCATCGCTGAAACAATTTGAAGACGGGGTAAAGCTGACCCGTATATGTCAAAAAGCGTTATCAGAAGCCGAGCAAAAAGTATCTATCTTGATGAATAAAAACGAAAACTCGGATCTTGATGATTTTGAATCAATCTGACACGCTCTATCAAACAAACAATACCAGCCTTCAGGAAGAATATATTGGAATTTAATCTACTCATTAATCATTATCAGGAACGTGTAACCAACGCATTGGAGCACTGGTTGCCCAGCCCGAAAACACACCCACAAGCACTCCACGAGGCCATGCGCTACTCTGCTATCAGTAATGGTAAATACATGCGCCCTTTACTTGTGTATGCCACCGGAGATGCTCTTGATATCGCACGCGAGGAACTTGATGGTATCGCCTGTTCAGTTGAGATGATCCATGCCTACTCGCTGATTCATGATGATTTACCCGCAATGGATGATGATGATTTACGGCGTGGCAAACCTACCTGCCACATCCAGTTTGGTGAGGCCATGGCCATTCTGGCAGGTGATGCGCTTCAGGCGCTATCCTTTTATATATTAGCCCATGATGGCAAACTGATAACAAATGCTGAAACAAGAATCAACATGATCGATATGCTGTCATTATCCTGTGGCTCGCGTGGCATGGCAGGTGGACAGGCAATTGATCTGGACAGCGTAGGTAAACAACTGGATATTGCCCAGCTTGAGGACATGCACATACATAAAACCGGTGCATTGATTCGTGCCAGCGTGATGATGGCAGCACATGCTGCCAATAACGTCAATAAGTCCATCCTGGATCATCTGGATCATTACAGTAAGTGTGTCGGACTGGCATTCCAGATTCGTGATGACATTCTTGATGTTGAAGGTGAAACTGCAATAATGGGTAAGCAACAAGGGGCTGATACTGCAATGAACAAACCGACTTACCCCTCCTTGCTTGGCATGGATGGTGCAAAAAACAGGGCAAAAGAATTACATCAGGAAGCAATGGATGCTTTGAGTTCACTGGATCAACGCGCTGATACTCTCAGGGGGATTTCACGTTACATCGTTGAGCGATCCAGTTAGCTATACCCATGTCATGCACTTTCTAATTAAACGGGATTAATCTGAACCACCTGTTTTTACATATAAATCAAACCAATAGGTATTTTTTATGCCCGTAACAGCCAGGTCTGCAGCTTGCAAGAACGCCAGATAACTCTCATAATATCCTGATATTCAGCTATTGCAGTCACTCATCACCCATGAACCGCTCAGATTTCTCATTACTTGAAAGCATCCGTGACCCTGAAGACGTGCGTCAGTTGAATCGCGCCGAACTTAAACTGCTGGCAGATGAATTACGCTCCAGTCTGATAGAAATTGTCTCTAAAAATGGGGGACATTTAGCAGCCAGCCTGGGCACTGTCGAACTCACCATTGCGCTTCATTATGTTTTCAATACACCCGATGACCGTCTTGTATGGGATGTTGGTCATCAGACCTATCCTCATAAAATGTTAACCGGTCGACGTGAACTAATGCATACCATGCGTAAACTTAATGGCTTGTCCGGGTTCCCGCGTCGGGAAGAAAGTCCTTATGACACTTTTGGTGTTGGCCATTCCAGCACGTCGATCAGCGCCGCACTGGGCATGGCAATCGCAAACAAGCAAACGGATAGTGATCGTAAATCTGTTGCCATCATTGGTGATGGCGCCATGACTGCAGGCATGGCATTTGAAGCACTGAATCATGCCGGTGACCTGGATGCAAACCTGCTGGTGATTTTAAATGACAATAAAATGTCTATTTCAAATAATGTGGGCGGCATGTCAAAATACCTCGCTCGTCTGTTGTCTGGCCGGTTATATTCCGGTGTACGTGAAGGCGGTAAAAAAGCCCTGAGCAAAATGCCAAGCGTTCTGGAACTGGCGCGACGAGCCGAAGAACATATGAAAGGTATGATTATCCCCGGTACCTTGTTTGAAGAACTTGGCTTCAACTACATAGGGCCCATTGACGGGCATGACATTAATTTACTGGTTGATACGCTTAAAAACCTGAAACACCTGAATGGCCCTCAGTTTCTTCATGTTGTTACTAAAAAAGGCAAGGGCTACAGTCACGCCGAAGAGAACCCGTGTGCCTTTCATGGCATTTCAAAGTTTGATAAATTTACCGGTAAAACTGAAACCAGCAGCGCCAGCAGCCCAAGTTATACTGAAGTTTTTTCAAAATGGCTTTGCGATATGGCCGCCGAAGATACCAGGTTAATGGGAATAACCCCCGCCATGCGTGAAGGCTCTGGTCTGGTTGAATTTTCCGAACAGTTTCCCAAACGCTATTTTGACGTGGGCATTGCCGAACAGCATTCAGTCACACTGGCAGCGGGTCTGGCCTGTGAAGGCATGAAGCCGGTCGTCGCTATTTATTCCACCTTTCTGCAACGTGCCTACGATCAATTAATTCATGACGTTGCCTTGCAAAATCTGCCTGTCTTGTTTGCCATAGACCGGGCTGGCCTGGTCGGCCCTGATGGTGCGACCCATGCCGGCAGCTTTGACCTCAGCTATCTGCGAGCCATTCCCAATATGATGATTATGGCACCAGCCGATGAAAATGAATGCCGTCAGATGCTGACAACCGGTTTTAAACACAACGGACCCAGTGCTGTGCGCTATCCTCGCGGCAGAGGGCCGGGTGTAAACATCGAAACATCACTCGACAGCATTGAAATAGGCAAGGCAAAAACTTGTCGTGAGGGCAATGACATCGCGATTCTGGCCTTTGGCTGCATGTTAAGCCCGGCAATCCTGGCCGGTGACGCACTGAATACGACCGTTATTAACATGCGCTTTGTCAAGCCTCTGGATACTGACCTTTTGCTCAAAATCAGCCGGGATTACAAGTTACTGGTGACTATTGAAGATAATGCTATCGCCGGGGGTGCGGGCAGCGCTGTCAGCGAATTTTTGACTGAACATAATGTCATCACACCTGTTTTACAACTGGGTCTGTCTGATGAGTTCCTCGAACAGGGCAGCCGTGAGGAATTACTATCCATCTCAGGTCTTGATGCCGACGGAATAATCAGCGCTATCAAAGGGAACCCCACCTTTCAGGATTGCAAAATCAGGCATACTCACGTAGTATCCTAGCCCCTGAATCTCACCATATCACTGTAATATCCTATAAATCATCTGGTTTTACAGTAAGTTAGTCGGATTATTATGGCAGCAATCTATACACTCAAAATTGTGACAGACTTTGCTTCTGCTCACACCTTACGCGATTACCCCGGTGATTGTAGCCGTATGCATGGGCATAACTGGAAAGCCGAAATTGAAGTCATGGCATCCAGCCTGAATGATGCCGGTATGGTTATAGATTTCAAAGAAATTAAACATGCGACACGTGAAATTACCAATCAACTGGATCACCGATACCTGAATGATCTGGAACCCTTTAAAACAGTGAATCCAACAGCAGAAAATATAGCTGCCTATTTGTTTCGCGAATTAACGAGCCAATTAAACAAACCTGGAATAGCAATAAGTGCAGTCACTCTATGGGAAACCGAAAGAGCCTGTGTACGTTATACAGAGGAGTAAAGCCATGACAGACACCAATAATTTTGCTGAAATCGAAGACGTACAAAACCGTAAGGATACACGCCATATTGCTATCAACAAGGTAGGAATCAAGGACATTCGGCATCCTGTCATAGTAAAAGACCGTTCCGATGGTGAGCAACATACGATTGCCAATTTCAACATGTACGTAAACCTGCCACATAATTTCAAGGGCACCCACATGTCTCGCTTTGTTGAAATCCTGAATCAACATGACCGTGAAATTTCAGTTGAGTCATTCAAGGAAATGATGAGTGAAATGACAGAAAGACTTGAGGCAGAGTCAGGTCATATTGAAATGAATTTCCCTTATTTCATCAATAAAACGGCCCCTGTATCCGGCGTAAAAAGCTTGCTGGATTATGATGTCACTCTGATTGGGCAGATCACCGGTAAAAAAATCCAGGCGTCTATTAAAGTTGTTGTTCCTGTTACCAGCCTCTGTCCTTGCTCCAAAAAAATATCAGATTATGGAGCACATAATCAACGTTCACATGTGACTGTTAATATTCGTACCTGTAGCTTTATCTGGATTGAGGAAATTATCGAGATGATTGAGCAAGAGGCTTCCTGTGAACTATATGGCCTGTTAAAACGCCCGGATGAAAAGTACGTAACTGAACGTGCGTATGACAACCCCAAATTTGTTGAAGACATGGTGCGGGACGTCGCCATGCGATTAAATAAGGATGATCGTGTTTGTGCATATGTTGTTGAGTCTGAAAACTTTGAGTCTATACACAATCATTCTGCCTATGCATTAATAGAGTTTGATAAAGAAAAAGAAGGCTGGGTTAAATCTAAAGCCTGATTAAAACTATCAGTACTTATTTTATGGGAGTGAATTCATTCACGAATATTTTTTCGCGAATAAATTCGCTCCTACAGATACTCTTGTTTTTTTAGACTATTTCCGGGGTGTTAATTCAATTATCACTCTTTCTGACCAGACCTGATCGAAACAATGATTACTTATTTTGTAGGAGTGAATTCATTCACGAATATTTTTTCGCGAATAAATTCGCTCCCACCTGAATTTTAATATGGTTTCGCTGTTAACGTAATCATTTTGTTTTTACGTTGCATTTCCACATTCTTTAAAAATGACATTCCCAGCAATACTCGCTCAGGATAACTCCCTTGCAAAATAACGGCATCAACATTATTCAATTGAATTCCGCCTATTCTTACAGTATTAAGTTTAACGGCATAACCTGTTGTCTGACCGGATGCTGTTTTTACATTCAGACGACGATATGAATGGGAGAGATCAATGCCAAAACTTCGCGCATGGTAAATATTCATTGCAACGACGGATGCCCCTGTATCCAGCAAGAGTGACGTCCCTACTCCATTGATACTGCCCGCTGTAAAATACATACCATGCCTGTCTGGCCAGACCTGATGCTTTGCGGTCGATGTGGTTGCCGGGTAATGTGTACGTACGGGCTGATTACCTAAATAATATTTTTTTCGTTTACCTTGATACTCAATCACAGCTTCATAGCTGTCTGATGAAATCAATTGTAACCCGGACACTGCTGCACGCCCTTTAAATAAGGTAATGCGTTTGCCATCAAGTTGCACCACTACCATATCACGTAGCAATGCCTGAACCTGTAAATTACCGGAACTGGCATGATGCATCCAGAAAAACTGGCTAACTATACAAAACAGAAATATTTCTTTTTTCATACTGTAAAAATACCTCTATTAAACTGTTACTCTAGCGCCGAGTAACAATGCGATAACGGTCACCTTTTGGCCTGGTTAAATCAACACGTAATTTTTTTGGGCTCAGGCCATGCACCGTATCTGTCGCCTCAATAAAAATAATTTTTGTACCTGACGGAATTTTTGCGTATGACAAACTACGGGTAAAAGGCTGTTCCTGAACATGTGGGTGTGCAAGCACTCGTTTTGCCAGTAACTTTCCTTTTTCATCTACAATTCGCCAAGAATTGGCATAGTGGTTCCATCCCTCATCATGATGTCCCAGCGTTACAGCTATATGCCAGCTACCACCATTGTCTTTGAACTCTGCAAATAATATTGAAACATTACCAGCGTGTACCGGACTTGCAATCAACATTAATAAATATATAACACTTGTAATTCGCATAAGAACTCCTGTCCTGCAGATTATAAAATATTCAACATAAAAATTAATTGCAAACAAATAGCTGCATAAATGCCCGCCAGAACATCATCAATCATAATACCAAAGCCACCTGAAACTTGCTTGTCCAGTATTCGTATTGGCCAGGGTTTCCAGACATCAAACAATCTAAACAAACCAAAACCCAGTAACCACCAGACCCAGCCTGCGGGTGCCAGTGTCATGGTCACCAGGTATCCGACTATCTCATCCCAGACAATACCTGAATGATCATGCACTCCCAGTGCCTTCGCTGTACGTTCACAAATCCACACACCAAAGAGGAATAGCAATACAGTCACCAGCAAATAATCAGGCCAGGATAAATTTTGCATGAAATAATAAAAGACGACACCCGGCAATGTACCCCAGGTACCTGGCGCATAACGCGCCGCACCTGTTCCAAAGCCACAAGCCAATACACCATCCGGCCGCTTCCAGATCCAGCCTGGTAAATAGTTCTTTTTGACCAACTTCTGCTAATCCCTTGAAATAAAGTGCTGGTAACCTTGTACAAACAAGTCCTGTTGCTGACCATTTTGCATAAATTCAAGCTTATTGTCTTGCGTTATTTCACCAATGCAACTACAGCGAATTGATAATAAAGACATTATTTGGTTCAATCTTTCCAGCTGATCTGGAGAAATAGTAAAACAAAGTTCATAATCATCTCCACCCGCCAACTGGAAACGGACACGTTTGTCCGCGGACAATGTCGACATTGCCGAAGACACAGGAAGTTTGTCCAGTTCAATTGCTGCACCCACCTGACTTTCATCAAGGATGTGCTGTAAATCTGCGGCAAGACCATCCGAGATATCAATAGCTGCATTTGCCAGTTCGAGCAGCGCCAGTCCTAATTCAACTCTGGGTTGAGGATATGCTAAACGCCGACAGAGATAGTGCTCTTCATTTTCAGGATATGACTCCCGTTCAAAAAAACATGCCAGTGCAAACCCCGCATCACCAGGCGTACCACTTACAAAAATCAGATCACCCGGTCGGGCCTGGCTACGACGTAATGCCTGACCTTGCGGCAAGCCGCCCTGAACCTGAATGTTGACAGACAGGGGGCCCTCACATACAGCACATGACTGTAATTGCATAGGCCATTGTAATAATAACTGATTCAGTCCGCTTCGAAATTCTGCAAGCCAGGAAAGATCCCACTCAGGTAACACTAAGCCAAGCGTCCAGGACTGTGGCATAGCACCCATTGCAGCCAGGTCGCTCAGATTTACGGCCAGTGATTTATGAGCAATCGCCGCTGCTGGTGTTTGTTCAGGAAAATGTACACCTGCCAGTAAACTGTCAGTTGAAATAGCCATATCAGGATAGTAGATTTGCTCAGTTGGCTGGCAAATGAGCTGGCTGAAAAAATCAAACAACGCCTGATTATCAAACGTTTTCAATTATAGCCCGGCGTTTAACTCAAGCGCCCTTAATTGTCGCGCTGCCTTATCCAGAATTCCGTTAATATATTTATGACCATCCGTAGCACCAAATTGTTTCGCTAACTGAACAGCCTCATTTAACACTACCCGATATGGAATATCAGGTCGATGCGTTAATTCAAATATACCAATGCGTAAAATAGCCCGTTCTACCGGATCGACTTCATTTAATGGTCGGTCGATTAAAGGCGTCAATGCTTCATCCAGTGTATCCAGACACGCGGGTATCTGATGCAACAATTCATGAAAATACCCGGTATCAACTTTACTCATATCCTGATCAACCAGAAACTGTTGTTCTATGTCACCCAGGTTTTGCATCGAGGCCTGCCATTGATACAAGGCCTGCATGGCACTGCGTCTGGCACGACGCATCGCATGTTGTGGATTAAGTGAAGATGCTGGTTTCGACATCAGTATCAATCCAGTTGCTTGAACAGGCTAACCATCTCAATGGCGGACAAGGCTGCTTCGCCGCCCTTGTTACCTGCTTTGGTACCGGCGCGTTCTATCGCCTGTTCGATGCTGTCGACTGTCAGTACACCAAATGCCATCGGGATATCATGTTGCATGGATACCTGCGCCAGACCTTTGGTGCATTCACCCGCTACATATTCAAAATGAGGCGTACCTCCACGAATAACCGCACCCAGTGCGATAATAGCGTCATAATTTTTACTGGCTGCCAGGCGTTGTGCCGCCAGAGGCATCTCGAAAGCACCGGGTACGCGTATAATATCCAGATTTTTTTCATCAGCACCATGACGCTTCAGGGTATCAATTGCACCGTCCAGTAAACTTTCAACTACAAAGCTGTTAAACCTGGCCACAAGTAATGCAAAACGTGAACCCTTTACTATCATGTCACCTTCAACTGTTTTTATCTGACTCATAATAGATCTACCCTTCTTCTAAAGACATTATATGTAAATTGATCAGCAAGCCCTCAGTAATGGGGCAAGCCTTAATCTGCTGATATGTATTCAAGTACTTCCAGTCCAAAACCGGACAAACCATGCATAATAATCGGAGAGCTCAGGACGCGCATCTGACGCACTCCCAGATCAGATAGTATCTGCGCACCTACTCCATAGGTTCTCAGTTCTATTGCACCCTGGGCATTCTTACGTGCGGGTTTATATTGCTCACTGCTTTGTAATTTTTTAAGCAGGGAGTCATTATCTTCATGTCCACGCAAAACCACTACAACACCACATCCGGCTTCATCAATTTTTTTCATGGCATCATGTAATGGCCAGCTGCAACCATGCCCTAACGAACCAACAACATCACACAAAGTATTTTGCATATGTACACGTACCATCGTTGGCTTGGTACTATCAATTTCACCTTTCACCAATGCAAAATGAAGTTGTTCATCAATTGTGTCATGATAAGCGATTAACCTGAAATCACCTTGATCAGTATCAATTTTTCGTTCTGCAACACGCTCTACCGTATGTTCATTGGAAACACGATATTCAATAAGATCGGCTATCGTTCCTATCTTCAGATCATGTTCTTTTGCAAATTCTTTCAGGTCTGGCATACGGGCCATGGTGCCATCTTCATTCAGTATTTCTACAATAACGGCCGCGGGTTCAAGACCTGCCAGACGTGCGTAATCACAACCGGCTTCTGTATGTCCTGCACGTGTTAATACACCTCCGGACTGCGCCATTAACGGGAAGATATGCCCTGGCTGAACAACATCGTCAGCTTTTGCATTTTTTGCAACAGCCGCCTGAACAGTTACTGCTCTGTCTGCCGCAGAGATGCCGGTTGTTACACCTTCTGCTGCTTCAATCGATACTGTAAATGCGGTTGCATGTGCAGCATTATTTTCATTCACCATCATTGGTAAACGTAATGTCTGGCAACGCTCACGTGTGAGTGTCAGACAGATCAGACCACGACCATATTTAGCCATAAAGTTAATGTCTTCGGGGCGCACCAGCTCTGCGGCCATAATCAGATCGCCTTCATTTTCACGATCTTCATCATCCATAATAATAACCATCTTTCCCTGACGGATATCTTCAATAATTTCTTCTGTGCTATTCAAAGGCATATTATTGACCTTATTTAGTTACAAAACCATGTTGTTGCATAAAAGCCATGCTGATTCCTGCTTCAGGATTTGCAGCCTGGCCTCCCAGCATCAAACGCTCCAGATATCGTGCCAGTAAATCGACCTCGATATTTACCCGACTACCTGTCGAATAGTTATTCATAATTGTTTCTTTCAGGGTATGCGGCACGATGTTCAATTCAAAGACCGCTCCTTTAACCACATTAACCGTCAAACTGGTTCCATCGACACATACCGAACCTTTTTGCGCAATATATTTTGCCAGTTCATCGGGCACCTTGATATCAAAACGGACAGAACGTGCATCATCCCACCGTTTCATCACTTCACCCACACCGTCAACATGTCCGCTGACCAGATGACCGCCCAGGCGGGTTGTGGGTGTTAATGCTTTTTCAAGATTAACTTTTTGTCCCGTCTTCCAGGATCCGGCACAGGTTTTTTCCAGTGTTTCACCTGAAACGTCTGCCCAGAAACCGTCTCCCGGGAGTTCGACTGCAGTCAGGCAAACGCCATTCACAGCAATACTATCACCTGACTGTACATCACCCAGATCAAGTTTACCGGTGCGGACACGTAAACGCACATCACCACCCTGCGGTTGCAATGTCGCAATATCACCTATCGCCTGAATAATGCCTGTAAACATAACGCTTAATTCGCCTTTACTCTGGCGCTAATGCACCAGTCTTTCCCAACTGCGCGGATATCCGTAATACTGAGATCAATTCGCTGATCCATTTGCTCAAGCTCTGGCAGATTAAACAACCCTCTGGCCCTGTCACCCATCACATGGGCTGCCATGTAAACCTTTAATTCATCGATTAACCCTGCCTTCAGCATGGCACCACCCAGTGTGGCACCTGTTTCCAGCAGTACCTCGTTCATTTCTTCATTCGCCAGATGAATCATCAGTTCTTCAAGATCTATCCTGCCACCGGGTGAAGGTAAGTAAATAATTTCCGCACCCGCATTTTTTAATTCTGTTTCCCGCTCTTTATCCTGTGTGGCAGTAACCACGAGTGTGCCTCCGGGTTGCTGCAATAACTTTGCCGTAACTGGTAATGAAAGGTTTGGATCCAGAACGACCCGAACCGGGTTAATCCAGCCACCTTCCGGAGGTGTATTTTCCAGACGCACATTCAACGAAGGGTCATCTGCCAGTACCGTGCCGATCCCGGTTATTATCGCTGAACTACGCGCACGCAACTGATGTACCTGCAGGCGCGCAGCGTCACCGGTAATCCATTTACTTTCACCAGAGGCCATCGCTGTTCGCCCATCCAGGCTCATTGCCATTTTACACGTAACCCAGGGGCGGCCCCTCGACATACGCGAAATAAAGCCCGGATTAAGTGCTTCTGCTTCTGCTTGCATTAAACCAATGGCCGTGTCGATACCCTGATCTGACAACTGCTTCATACCCTTACCCGCCACTTCAGGGTTTGGATCGGCCATCGCTGCTACCACGCGTTCTACACCTGCATTAATCAATGCCTGACTACAGGGTGGTGTTCGTCCATGATGACAACAGGGTTCAAGCGTGACATAAGCCGTTGCACCTGTTGCGAGCTCACCTGCCTGCTGCAAGGCATCGACTTCTGCATGTGGGCCACCCGCACGCTGATGCCAGCCTTCACCGACAATCTCACCGTCACGTACCAGTACACATCCCACTCTCGGGTTGGGTTGCGTGGTATACAAGCCCTTGGCTGCCAGTTGCAGCGCACGCGCCATGTGCTGATTATCCTGTTTTGAAAACATCATTTACGCTGCTTATCCGATTCATCACCTGATAACAGTGATAGCTGATGTTTTTTCAGTTCAGGGGTTGGCCCCTGCTCCAGACGATCAATTTCCTCACGGAATTCATTAATATCTTCAAAACTACGATAAACCGATGCAAACCGGACATAGGCCACCTGATCAAGCTCTCTCAGTTCATTGATGACCCATTCACCTAACTGAATAGATGCAATTTCACGTTCACCGGTTGCACGAATAGCATGTTTGATGCGATTAATCGCTGCTTCAATTTCTTCCGTTTTAACCGGGCGTTTTTCCAGTGACCGGACAATACCGCTGCGTAATTTTTCTTCCTGAAACGGCTCACGTACACCATTCGTCTTAACGACTTTCGGGAGTTGCAGTTCAGCACCTTCATACGTTGTGAAGCGTTCAGCACACGTCAGGCATTCCCGGCGACGACGCACCTGATCACCTTCATTAGCCAGGCGCGAATCAATAACCTTGGTATCATCAGCATTACAGAACGGACAGCGCATTCAGTCTGTTACTCAACCATAAACCGGTAAGCGCTTACAAATCGCTGACACTTTTTCACGCACCCGGGTAATGATATCTTCGTTGGTGACATCGTCCAGTATATCGCACATCCAGTTAGCCAGTTCACTAACGTCCTGCTCATTAAACCCGCGCGTGGTAACCGCCGGAGTACCAACACGAATACCACTGGTTACAAAAGGTGACTGTGGATCATTCGGAACCGTATTTTTGTTAACTGTGATATGCGCCTTGCCTAAGGCCGCATCCGCTTCTTTTCCGGTCATACCTTTTTCAATAAAATCAACCAGGAATAAATGATTGTCTGTACCACCGGAAACAACTTTAAAACCACGCTGAATAAAAATATCGGCCATGACCTGCGCATTTTTTTTAACCTGTACCTGATAGGTTTTAAAATCTTCTTGCAATGCTTCTTTAAAAGAAACGGCCTTGGCTGCAATCACATGCATTAAAGGACCCCCCTGAATGCCAGGAAAAACAACTGAATTCAGTTTCTTTTCAAGATCCGGGTTTGATTTAGCCAGTATCAGACCACCACGAGGTCCACGTAATGTTTTATGTGTAGTGGTGGTCGTTACATCTGCGATGTCAACCGGACTGGGATAAATGCCGGCAGCAACAAGACCGGCAACATGTGCCATGTCTACCATCAAAAAAGCATCAACACTGTCAGCAATATCACGAAAACGTTGCCAGTCGACAACACGAGAATAGGCGCTGAAACCCGCGACAATCATTTTTGGTTTATGTTCTTTGGCCAGCCGCTCAACTTCATCGTAATCTATCTCACCTGTCGATTCATTCAGGCCATACTGAACAGCATGATAAATTTTGCCAGAGAAATTAACCTTTGAGCCATGAGTTAAGTGCCCACCATGTGCCAGACTCATACCCAGAACCGTGTCGCCGGGATTGATCAGCGCCATATAAACAGCAGCGTTTGCCTGCGAACCGGAATGAGGCTGTACATTGGCATAACCCGCACCGAATAATTCCTTCGCACGATCTATTGCCAGCTGCTCGGCAACATCCACATTATCGCAGCCTCCATAATAACGTTTGGCCGGATAGCCTTCTGCATATTTGTTTGTCAACACGCTACCCTGAGCCTGCATAACGCGAGGACTGGTGTAATTTTCAGAGGCTATCAATTCAATATGCTCTTCCTGGCGCTTTTCTTCTGCCTGTATTGCGGTCCATAAATCATCATCGAATCCTGCAATTGTCATATCTTTTGAAAACATCTACTCATCCTCACATTCAATAAAAAGTACGGAGCGGATCTGACTGCAAAAATGTTGCAATGCCGCGAAAACCTGTCGAATTGCCGGAAATAATCCGAAAATCACGAAAAAGGATGCAAATCATACATTATTTCTCCAAATCTTGCATTTTAATTATTTCCAAACGTACTTAATTTTGTTAGATTCCATAAGGTTACATAATTACTTCAAAGCTGTCTTTATTTAAATAGCACTCATTTGAACGACTCTGGGAAACAAACGTCTATGACAACAAAAACACTGGATAAACTTCAAGCGGGTATCGAACACCAGACTCGGGGTGATTTGCTGGAAGCTGAAGCTATTTACCGGCAGATACTCGAAGAATCGCCTGATCATCCAGATGCATTACACTTGCTTGGCGTTTTGGCGTATCAGATCAATGACCATGAAGTTGCTGAAGATTTAATCCGGCATGCTATCAGCCTCAATGATGAGGTCGCGGACTACTACAATAATCTTGGCGAAGTACTGCGTGCCACTGGCAAGCTGACCGAAGCCGAACAAAATTACCAGCGCGCACTTGAGATCGACCCCAAACACCAAAATGCACGGAACAACCTGGCAACTATTCAAAACAATACAATTGAAGCCATTACTGAATCGGAATCGGAACCGGAAGAAAAAAATACCCGGACAGACAATATTAAACAGGAAAAAACAAGCTTATCCCCGAAAGATATCGAAGAAAAACTTCAAATTGGTATGACACATCAGACTCATGATGAGTTACTCGAAGCAGAGGCCATCTATCGAAATATTCTGGATGAATATCCTGAACACCCGGATGCATTACATTTGCTGGGTGTGCTCGCACTACAAATCAATGACTATGACGTGGCAGAAGAATTGATCACACATGCAATCAGTATTAATCAGGAAGTTGCTGACTACTACAACAACCTGGGTGAGGTCATGCGACAAAGCAATCGAACTGATGAGGCAAAAAAACACTACAGCAAGGCACTGGAGATTGACCCCGCACACCAGGCAGCACAGGGTAACCTGAATGCATTAACAGAACTTGATAATAATCATCAGGAAAACATTACCGCTAATGATGAAGATCAGGTGCAGCCTGACAATCACATATTTGAGCTATTACAACAAGGCATGCAGCTTCAGGATAATGGTGAATTACAACAGGCAGAAAAAATTTACCACCAGATTCTGGAGGAACACCCTGAGCACCCGGATGCGCTGCATTTACTCGGTGTTCTTGCATTACAAATCAATGATTATGAAGTAGCAGAAGAATTGATAAGTCGTGCTATTGAGGGAAATGACAATATTGCAGATTATCATAATAATCTTGGCCAGGTCTTCCTCGAGACGGGCCGAACTGCCCTGGCTATTACCCAATTCAATCAGGCACTGCAACTGGATCCTGAACATAAAAAAGCAGAAAAAAATCTGAGTCAGGCTAAAGAAAATACAACGGAAATAATGACCGACAAGGCAGACGGTGCATCTCAATTACCCGAGGTCAGACACGCACTACCTTCTTACCTGCTCAGCATGGATGATGAAAAATACCAACCCAGTCAGATGCTGATCGATTTGTCCCTGCTGGCCGCGCATCATGCAAGTAATACCAGACTGGAGCATATTCAGGAACGCTTTTCCCCTGAACATGCACAGTTTATCGATGTTTGGCCTGGAGAACACTACCGATTGCTGGCTGTACTGGTTGATATTCTGAAACCTAAACGTGTTATCGAAATCGGGACTGCAACAGGAGCCAGTGCACTCACTATAAAAAGTTATCTTCCCATTGATGGCAAGCTGATTACCTATGACATTATTCCGTGGCAGGACTATCCGGGTTGTGGCCTGAATGAAGATGACTTCGACTCACAACTGGAACAGCGTATTGTAGACCTTAGCAATCCGGCTCAGGCACAGTCTGAAATTGATACACTTGCAGGCGCAGATATTATTTTTGCAGATGCCGCTAAAGATAATATTATGGAACAGAAGTTTTGCGACTTGTTCGATTCGATAAATTTCACCAAACCACCGCTGATTATTTTTGATGATATTAGAATGATGGCCATGCTAAAAGTCTGGCGTGGAATTCAACACCCGAAACTGGATCTGACATCATTTGGCCACTGGTCAGGCACCGGACTGGTGGAGTGGAAATAACATATCCAGTCCCGTTTGATATAGTAGCAATGCTAAATAAATTGTACTCCCCCTGCGATAATCATTTATTACTTTGTGGGAGCGAATTTATTCGCGAATACCTCAATCAACTGGTCCCGCAATACATCTGACAGTTGTTTGCGACTCATGCCAGCAGCCTCAGCTGGTGGACAAAAGTACAAATAGGCATCTGTATGAGCAACGCCTAATACCCTGAACAGATGCGTCAAAATATTATCTTCCCCGATAAAGGGTGCTAGATTATCCGGCTCTCCTTTTCTGAAATAGCGTATGGCAACTGCCTGCACTGTCGTCGCGGCATCAATTCCTGGTTGTAACAGCGCTGAAAAGAATTTATGTATTTCCTTACCATCATGCGTTGTACCTTCCGGAAAAACGACTACCGTATCTGCACATTGCAAGCCCGCTACAATTTCTGCATTCAGCTTGCTTACAGCTGAAGCCGAACCTCGCTTTAGAAAAAATGTACCACTCCATTTGGGTAATAGCCCGACCAATGGCCAATGCAATACGTCATCCTTGGATACAAAACGTGAAGCAACCACAGAATCAATCGCAATTATATCCAGCCAGGAAATATGATTAGCAGCGAGCAAACCCTTTTCGGGTTTTCCATGTACGTGAACACGCAGGCCGATCAGCCAGGCAAACCCAGACATCCAGTTACTAATAACCAGCCTGCCCCAACGATGCTGATACCATCGCTTACCTGCCAGCAAATGTAAAAGAATAATCATTACATAACCAGAAAACATATAAATCACTACCAGAGGGAAGCGAACAGACATTCTCAGCCAGCGCATAATATTCCTGCCATCGTTGATCCTTTTCATTTTAACTAAAACTATTTATGATTGAGATATTACACAGAATTCACTGAACACACTAATCAAGGCAAAACGGAAATAACAAATATGGCTCAATATATTTATACCATGAATGGCGTAGGCAAGGTTGTACCTCCCAAACGTCTTATTCTGGAAGATATTTCACTCTCATTCTTTCCAGGAGCAAAAATTGGTGTACTGGGTCTGAATGGCTCTGGAAAATCGACCTTACTAAGAATTATGGCAGGCATTGACACCGAATTCCTTGGAGAGGCACGGCCACAGGCAGGTATCAAAGTAGGTTATTTACCCCAGGAACCCCAGCTAAACCCGGACAAGGACGTACGTGGCAACGTTGAAGAGGCACTTTCTGATATCACCAATGCTCAGGACCAGTTAGACAAAATATACGCAGCTTATGCCGAGCCTGATGCAGACTTTGATGCACTGGCAGCTGAACAGGCGCGTCTGGAAAATATCTTGCAGGCAGGTGATGGTCATAATATGGAACGCACGCTTGAAGTTGCCGCCGATGCCTTACGTCTGCCACCGTGGGATGCTGACGTTAGCAAACTATCGGGGGGTGAATGTCGACGCGTAGCACTTTGTAAGCTACTGTTATCCAAACCTGATATGTTACTACTGGATGAACCGACCAACCATCTGGATGCCGAATCAGTTGCCTGGCTTGAACGCTTTCTGAAAGAATTCAGTGGCACTGTGGTTGCTATCACTCATGATCGTTACTTTCTGGACAATGTTGCCGGCTGGATTCTCGAACTTGACCGTGGGCGTGGCATTCCCTGGGAAGGCAACTACTCGTCCTGGCTTGAACAAAAGGAACAGCGACTGGAAACAGAACAAAAGCAGGATGCTGCCCGCATCAAAACCATGAAAGCCGAACTTGAATGGGTTCGCAGTGGTGCAAAAGGTCGTCACGCTAAAAGTAAAGCACGTTTGCAACGCTATGCTGAATTATCATCACAAGAGTTTCAGAAACGTAATGAAACACATGAGCTTTATATCCCTCCCGGTCCACGTCTGGGCGACCTTGTTATTGAAGCAAACCATGTCAGTAAATCATTTGCAGACCGTTTACTGGTCGATGACTTAAGCTTCAATATTCCCAAAGGGGGAATTGTGGGTATCATCGGTGCGAACGGAGCGGGTAAGTCAACACTGTTTAAAATGCTGACCGGCCAGGAAAAACCTGACAGTGGCGAAATACGCATAGGGGACACTGTCAAACTGTCGTACGTAGATCAAAGCCGCGATGCACTGGATGGAGATAAAACAATCTGGGAAGAAATTTCCGATGGGCGTGATATTATCAATATTGGCAGTTTTGAAATAAACTCGCGTGCCTATGTGGGGCGCTTTAACTTTAAAGGTTCCGAGCAACAAAAAATAATAAAAAATCTGTCTGGTGGAGAACGTAATCGTGTACATCTGGCCAAGCTACTGCAAAGTGGCGGCAATGTCTTATTGCTCGACGAACCCACTAATGATCTCGATGTAGAAACATTACGCGCGCTGGAAGAGGCTATTCTGGCGTTCCCTGGCTGCGTGCTGGTTATCTCTCATGACCGCTGGTTTCTGGACAGAATTGCAACACACATGCTTGCATTCGAAGGTGACAGCAAAGCCACGTGGTTTGAAGGTAACTATGCTGACTATGAAGTCGATTATCATCGACGAATCGGAGATTCTGCTGATAACCCAACACGCATTAAATATAAAAAGCTGGATGCCTGATTTCACAATCAGGGTACACTTGCTTATCTTTCTCTAATCTGGCCTGGAAACTGCTAATCATGTGGGAGCGAATTTATTCGCGAATGAATTCGCTCCCACAAAATATTCAGTAGAAATTTCAGCCTGATCCATTCGCAATTTAATAAATGACTTTCAAATTTCACATGATTGATATTCTGCAAAATTCTTTGCAGTTAACGGGTGTGAGAAATAATAGCCTTGTATCACATCACATCCCTGTTCTTTCAAAAATACTAATTGTTCTTGTGTTTCCACACCTTCTGCAACGATACTTAACTTAAGACTTTTTCCCATTGAGACAATGGCAGATGTAAGACTACAAGCTTCATCACAATCCGGGATATTCCTGAGAAAATCACGATCAATTTTAAGTGTCTGAACCGGAAACTCTCTTAAGACGCGTAGTGATGAATAACCCGAACCAAAATCATCCATTGAAATACCCACCCCCATCGCTGATAGCTGGTTCAGAATAACAATCGTTTGCTGTTCATTTTTAACCAGTGATCTTTCTGTAATCTCGAGTTCCAATGCAGATGGATTCAGGCCGGTTTCATCGAGAATTGACAAAACCCGGGCAGGAAAATCAACATCATCCAGTTGCCTCGGGGATACGTTCACTGAAACCCGACAGATATCTATACCTTGCTCCTGCCAGCTTACCATTTGCAAACAGGATTCCTTTAGTATCCATTCCCCTACTTCTATAATCATAGAACTTTCTTCCAGTAAATCTATAAACTCATCCGGTAACACAACACCTCTTTCAGGATGATTCCAACGTATCAGTGCTTCTGCCCCCACCATTTTATGTGTTGAGTTATTGATCTGTGGTTGATAGTAAACCTCAAATTCAGAACGTTTCAGCGCATAACGCAATTGATTTTCTAACTGCAAACGCTCATCAGCACGCGCATTTGACGCACTATCATAATACTGAAAACAATTGCCACCCAGATACTTGGACTGATACATCGCGAGTTCAGCATGTTTGGCGAGTAAAATAGGATCACTTCCACTTTCAGGAAAAACTGAAATACCCATACTGGCTGAAACAAACAACTCCTGTGAACCATACATCATCGGCTCTGTAATCGTTTCAAGAACAGCACTGGCAATCACGCTGACTTCAAGTTCACTGGTAACATCCGGTATTAATATCGCGAACTTATCTGCAGAAAGATGAGCAACAGTGTCCCCTTCTCGTAATATTTTTTTTAACCTGTTGGCCATTTCTTTCAATATCTCATCGCCCGCATCATGTCCAATAGAGTCATTAATGGTTTTAAACCGATCAAGATCCAGGAAAATCAATGCAACGTGGTTATGTTTACGCTTGCTGGCAGAAACAGCTTGCGCTAATCTATCCATCATCAGCATTCTGTTTGGAAGCCCTGTCAATACATCATGGTGTACCAGAAATTTTAAACGGCGCTGCGCACTGATCTGCTCACTTATATCTTTACCTGTTGATAGAAAATGAGTTATTTCACCATGTTCATTACGTAATGGACTAATGGTTTTTTCTTCATAATACAAGTCACCATTCTTGCGACGATTTAACATCACGTCACGATAAACCAGCCCTTTACGTAGATGTCTCCAGAGACGATCATAAAACACAGCATCATGATGCCCTGATTTTAATAACGCAGGCGTTTTCCCCAGCACCTCCTGATCGTTATATCCGGTTGTCTGCCTGAAACCATCATTAATATATTCAATAACACCTTTCTGACTAGTCAGCATAACGGCATCTGCCGTTTGCTCCAATGCTGAAGATAATCGCTGGTTGTACTCTGTTGCCTGTCGTTCATCACTGACATCCCTGACGGACAAAACACTGGCTACCAGTCCGTCAAAAGACAGTTCTTCAAACGCGCATTCCAGAAAAACCGGAACCGGGCCACTTTCGATTTCAAGCTTCATAATTTCAGGATCAACTACGGAATGATCACCAGCAATTAACCTTGATCGCAGTGACATTTTCAGCAACTGCCCTGATGCCGGAGTTAAATGTTTACAAAAACTATCACCTGTCTGCATTGGACTGAGGATTTTACGCGCTGCTTTATTGAAATAGACAAAACAACAGTTTAAATTCAGAACCAGTATGCCCATCGAGAA
>Ga0316206_1000827_pt1 | contig 34082 bp, 35 predicted proteins | sample 6monthpyrite_MG_FD_204942 | JGI IMG/M metagenome (GOLD analysis project Ga0316206, IMG submission 204942) | Microbial mat bacterial communities from mineral coupon in-situ incubated in ocean water Damariscotta River, Maine, United States -... | ecosystem: Environmental > Aquatic > Marine >... | reverse complement strand
TACTCTCCCGGATATAGCTGATACTCGACTGATCGTAAAATCAGCGAAGTACCTCGGAAATATAAATGGTAGTCATACCAGACCACCGTCCACATCTCCCTTCCATCCAACAATGTCAAAGATCAAACCGCCTGTGCTTTTACCCGAGAGTATCAGTAACAAACTAACCTTGGGAGCGTTTCGCTGAGCGCCACGCCCCGTTGGTGTGAGGGCGGGTTATAGGCATGCTTCCTTGCCCTGTAAACACCTTTTTTCAACTTTCTTCAAAAAACAGGTTATTTCACCGCAAACCCTTAATAACTATGCAAAAATTTCTTCTTCATGGCTGTTCTACGAAATAAAATTACAGCCCATGTACGACTACAAAAAAATCCGACACAAATCTGCAAAGGACTTTTGCTAATTTTCACGGCTATATAGAGGCTGGATCAAATAAACGACTGCATATAGATGGGAATCAGTTGATCCATCATACACCGAGCAGCTATTGACCCTTGGACTCGCCCGCTGAACCGCTCGCGGCAGCTTTACGCGCATCATCCAACATGATTTGATATATACTTGCATCACGGATATCTTCAACGGATTGCAGCATGGCGCCTGAGAAATACTCTTCAAAAAGAATGGCTGCATCACCACCTGATCGCTGCAACGGTGAAAAGGCTCCGCCTGACTTCGCCGGATGCCACCCCTCAGGCGTGCCCGGGAAAAACGCTCCACCGATAAGACCAACGACCCCCTGAAGGGCCTGCATCGCAGCGCCAGGTTTTGGTGGCGGCCTATAAGAAATGGTAGGGCCTGTATAAACGTAACTGTGATTCACAAGTTTTTCGTCCATACCTACCATCGCACGTGCCACCTGCCCCAGAAAAAGACGGTTCTGATAATCTGACATGCCAACGCCTGTATCATTTTTGCTAAGCGACCCCAATATCCAGTCGGCAACGGAAAGCACCGAGCCGTCCTCCAGAAGGATATAACTATCGCGCAGATCATTGCTTACAGGTGCATCCACACCCGGCGTACCACGCGGAAAAACAGGCACAACCAACCTTCCGCCAAATTGCGGGGTTTGCGCGATCTGCTTTTCGGGCGCGGTATCTGGCGGGTCACCGGCGGTATCAGCTAGATCCGACGGCTGCGCCTCGGCAGCACCAAATCCCGCGGCCAGCAAAAATAGCAAGCTAACGACAATGCCAACAAAAATAACAATAGGAACGACCAGCTTAGTCGACGCCGACGAGCCGCTCGTCGGAACTAACTTCGTCATCTTGTTTGACAATTCGTCAACCATTGCTTTATCAGCCTTCCATGTGATAAACATACTGAATATAGATAATTTTTTTCTGTTTAACAAAAAATATTATCGGAACAGATCAATGTCAAATATTGAAAAGAACCTCAATGCGCTCAAGTGGATCATCTATATACTGGCAGTCCTTATTGCTGCTTCGCCAATATTCCTCTTTTGGGCCCCCGAAACTTCAGTCCTTTTTTTTCAAAACGAATTACTGGAACAATATGGCGGCGTTTCCATTTTGCTACCTTGGCAAAAAATATTAGGCTTTTTTGTGGCAAGCCTGCCAGCAGGCTTCCTCCTATGGGCGCTCGTATCTTTGTCCCGGTTGCTAACACTGCTACGCGGAGGACAGTGGTTTGCAGAATCTAGCGAGATCCAATGCCGCCGCTTTGCCCATGCGCTCCTGTGGTACGTGGATATGCAAATCATTCATCGCACGTTACTTGTTCTCATATTAACGGCCACATACCCAGTCGGGAAAAAAGAGATCTATCTGGCTTTATCCAGCGACGACCTTATGACCCTGGTCCCCGCAATTTTTGCTTTGATTTTCGCCCATATTGTACATCTCGCCCGCCAACAACGAGACGAGCTTTTGCAAATTGTCTAGCCGAGAAAAGGACAGTTGAATGCCTATCACCGTGCGCCTTGACGTTATGCTTGCCGAACGAAAGGCCAAATCCAAAGATCTAGCCGCTCATATCGGCATTACTGAAGCAAACCTAAGCCTGTTAAAATCTGGAAAGGTGAAAGGCGTGCGCTTTGCCACGCTGGAAGCCATATGTGATTATCTGGACTGCCAGCCAGGTGAGCTTTTACAGTACGATAAACCGGAATAGCCACCCCACGTTTTCATCGTCAGATACTGAAAGACTTATGTGCGCATGCATTGCTTACGGCACAATGATCAATGATGCCTTGCACAAGCCAAACTAATATCGTCAAAATGGTACATAAAAGAAAATCAGAACGGTGAAAATGCTAGGCAACGCAAAGCCAAACAAAAACGAAGACGGAAGCAAAACAAATACGCCGTCGCTTGAAGCTCAAGGGCGTCGGCCTAAAATCGGGCTTGCGCTTGGCGCGGGCGTTGCACGTGGCTGGGCCCATATTGGTGTTGTTCGGCGGCTGGCAGAAGAAGGCATTTACCCAGACGTGATCGCAGGCACGTCAATTGGAGCCGTCGTTGGCGGCGGATTGGCTTGTGGTAGTCTGGACGAGATTGAAGCTTGGGCAAGAACATTGGGCAAGCGAAATTTCTTCCGTTTCCTGGATGTGAAACTTGGCGGCAGTGGTTTGCTGGGCAGCGACAAATTAAACGATCTCATGAACGAGCGCTTTGGCTGCCATACCTTTAAAGATTTGGCTATTCCCTTCACGGCTGTCGCCTGCGAGCTTAAGTCAGGGCATGAGGTATGGCTGCAAAAAGGGTCCCTATCCGATTCGATCCGTGCCAGCTTTGCTATGCCTGGCATTTTCGAACCGCACAAAATTGAAAATCAATGGTTGGTAGACGGTGCACTGGTAAATCCAGTCCCTGTTTCTGTATGCAGGGCCGCTGGCTGTGACCTTGTGATTGCGGTTAATCTATCTGAGGATATTTACGGCAGTATGCGGGCGCGGCGAGAGGGTGCTCTGGATTCCGGAGAATACGGTGTGTTTGCCGAAAGTTCGGGCGAAACCGTTATGGCAGATGGCGCCAACAAAACACTGCTTCGACGGCTATTTGGCCATAAAAAGGATGCACCAAGCATGTTCACGAACCTTGTGGCCAGTATCAGCATAATGCAAAATCGTCTCGCACGCTCCCGCATGGCAGGCGATCCACCCGATGTTATGATTTCACCTCACTGCGGCCATGTTGGTTTGATGGAATTTCACCGCGCTGATGAATTGATTGATCAAGGCCGCAAGGCATTTGACAGCAGTTGGCCCCAGCTTAAAGACGCCCTAGCTGTTACAACCCACCGAATAAACTCTTAAACCGGCAGCTATCATGAGCAAGAAACTGAAAATATTGTATCATCACCGAGTTGCCGCGCAAGACGGCCAAAGTGTGCATATTAAAGAGCTCACCGCAGCCTTTAAGGCGATCGGTCACGAACTTATATTTGTCGGGCCCTCCCTGCGGCCAAAAGAATTTGGCGAAGAAAATAGTTTCTTGGCATTGGTTCGCCGTCTTCTGCCCCGCTTTCTGCAAGAAATTTTAGAACTACTATATGGCTACCGTGCTTATTATAAGCTGAAAAAAGCTTACAAGCAGCATAAGCCCGATATTTTGTATGAACGCTACAACCTTTTCTTGCCTGCGGGACGCAAACTTGAGCAAAAAACTGGCATCCCATACCTGCTTGAGGTCAACGCGCCGCTTTCTGAAGAGCGTGCCAAATATAGCGGTTTGCAGCTTCAGGCCCTGGCAAGACATATAGAAGTCGAAACTTGGCAGGCGGCAGACCGGCTTTTCCCTGTAAGTGCGGTTCTTGGCGGTAAACTTGTCGCAGCAGGTGTAGACGAGGGTAAAATTACCGCCCTGCACAATGGGATCAATCACAAAGATTATGAAAATATTGACGGTCATAAAATTAGGCAACATTACGGCCTCACCGGCAAAGTTGTTCTGGGTTTTACTGGCTTTTTGCGCGAATGGCACAAATTGGACCATGTTATTTCCATGATCGCCAACTATGACGCCGAGAACAGCCCCCATTTGCTGATCGTCGGCGAGGGCCCTGCCATCGAAACTTGTCAGGCACAGGCGGTTGAACTTGGCATCAAAGACCGGGTTCATTTTGCAGGCTTTAGAAAACGCGAAGAAATTCCTGAATATTTAGCGGCAATGGATATAGCGCTCCAACCTGCTGTCACAAGTTACGCCAGTCCTCTTAAAATATTCGAATATATGGAATCCGGGCTTGCTATCATCGCGCCAGACCAACCAAATATTCGCGAAATTTTGGTCCACGGGAAAAACGCGCTTTTGTTTGAACCTCAGGACTTTGTGGCGGCGGAAGATCAGATTTTGCAACTGGTTTCCGATATAGTATTAAGACGCAAACTCGGAAGGTCAGCGAAAAACGCTATTAAAACCCAGCGTTATACCTGGCGTGACAATGCTGAACATATCACAAAAATTGCCCATGCGCTGATCCGGTCCAAAACAGAGATATAGGATCAGGCGGAGGCAATATAGTCTTTAAGGGCGGCGGCTTCCTGCTCGGTTTCCTGCATGCGCACTTTGACCACATCTCCAATTGAAATCATGCCTACAAGCTTATCTTTTTCCACCACAGGAATATGGCGAATCCGGCGTTCGGTCATCATGGTCATTAAATGCTGGATTGTATCCGCTTTTGTACAGGTAAAAACGGATTTGGTCATCAAGCTGTCCACTTTATCCGCGAGCACTGCGCCGCCTCTGATGGCCAAACCACGCATTACATCTCGTTCTGATATGATACCTGCAAGCTTTCCTTTTGCCATCACAGGCACAGCACCGATGCGCCGCTCGCCTAACAATTTCGAAACTTCAAGGACCGTGCAACCAACCTCAACGGAAATAATATCGTGTTCCTTGGCCCCCAATATTTTGCCCACATTCATACAAGATCCCTTTCCAAGGTAATTTCCAAACATACTTGCTTACCATCCTACTATGATCCATTTTTCGCTGAAAATCAAAACCTGCGATTTTAACTTGAAAAGCTGCTACCCTAATCGTGATATTCCATTCAGCAACTAATTGGGTTACAAAGCTTCCGGGGCGGGACCATATCTATGGAGGCGACAGCATATTGCTGGACGGCTTCCTCGGACGGGGAGACAATGACCAAGATATTCTTCACTAAGGCAAAACAACGCCCATCGCTGTTTGCATCACTTGGTTTAGTCGTCGTTATATTGGCTGCGGCTGTGCTGTTGCTGGCTGGGCCAATTCTTGGCTATATCCAGCAAACAAGCAACCTACCCGAACAAATTTTTGAATGGCGATTGAAAATATTCTCATTGGTAGGCCTGTTCTTGTTGGGCGGATCCAGCTTAACACTCATCGGCATACTACACGGGCGTCTCAGTAGCCGCGTCCGCACCAGTTGGCGCGGCTTTGTTGCTGTATTGCTGGCAGCATGTGTCGCCCTACCCCTGTGGCTGATTGATAAGGCAAATCGCACGGCGCCTGCGCTCCATGACATTACAACCAACATTGCAGATCCTCCCTACTTTCGCCAACTGCGTGAACGCAGCTATTCAACTGAATCCGCAGTGGACCTTCTGGGCGGCAGACTGGACCCTAATTATGCTTCCCTTCACCACAGCGCTTTCCCTGATTTAAAGCCACTGCGCATCGCCGCTCCGCCGGGTGAGGTCCTTAAGCTGGTTGAGGTGCTCGTTGAACGACAAGGCTGGACACTGGCAGATACCCGTCTAGCTGATGGCTACATCGAAGCGAGCGCTATAAACCCCTGGCTGCAACTCCGGACTGATATCGCCGTAAGGGTGCGCCCCAATGACGCAGGGGCAAGCTCACTTGTTGATATTCGTGCCGTATCCGAACTAGGAGTGGGCGACTTTGGCATCAGCGCCCAACTGGTATTGGGCCTAAGGGCTGCACTCCAAAACGAATTTAGCCAAGAATAGGAATTTAGTCGATGCGTATCAAAGCCACCATCCTCAAAATTCTCGCCGCCGTCATTGCCGCGTCCGGGCTAACTTATGCAGCGCTGGTTTATTATGTTCATTCAACCGGCATCGATATGTCTGTTCACGGCCATGTGGCGATGGCACTTGGCATCTTTTTTACATTTGCCGTTGGTGGCGGATTGATGGCGCTGTTGTTTTTCTCTAACAAACATGGGCATGATCAGCAAGTTTACACCGCCGCAGTTGGCGAACAGGATAGCGACTAGATTTACTTCAAAAGCGGAGTTGCCCAATGGATTTTCAGGCATTTTTTGACCTGGTAGCAGACGTATGGAAAAACGGCCTATATGGCATTAATATCGGCCAGATCATTGTGGCAGTTGGTATTCTGTTGGTTTTTCTGCTACTGCGCAATTTATTCACTCTTGTTATTATTAACCGTGCAAAAAAATGGGCCGGGAAAACCAAAACTGATCTGGATGATACCATCGTCGAGGCCGTCGAAGCTCCGCTGCGCTTCATTCCAATTGTGCTAGGTGTGTTTTTTGCTTCCAGCTACCTTGATCTGGGAGAGCAATCGACAGCGTTTTTTTCCAACCTCAATCGATCACTGATCGCTTTTGCAATATTTTGGGCACTATACCGCGCCGCCGACCCGGTGGGTGAACTGTTGCAAAATGCTGATCGTTATCTCACCTCCTCTATGATCCAGTGGCTCGCAAAAGCCATCAAAGCGGCCTTTGCCTTGTTGGGCGGGGCTACGATTCTGGAAATATGGGGCATCGAAGTTGGTCCTTTGATTGCTGGCTTGGGCTTGTTCGGCGTGGCGGTTGCTCTGGGCGCGCAAGATTTATTCAAAAACCTGATCGCCGGGCTTTTTGTTATTGGCGAAAAACGCTTCCACCCTGGGGACTGGATTTTGGTGCCCGGCATTGTAGAAGGCACCGTAGAATTTATCGGTTTTCGCACCACCATGGTCAGACGCTTTGATAAAGCCCCGGTCTATGTGCCCAACACAGCACTTGCTGATCATGCCGTTACTAATTTTTCACGCATGACATTCAGGCGTATCAAATGGGTAATTGGGCTTAAATATAGCTCCACATCCGAGCAACTGCGTGCCGTGCGTAGCGGCATTGTTACATATCTTGAAGAAAACGCGGCGTTTGCACGACCAGAGGAAACATCCACTTTTGTGCGCATCGACCGCTTCTCGGACAGTTCAATTGATATTCTTCTCTATTGTTTTACCAAAACCACCGACTGGCTTGAGTGGCTAGCCGTAAAAGAGGAATTGCTGCTTGAAATCAAACGCATTGTTGAAGATGCAGGCACCGACTTTGCTTTTCCAAGTCATTCCCTTTATGTGGAAGCCATGGGTGAAGCCGTGGAAATTGCGCCCCTACACCCCACCAAAGGAGACTCGGCGTGAAATCAGACCAGCGAGTAACGATTAGGGCGATCCCGCAGCCCGCAGACATCAATGTCAACGGCAATATCTTTGGTGGATGGGTGCTTGCGCAAATGGATTTGGCCGGTGCCGATGTTGCCAGCCGACGCGCAGTTGGCCCCGTGGCAACCGTGGCTATCGAAGGGATGACATTTCACTGCCCGATTGAAGTTGGCGATGTCATTAGCGTTTACGCCAAGATTATAAAGGTTGGCCGAACATCCATAACAACTTCAATTGAAGTTTATGCAGAGCGCGGCATTGCTGGTGAAATTCACAAAGTAACGGAGGGCAACTTTATCTTTGTTGCCGTTGATAAAAACAACCGCCCCAGAGTATTTGACGAATAAGAGTATTTGACGAATAAATGTTCTACACCGCGAATGAATATCCATTCGCCATCATGCCCAGCATGGTGGCAGCTTTACGGTATAGGTCAGAGCCAAAGGTTTACGGTGCTGGGGCCGCAGGTTTTTCATCTCCAGGCCCACCAATTTCAACACCGTCACGCTCAATTTTCGCGGCACAATATTGCGCAATTTCATCAAGAAGCAATCGGCTCTTGGCCGAGATATCGCCACCAGAAAGCTGAACCGAAAGTTCCAAATAGGCATCAAAATCAAGGCGTTTCTTAAATTCCTTTACCGTACAACTGCAAAGGGGCGTGCAAGTGACTTCTCCGTAGGCTGGTACGCAGTCATTTACACAGCGTTGATAATCCAAATCGAGCATATCCTGCGGTATTTGAGTAGACTGCGCAAAAGCCGCGCCTCCGCCCATCACATAAAGCAAAAACAAACCGAATCTAAAAAATTGCTTCACGGATGATCTCCCAATTATTTTACCACCTTGCCTCTCGACAATACGCCCATGTACTTCCATATACTGTTCCTACAGTAAAGTGAACAAAAGGGTCAAAATCATGGCAATAGCAACATTTGGCGCAGGCTGTTTTTGGGGCGTAGAAGAAATTTTCCGCACGACTGAGGGTGTAAGTGGCACATCAGTTGGTTATATGGGCGGCAGCAATGAACGCCCAACCTACGAGCAAGTTTGCTCTAAAGCTACGGGCCATGCGGAAGTGGTGCAGGTTATATTTGATCCTGAAAAAGTCAGCTTTGCCAGTCTGGTGGACGTTTTTTTTGATAACCACAACCCGACCCAGCTCAATCAGCAAGGCCCGGATATCGGTAGCCAATATCGGTCGGTGATCTTCTATGAAGACGCTGCCCAAAAAACCGTCGCGGAAGAAAAAAAGCAAGCGCTTGCTGCTTCAGGGCGTTTCAAACGCGGCATTGTCACTGCGATCGATCCAGTAGCCACATACTGGCCCGCTGAAGACTACCACCAGCAATATCTGCTAAAGCGCGGCGTGAGCAGCTGCCACATTTGATCTGGGGTCAAACCCCATTAATGTCATTTGGCTATTGCCGTAAAATAATTGGGCGCATTTGCAAATCGGCCCAGCGCTCCAGATCAAAATCCAGAGGGCACAACGTCTGGGCCGCAGTCCAAGCAACAGCGGCTTCTTCCTGCCTGTCTGACTGTGTCCTTAAAAACACCGCCAGAAAAAGGGGGTTTTCAAAATTATAAGGGCCAAATTCAAATGCGCGGTCCAATGCCTCTTCGATCAAACTGCTGTCTTCTTTGATCAAATAAAGAAACCGTCCATAAAGCCGCCAGTTATCGGCACTTTCATCGTCTTCTTCCAGCGCCTTTTCAACCAGTGCACGGGCAATATCCTGTTCGCCTTGTGCCAATCTGATAAGGCCTAGATCAGCCCAAAGACGACTGCAACCATTATCCAAATCAGCCGCGCGCAATAGCATATATTCGGCTTCCTGAATGTCGCCGCATTCATACAGAGTATGCTCCGCCCGGTTGTGCCATATCCTGTGGTTTTCGCTATCAAGTGTGGTGGCGTGTTCAAAACATGCACTAACCGCCGCAATATCCTCGTTCAAAAACCGCTGGGCTACGGCATATAATATGCTGGCCACCGAATCGGCGGGCAACGCCTCGCGCAGATCATTCATCAGGGCGGCGGCCAAGTCCGCGCGCGACCGGCTAAAAATATTCATCTCCGCCAGTTCAAATGCTGCACTGAAGTCTTCAGGATCAAGCGCAATGGCCTTCTCATACGCACGCTGCGCCCCGTCAAAATCTTGGGCATGCCGGTTCAGGAATCCTGCATATGTCTGCCAACCCCACGCATATTCCGGATTAATCTCCACCGCGCGACAAAGGTGCGTTTTCGCATCGCCGAGGCGGTCACCCACGTTGCAAAGCATTTCCCCCAGGCGGCAATGAACCCAGTAATAATCCGGGGCCAGCTCAAGCGCCTTTTTAAAATTGTCTTCTGCTGCGGAAAACTCCAGCTTTGCATAAGCAAAGGCCTCGCCGAGAGACGCCCAATAAAGCTCGCATTCAGGGGCCAGTTCACAGGCTGTTTGCAAATGCACGATGCCTTCGTCAACCCGGTTAAGGTCTTGCCAAAACAAACAGCCAAGCCGGTGTTGAATTTCATCGTCGTCCGGCGCGATATCAAGGACCGCTTCAAAAGCGGTGCGGGCGTCTTCATATAGATCCTGCTTTTCGCAGCAAAGAAAACCCAGACCGTGCAGAGCCATGAGGTTTTCAGGATCACTCTCCAAAATTTTTTGGTAATGGTAACGCGCCTGAGCATTTGTGGCCTCGTCCTGCTCATAAATCTGGGCAAGCCGAAAATGGCCTGCCAAATGCTCGGGTTCGATCGCTAAAATTTTCGAGAAAGCCTTTATCGCTTGTTTCGGCTGATGCAATTGCTCAATAGCTAACGCGCCCAAGTTATAAAGTGCTGCAATATCAAGGGGATCAAGCGCGATCGCCTTCAAAAAATCTGCGCGGGCGGCTTTTGCTTTTGTTCCCATTACATAACGCACATAACCAAGATGAAAATGGGCCCATTGATAATCTTTTTGCAATTGGGTAGCCGCCTCAAGTTCCAGTTCGGCAGCTTCCAGATTTTCGCTTTGGCGGTATAATGACCAGCCTAACCAGCCGTGGTAATAGGGTTCGCTTGGGTCCAGCCGAATGGCTTCCCGCAACAAAGTTTGGCCTTCCGACACCCTGCCCTGAAAATCCGCAATCATAATGCCGAGCTTGCCCCAGGCCCAGTCATCGGTAGGGTCTTCTTCAATGGCCCGCCGATATGCTGTTTCAGCTTCACCATAACTATGAATATGCACACTCAATAAATGAGCATATTGGCTCCAGGCCCAGGTATCGGCTGGATCATGCTTTAATACACGTTCCCAACAGCGCCTTGCTTCGTGCCAATGTTCAGAGGCCTCGGCAGCGCGCGCATCGGCAATCAATGCATCTTTGCCACTCATAGCCCCCAGATGAGGCAATAATGGTTTCTTTTTGGCGTTCGAGGGGGCAGCAGTGGCTCTGGCGCCCAATGCTTTTTGGCCGTCAAGCGCACGACTAATACCGGGATCAAATTCCAGCGCTGACGAGAACGCCTCTGCTGCTTCAGCTCTGCGGCCTGGCATTGATGATAATATGTCTCCTAAAAGACGCCAGCACTGAGCGGATTTGGGAGCAACAGCGATAACCGCCCGCGCAGTTTGCTCTGCTTCGTACCGGTCACCAGCAAGCAATTGCTTGCGCGCGAGAGCTTCAAACTCGACCGTTATATCCAAAATATCTGCTAGTTCAGCCATAAGGCCTAGCCGTTTACCGGTCCGAACCGAAAAAGACTAGCTATAAAATCAATCAGGCTGCTTTTTTGCCGCGCGCGCAGCCTTTGCATAGCCCGTGCAATTCCAATGTCTGTTTATGAATTTGGAATTCTGTCTTTTTTGCCACGGCATCGACGGCAGCACTTAGCTCGTTGGAACCAATTTCTTCTACCGTTTCGCATTCATCACAAATCAGGAACTGGCTTACATGGCTATCACCCGGATGCGGGCAGCCAACATAAGCATTGAGCGACTGTATTTTGTGAACAAGGCCTTCTTCCATCAAAAAATCCAGCGCCCGGTATACTGTTGGCGGCTTGGCGGAGCCTCCCTGTGTTGCAAGCTGGTCAAGAAGATCATATGCCTTCACGGCCTTATGCCCCTGCCAAATCATCGTCAATATCCGGCGTCGCAGCGCAGTGAAACGAGTGCCACGCGCTTCGCAGATGCGCTCGGCATCGGCAACAGCATTTTCGATGCAATGTTCATGATCATGTTTGTCCGCCACGGAAGTCCCCTTGAAAAGCTATGGCTGTATCTTAACGTGAAACTTTCAAGGTTTCCAGCTTTGACATGCCAAACATTGATTTTCAGATATAGGGACTGCCAAAATTTTCTTGAAGGATAACCCAGCGATCAAAATAAGTACGTGTAATTCTTATGAAGCCAAACCCCACAAGAATTACACGCGACCCCCAGTTAACCTTTGAGAGAGTAACCACCAGCACCCAACAGTCATCACACAGCATTCGAGCCCCGGCGAGGGGCAGTTAAGACAAAAGAAGGGGTTAACAAAAGTAGCCGATCAGACTACAAAATTTCATGGGATTGCAATTGTTGCTACTTAAAGGAGAATACTGTTGGTCAGGAAGGCCTTAACCACTGCCTGAACACGTGTATGGACGCCTAGTTTGCGTTTGGCGCGTTCAATATGAGTGTGAGCAGTCCGTTCCGCGATAGTCAGAATATTGCCAATCTCCCAGTCTGTCTTGCCGGAAGCAACCCATTTAAGACACTCTTTTTCTCTGTGACTGAGTTTCACAATATAATCGTTTTTTTGTTCCGAATTTAAAGTGATTCGAAGAGCAGCATCATGCAAATAAACCCCCATAAGATGAACAGCGTGTTCTGCTTCAGGAGCAATGTCGGAATATCTACCAACAACACTGACTGAACCAGGGAAGGCTCCAATAACATGGATTGGTATGGTTACACCGTAAAGCAAGCCAACATCACCTGCTTGGTTCTGGAGATCAATCTGGTTCGCTTTCATGCCCACCCGCACTATGGGGTCTTCCCAATTGAAGGGCATATGGTGTTTCATAGCGACCTCAATAATTCGGTCATGCTTGCCCAGATCATTTTCGATATAATGTGATGCCCAGTCTTCGGGATAGACCGCCAAAAAAACGGCGCCGTCAGGCATCGCTCCAAAATTCACACTGGAAACGCATGCATAATAATCATAGCCAAAGCTAGCAACAGTTTGTTGAAATGCAGAGCCAAGATCGTCCAGATTGTTAGCTAATTTTGAAACCTCAATAAAGTCCAACGCCTTTTGAAAATACTCAAGGTTCTGCGAAGCTGACATCTTTTCCTACGGGACTTTATTTAATGACCTCACAATCTAGATTTGTCTTATTCGCCTGTCCAGAGAAGAAATCAACTATTCCCTTTTAAAACTACAACGGTCACGGAGCCACAGAAAGCGCCAGCGCTTTCTGTGGTCCTTCTTTGTCCTATTGCATTTTCTTGCTTTTAACACCGATGGTCGACGCTATGGTATCGCTTTCCGCACACGTCTCTAGCAATTCAATTGCGGCAACAATAGTTTCTGTTGGGAGCGGTGCAGCAGCATAGCAAAATCGCGCGACTAGCTCTTGAAACTTTCTTTCCTTGTTTGACCGTATTTCAATCTTGTTTTCAATTGGCAACGCTAAGTGAATATCCACGTTCAAAGTTCCTTTATGCAGCTTTCGCAAAGTTTGTGATGTCGAATTGGCTCAGGACGGGTGCATTAAGGCTAAATTGCGTTCTGAGAGAATAAAGTCGCTCCATTGTGGGAGCATAAGAATAGCAAGTAGCGTCAGTTGCACCGTAATCGAGCGATGCGCTTGCCCATACAGGTTCGCCCAACATACTATTTGCAATTGGTGTTATATATGCGTTTTGAACGCTTAAATACTCTGCCACGCCATTCATGATACCAAATTCATAAACCGCACTGGCCATGGAAGCGAACAGACGTGCCTGACGACCTTTATTGCTACCCACCACATCGCGATTAATAGCGAAGCGAGATAGGTCCCATATTGAATTGCTGGACACCAACCCAATTTCTTCAAGTAGTTCTGGAAAGACCTCGGCCGTCATATAAGGCTGGGTTGTCGGCATCATTCGCCAAGTGCCAAGAACGTCACTTGCGTTTTCAAGCGCGATCAAGTGGAGCGCCTGATCATCATATTTGTCAGATTCCCGTCCGTTCTCTGACGGTAGTCCCCACTTTAGCCATTTGTTAAATACGTCATGCCTGAGTTTAAAGACTTGATCCATTTCTCTGGCAAAATGATTGCGGTTTTCTGGTGTGATTAAGATGATCTGCATCGTTCATTTCCCTATGCTGTGATAGCAACAGGGTGCGCAAATTCATCGCCGATTTCATCCCGCTCATTGAGCTAGTATGATCACCTCAGAGATGTAAATTTTATAGGAAATATAATTTTTAGTTGTATTGCGAGCGAAACGGCCTGTATTTTCGTACGAACGCCCAAGGTTTTGCAGGCAGATTGGATATGAGAATTGACAGTGTTCTTCGAAATATTGAACAGATTGCCAATTACTTCGTTAGTTGCCCCTCGCGCGGCCTCTGTCAGGCATTGAACTTCGCGCGAAGTCAGCGCGGGTACCTCAAAAGATTCTTCAACCAGCCGACCAAGCTTGTTCTGGGCAGCATGGCCAACGCTATCCATGAGCGGCCTATTGAATCGCATAGTCGAAAAAAAATCTTTCGAGTCGCGATTATAAAAGCAGCAGGTAGCAGCCGAGTAATCACGTGTATTCGCGACCGTATTGTAACCTTGATTCAGGCCGAAATCACGTGCTTGATGCATTAACATTTTCTGACCCTTGGTAAGCTGCGAATTCGCAATACAGTCATCCCAAGTGAAGGATTCGCCGCCTTTAAAAGCGCGGTGTGCTATCGGATCAAAATGAATATAACCTTCTTTACCGTAGTAATTCAGCCACTCATCGGGGCGCTTATCTACAAAGGTCATCCCGGCTGACGGATGAAAGTTGATTATATAGGCACCGTCCATTCCGATTGAAAAAGCGAACTTCTCTACGACAGAGTGCAAGCCGGACGCGTCCCTTGCATTTTCAATATCGGCAATTAAATCTTCTGTCTTCATATCTCAATGCCAAGCGAAAATCTGACAACAACTCTACTAATACTATCTATATACCACCGTACAGATTGAGTCTAATTTCGCCAGAGATTTCCGCTGATTACTCATGAAGAACGCCGCCAAAAATGCACGAAGGAAATCTCTTCTCCTCTGCCTTTTCAGTATCATATCTGAATTCAGTTTAGAGAAGGTCGTCTTGTGATCCAGCTAAGCCACTATACAAACAAAAGGAAAACCTTATGAGAGCACGCCCCAAACGTGCCCTCATAAGGCCAGAAAGCCATCCGCCGTCACGCCACATAGAATGGAATGCACCAATCAACTGGCCTGCGACAAAAGCCTTTTGTTACAGTCATTTAGACTGCATCCTGACCCCCAAAAAAAATCACATTAGTAAGCCAACCAGCAATAGTCACTGATCTAATCAGATCAGTGACTATTGCTGGTTCATAATTGTAGTTTAAAGAATTATTAACCGACGCCGCACCACCTCAACGACCGCCTGTACGCGCGTATGAACTTTCAAATTACGCTTGGCACGTTCGACATGATTATGAACGGTCGCTTCACTAATCCCCAATATCAGCGATATTTCCCAATCCGACTTGCCCTCGGCAACCCATTGGATGCAATCGAGCTGACGGCGACTGATCGGTGCTTTGAAAAAGCTACTGGATATATCCTTTTCTTCAAGAATTATTGGCTTAGCTTTGGCATGCAAGTAAACTGCCGCCATGCCAATGCCGCGTACCACAGACGGGGAAACATTAGGCTGCCTGCCAATTATTGAAAAACCCGAGATTGATCCGTCCGACTGATGTATCGGAACGACAAGACCGTCTTTATACTCAAAATCCTGGCTGGCCTCTTCAAAAATGCGCTCGGAGATCGAATTTATCCGCCGATTTTCCTTCAGCGCACTCCAAGTGAATGGATGACACGTTTGTAACGCCAATTGTACCGTGCCGTCATTATAGACATAGTCTTGATCGCGGTATCTTGCATTCCAATCCGTATCAAGCTTACCAAAACCCAGCTTTGGATCTATGGGTTGGTTTACCCGCGCAATCTCTGCGCAGCGAAAATGCTCATACCCGAAACTGGCAATCAGAACTTCAAAATGTTTGATCATCTGTTCAAGGTTGATCAGACCTTCAAGATCAGAAATGAAGCCCAAAACATCGCGCTCAATTTTCTCGTCCATGAGCATAAAATACATTCCCAATCTATCAATCACAGAGCCACTTGCTGCCTAGCCACGCAGACGCGAAGTTGCAGGAACGCCTTGCATCAAAGTTTTTTCACAGTCACGCACAACAAACGGTGAATGCGAACTCGGAGCTTTTTAAAGCCGGATGGCCGCAGGGTTGTCTTACAGGATAATGAGTCGGCGGCGGGCGGCTTCTACTACCGCCTGAACCCTTGTCGTTACGCCGAGGCTACGTTTGGCACGTTCTACATGGTTATGCACAGTCGCTTCACTAATCCCCAGAATCATAGATATTTCCCAGTCCGACTTGCCCTCGGCAACCCATTGGATGCAATCGAGCTGACGTCTGCTAACAATCGGCTTATTGCGCGAACTTGATATCTGACTGTCCTCAATAACGAGCAGACTGGCTTTGGAATGCAAATATATGGCTGCTATGCCGAGACCACGGTTCACTGCGGGCCTTGTATCCGGCTTTTCCCCAACCAAAGAAACTGCTGAAATGGAACCATCTGACAGGTGAATAGGCACAAGCAAACCATCGCTAAACTGAAAATCAAATTTGGCTTCGTCAAATATTCTCTTTGTAAGAGAATTCAATCTTCGATTTTCTTTCAGCGCCCCCCATGTAAAAGGATAGCGCGTCTGCAACACCATCTGCACAGTACTGTCTGTATAGACATAATCCTGATCTCTATAAAATACTGCCCAGTCTCTATCAAGCGTACCAAACGCCATCTGGGGGGAAAGAGGCTCACTATGACGAACCATTTCCGCACAGCGAAAGCTATCATAGCCATATCGGGCGATTAGCGCTGCAAAAGCCCCAATCATATCATCAAGAACATCCATGTTCTGCAGAGAGTCGACAAAGTCCAGTATCTGACGCTCAACAAGTTTTTCGTTCTGCATCCTGCCTCCTGAACGAAGATAAACGTTCACACATCCGGTAACCAGGCAAATTGCCCCGCACTTGCCAGTCTTCCAAGGCTTAACTCGCGGGGCCAGCCATCAGCTCCAGTACGGCTGACGTCATGGCGGTAACGCCTTGCTTCAGTGTATTTTCGCGGTCCGGTACAAAAAACGGCGAATGCAGGCTGGGCAACCTTATTTCGCCGCGTTTTGCCGCGGCCACATCTTCGGATTTTGCTGCCCCAAGCCAAAACATCAAGCTCGGAATTTTTGGTTCATCACGACCGTAAAAGGCAAAATCTTCCGCCCCCATAACCGGGGCAAGTGTATGAACATGATCTTCGCCAAGTTTTGCCGTCAACGCAGCCTGAATGCGCGATGTTAGGCCCGGATCATTGTAAGTCGCCGGGGTGCCCTCACTGTAGGTCACCTCGGGCCATTTATCTTCGGGCAACCCGTAAGATGCCGCCTGCGCCTTTGCTATACGTTTAATACCTTCCAGCAGATTCTTGCGAACATCATCCGCATAGGACCGCACCGTAAGCTGCAAATGCGCACTGTCAGAAATAATATTATGCTTGGTACCCGCATGGAATGAACCCACCGTCACAACGGCTGGCTCAAGCGGTGATGTCTCGCGTGAGACAAGCGTTTGCAGCGCCACAACGATTTGCGACGCCAACAATACCGGGTCCTTGGTGGTATGGGGATAAGCACCGTGGCCACCAATGCCTTTAACTTCAATATCTACAGAATCTACATTCGCGAGCGCAAAGCCGCTTGCCACGCCAATATCGCCCGCAGGCATTGTCGCGCTCACATGAAGCGCGATATTGTAATCTGGTCGTGGGAACCGCGTAAACAGCCCGTCGGCCAACATAGCCTTGGCACCGCCGACCCGCTCTTCCGCTGGCTGACCGATCATAACCAGCGTGCCATGCCATTTATCCTGCATCGCAGCCAGCCGCCGCGCCGTACCAACAAAAGATGTCATATGAACATCGTGCCCGCATGCATGCATGGCGGGAACAGTCTTCCCGCTATCATCAACAGTTGTCACGGTGCTTGCGAAACTTAGTCCAGTTTGCTCATGCACAGGCAGGCCGTCCATGTCAGTGCGCACCAAAACCGTTGGCCCGTCCCCATTCTTCAAAACAGCAACAACACCATAGCCGCCTACATTCTCAGTAACGGTAAATCCAACAATGCTAAGCTCATGCGCAATGCGCGCTGACGTTTTTTCTTCCTGAAATGAAATTTCCGGGTTGGAGTGCAGGTGTTGGTATAGCGCATCAAGATATGCATAATCTTTATCAACAGCCGTTCCCAAATCGGTACCAAATGCGGCTTGCGTTATAAACAATACCGAAACTATTCCTGCCTTCAACATAATAATCTATTCCTTTTCAAAGGGGTTCACATGGCATTTACCATACAGGGCCCACGCCAAGGTTCAAGAAAATCACCATGTTTGTTTCCTGTTAACCTGCGTTTGTTAGAATACAACCAAAGCTTAACAGGAGGACATTGTGGATTTCATTGAAGATATCGAAAGCTTGGCGCAGGCCAAATCCATCCAGGAAATCTTGATTGATACGCATGAGCGTATCGGAATGATCCTTGACCAATTACCGATCGGCCTGCTGATCCAACAAAAGCAAGGCATCCTATTTGCTAACCAAACGGCCAGTGACTTTCTGGGGTGCTCACAAGAAGCGCTAATTGGACAGCATTTTCTTGATCACCTGGACCCTGTTTTGCAGAAAACGGTTTCCGAGGCTCTGTCACAAGCGTTCGACAATGAAGACATCTGCAAAATAGAAAAAATTGCGCTGACTATGCCAGGACAGCTCAGAAAAATTTATTCGGTCGTCATAGCCAAGATGCCATGGGAGGGTACCCCTGTGGTCCAAATATTGATACATGACATCACAAAACAAGCAACCCGCAGACGCCAAATAGAAAACATTATAGCCACAGATTCTCTTACCGGCGCTCAAAGTCGCCGCAGTTTCATAAATTATGTGGAGGAATTGAGAGAACGCGGCGACATTGGGGACTGCGGCATTATACTGTGGGACATAGATTTTTTCAAAAATGTGAATGATACGTACGGCCGCCAACTCGGGGATACAACCCTTCGCTCAGTCGTCTGGGTCTGCGAGCATATCCTTGCATACCGCGCCCTTGTTGATCAGCCTGATCTACCACATCCAATGCTTGCACGTTTCGGTGGTGAAGAATTTGTCATTATTTTGCCCGATATTGATATTGATGAGACGCTACATTATGCAGAAGCTATCCGGCGCGATATATCTAATCATGTCATCAAATCGGAAGATGCTGAATTTTCTGTAACTGTCAGCCTTGGTGTAGTGATGGGCGATATCGCCATGGACGATATCGACATGTTGATAAACCTGGCTGATAAAGCTTTATATGCAGCAAAAGAAAATGGCAGAGACCAAGTCGTTCACGCTGAAGCATCTATGTCGCTGCCCCCAGAAGGCAGACGTGTGAGCCGAATGACCAAACGACAACTGCATTGATGGATAGTAAAAAGCCGTGCCTATCTTTATGCTAAGCCACTACCTTTAGGCGCTAATGTCACATGACGGTGGGTCGCCACAGATAGAATGAGACCATAAGCAATAGCCCATGTCAGCATGGCCGAGCCTCCATACGAAATAAGGGGCAGAGGCACACCCACGACCGGCATCAGACCCATCACCATGCCAACATTTATCAAAATATAGAAAAACAAAGTCATCGCCAAACCGGACGCCATCAATCGTCCAAACTGATTCCGGCAGCCAATACCTATCAACAGGCCGTACATCAATACACTGCCATAAAGCAGCAATACAGTCAGCGCGCCGATCAGGCCAAACTCTTCCACAAGCACCGTAAAAATAAAATCCGTTTTCATTTCGGGAAGAAAATTCAAGTGGCTCTGTGTTCCGTCCAGAAAGCCCTTACCCGTCATCCCCCCCGACCCCAGTGCAATTTTTGACTGCATTATCTGGTAACCGGCTCCCAAAGGGTCTGATTCAGGATTGAGGAAAGTAAGGACGCGGTTTTTCTGATACTCTTTCATGGTTTGCCATACAATTGGAATGGCAGCAGTAATCGACACGCCGCCAACCGCAAACAGCCATGCTGGCAAACCTGCCAAAAACATTATTATCACCCCACCAGCAATAATGGTTAGCCCCGTACCAAAGTCAGGCTGGCGAATAACCAATGCGGCAGGCACAATAATCAAAATCAAGGGCATTAAAAGCGCGGGCAGCCTACGGCTTTGCACAAACGTCATTGCATGATAGTAGCGCGCCAAAGCCATGACGACGGCAATTTTCATCAATTCAGAGGGCTGAATACGCATAAAACCAATATCCAGCCAGCGCTGCCCGCCCATACCTACGTCACCGATAACATCGACTAATATTAGCAAAACCAGACCCGCAATCCATGCGGGATAGGCCAGTGCCATCCAATAGCGGATATCCGTTACAGCAATGATCAGCATAAGAACAAGCGCAAAACCAAACCGCATCGCGTGGCGGGATGCCCAGGGTTCCATGTCCCCACCCGCCACAGAATAAAGCATCGTTATACCCGTGGCCGCCAAAAAGCATATGATCCCGATGATGAGCCAGTTTAAACCAACAAGCCGTTGCAACAGCCCCTTCTCTACCCTGTTTGATCCAAATATTCGCGTATTACTCATCAGACGTAGCTCCAGCACCAAGAATCGGTTCTGAGTTATTTGCGGCAAGGGCTTCGCTACCATTTCTGCTTTCAACAGACGGCAAAAGCTCAAGGGCTTTATCAAGCAACGCTCTGCCGATCGGTGCAGCTGTGCTAGCACCACCGCCGCCGTGCTGAACCAATATCGAAACAGCAACGCGCGGGTTTTCTGCCGGAGCATAGCCCACAAATAATGCGTGATCACGGGTTCGCCACGGTTTCTCACTATTGTTCAACAGGCCCGCATCCCGTTGATCCTGTGTGATTCGCCGCACTTGTGCAGTACCGGTTTTACCGGCTTGTTTTATCGCAGACGTCTTGCGCCGAAAATCATGGGCCGTTCCCCTGGCTTCCATAACCATTTCCATGCCACGCCGCACGGTGCGCAAATGCAGGGGATTAACAGCAAGTTGTTCAAAACTATCTGGCCTGGTTTTGACCGAATGTTTCACCAACGCGGGCAGCATTTTCCGGCCTGTCGCCAACCGCGCCGTCATAATGGCTAGTTGGAGCGGTGTGGCTAACATCGCGCCTTGTCCAATCGCAACATTCAAAGTTTCACCCAAATGCCAAGGCTGTTGTCGAAAATCACGTTTCCAACGCCGATCAGGCACCAAACCCGCCCCGCCACTACCAATGCCAAGATCAAAAAATTCGCCCAGACCAAAACGCCGCGCCATATCCGCAATCATGTCGATATCCAGCTTCTCCGCAATCTCGTAAAAATAAACGTCGCAGCTGTTTGAAATGCCACCAAGCAAATCCAGTTTCCCGTGCCCACGTTTTTTCCAGCAATGAAATGTGTTTTGGCCGAGCTTATGTTTGCCATTGCAATAAAATTCAGTTTTCGGAGTAATAACGCCTTGTTCCAAAGCCGCAAGCGCCACCAGCATTTTCACTGTGGAACCAGGCGGATACTGACCAGATGTACATTTATTCAACAAAGGTTTGCGGGGATCATTCAACAAACCATCATAATTTTCTTGGCTGATGCCTCTCGTAAACTCGTTAGGATCAAAAGTTGGTGCCGATGCAAGCGCCAACAATTCGCCCGTTTCCAAGTCAACCATGACAGCACCAGCAGCTTCCTCTTTCAATTGCTCCAGTGCAAATTCCTGCAGCCTAAGATCGATCGTCAATTGAACATCGTGGCCCCGAGCCGCATCCTGGCGCGGCGGTAACTCCCGAATTTCGCGCCCTACAGCATTCACCTCAACACGGCGCGTGCCTGCTGTACCGCGAAGTTCATCCTCAAGCTGACGTTCAAGTCCTTGCCGCCCCACTTTAAATCCGGGCAACCTATATATTCTATTGCGGGCAACTTCGTCTTCGCTTGGGCTCGCCAAATAACCGACAATGTGAGCAAAATTCCTCCCATGCGGATAGTAGCGGCTCAGGCCCGCATCCGTAATAACACCTGGCAAATCCGGCATTTCCACATTTACCCGGCTGAAAGTATTCCAGTCCAGTCCCTGCGCAACGGTCACGGGCAAAAACTTGCGCTGCTGCTGAATTTGCCGCCGCACTTTACGCAGCCCACGTTGATCCAACCTCAAAATGCGTGCCAGCTTTGTCAGTGTTGCAGAGATATCTCCCGCTTGTTCGGGCACCATAAAAACTGTCAAGTCAGGTTGATTAATAGCAATTTTTACACCGTTTCGGTCGGTAAATTCACCGCGTTCAGGCACAATCAATGTCATTGATGTCCGGTTACTGTCTGCACGCAACCGATATTTTTCACCGTTAACTACCGTCAGATAATAAAGTCGTCCACCCAACGTTGCCAACGCCAAGCCTTGCAGCCCTGCGAGCATCAAAGCACGCCTGCTGAAAGCTTGATATCTAAGTCCTTCGCGCGCCATTATACGTTAAAACACCCATCGCCTAAGCCGGCCCAAAACAAATGCTACCGGAGCATAAGAAAAAGCGGTCACCAGCCACTGCAGTGCCAGCGGCTTCGCTGGCCAAAGCATACCATCAACAATGGAAATTATCACCCAGGATATTATATAGAGGCCCAAAGACATTGTGGAAAAAACGGCCCAATAGACAAGCCTGTTGCGGCCTTTAAAATGTTTGAGCTGCGTCAGTACAAATAACCGCGCTAATAACAGTAAAACCATATTCAGACCCAGCGGCACATCGAGCCAAAGATCAAGGGCAAAGCCAGCAATAGCGCACGCCCCGTAAGGCATCAGTAACGGACGCGAAGAAAGCCAATAGAAACAGGAAATCATAACCAAATGCGGCATGGTCACATTGGCAACACCGCTTCCAATTGGCAGCAACATTAGAATGGCCAAAACAAGCGTCACAGCCAAAGGCACCAAGCCTACAGCGCCGCTGGATACCATTACAGACCCACGATCAGCCATCAGCCGGATCCTCGCCCGGCAATAGGCCGCCCACTTCAGGCACGGCCTCATAAGCCATTATGCGCACGTAATCGAGTTTAGCAAGAATGCCAAGCGGCTCCAGATAAATGAAATCCGAGGCAATCTCAGACACACGTGCAACAGGAATATCAGGGGGAAAAACTCCGCCGTGGCCTGATGTCAAAATTCGGTCGCCCACCTGTACCTTTGCCGCGCGTGGTAGAAACTTTAGCCTCAAAAAACCTTCGTTCTGGCCCTCGGCAATGGCCAGAGCTCCTGTTCGCTCGACCCGCACGGGCACCCGGCTATTCAAATCGGTAACCAAAAGCACGCGGCTGGTCCACCTGCCTACATGCAACACCCGACCGATCAAGCCATTGACATCGACCACGGGGAAGCCCCGCGTTACTCCGTCATTGCTACCTGCACCCACCAAAACACTGCGTTCAAACGTGCCCCCGCCGACGCCAATGACACGGGCCGTTGCTGCGGGCGGTACTTCACGTTTTGGAACTTTTAATATTTGACGCAAACGTTCATTTTCGCGGCCCAGCTGTAGGGCGGCTTCCCGCCACTGTTTCAGGCGTTCATTTTCACCTCGAATTTCAATATTTTCGGCATAGATGTCGGATGCACCCGCAAGCCTTTCCAGGCCACCCTGCACCGCCCGAAGCGGTCGTTCCAACAAATAGAGGACCGGTGCCACCACATCATTCGCATAAGCCCTAATTTGCGTTGGCACGCCAGGCCCAAAAGCTTCAAGTGTCAAAAATGACACTGAGATAACCAAATAGAGCCACAGCCGTTCCCGGCCACGGTTTGCACGACGGCCCGGCATCCCACTACTGGATAGTCTGGAGGTTTGCATCGTCGAGCTCAGCGGCCTGCCTCCCAAAAACATCTCGGCTTTTCGCCGACTTAATAACTTTCCGTCAAAACGCGGCGAAGATTTTCATCTTCAAGCGCACGCCCCGTGCCAAGCGCCACACAGGTTAGAGGCTCCTCGGCAAGTGTTACAGGCAGGCCTGTTGCACGGCGGATCACCGTATCAATGCCGCCAAGCATACCTCCACCGCCGGTGAGGACCACGCCTGTATCCACAATATCTGCGGCAAGCTCTGGTGCTGTGTGCTCCAGGGCTACTTTTACGCCCTCAATAATCGCGCTCACAGTTTCTGAAAGAGCCTCCGCCACCTGCAATTGGTTAATTTCAAGTTCTTTTGGAATGCCGTTCATCAAATCGCGGCCCTTGATGGTCATTTCGCGGCCAACCCCGTCTTCCGGAGCAAGAGCCGTCCCTATTTCCTTCTTGATTCGTTCAGCCGTAGCTTCACCGATTAATAGGTTATGGTTACGCCGGATATAGGCGATCAAGGCATCATCCATTTTATCGCCGCCAACACGCACCGATGTGGCATAAACGATACCGCACAGCGACAGAATCGCAACTTCCGTCGTGCCGCCGCCAATATCCACGACCATTGAACCCTGAGGCTCGGTCACCGGCAATCCAGCGCCGATTGCAGCAGCCATAGGCTCGTCAATCAAAAAGACTTTGCGCGCGCCGGCTTGTTCCGCAGATTCCTGAATTGCCTTGCGCTCAACAGCCGTCGAGCCAGACGGCACGCAAACAACAATTTGCGGGCTGGCAAAAGAGCGATTATGAACTTTTTGGATAAAGTGCTTTATCATTTGTTCGGCCACGTGAAAATCCGCAATAACACCGTCACGTAGCGGGCGGATAGCCTGGATACCACTTGGCGTGCGGCCCAGCATCAACTTGGCTTCATCGCCCACAGCAATAACACGGTCCCGACCCTTTTCGCTTTTGATGGCGACAACAGACGGTTCATTCAGAACAATGCCCCGGCCCTTTACGTAAACCAGCGTATTGGCTGTACCAAGGTCAATGGCCATATCCGATGAAAACATACCGAGAAATTTTGAAAGCATTTAGAGCCTCTTGTTATATTTAGGTTTCCAACAGTCGGAAGGCGACTCCCATCTGCCGGTTATGGGCCAGAATGCGCCCATAAACAACCAGAAACACCAGTAATGACTCAGGATTAAGGCGAGTTTTTGATTTTGTGACCATAAATAGGTAACAACCAACACAGCTCATAAGATTTTAAGAAAATGCAACATTAATGCCTTGGATGAAACTGGTCAGCAATTCGTTAAATTGCTGACCATCCCATCATCAAAAATACATTATAAAGCAACGCCAAGCCCTATGTCGGACCCGGCGCTTTTTTCTCGCGCTTCACCAGCAGTTTATTGACCGCCGATACATACGCTCGGGCAGCAGCTGTCACGGTATCTTCATGAGCGCCCTGCCCGTTCACAGTTCTGCCTTCATATTCCAGTCGCACCGTACATTCGGCCTGCGCATCGGTGCCGTGCGTTACGGCATTAACCTGGAAAAGCTGGAGATGGGGCTTGATCTCAATCAGCTCCTTGATCGCATTGAATGCCGCATCCATCGGGCCAGACCCGTAAGTTACGGTTTTGACCTTATCGCCGTCGATGGCCACCGAAATGTCAGCCACAGCCGTCCCATTCGACGAAGAATAGGTATTCAAGGACATCAATTGTATGCGGTTTGCCCATGTTGCCACTTCGTCGTCGACAAGGGCAATAATATCTTCGTCATAGATGTTTTTCTTGCGGTCACCCAGTTCCTTGAAGCGGCGGAAACATTCCTGGAAGGCATTGTCCCCAAGCTCGTAGCCCAAATCCTCAAGTTTATCGGCAAAAGCATGCCGCCCTGAATGTTTTCCCATCACAAGGGTCGATTTGCTTAAGCCCACTGAGGCAGGCGTCATAATCTCATAGGTTTCAGCGTCTTTCAGCACACCATCCTGATGGATACCGGCCTCGTGCGCAAAGGCATTCGCCCCAACGATCGCTTTATTATTTTGCACCGTGAAGCCCGTTACTGTGGATACCAGTTTGCTGACGCGCATGATTTCAGTGGTTTGAATCCGGCTATGGTAGGGTAAAATATCACCGCGCGTTTTCAGCGCCATGACCACTTCTTCCATCGCCGCATTTCCGGCGCGTTCTCCAATACCATTGATTGTGCATTCGATCTGCCTTGCGCCGCCCGCAAGACCCGCCAATGAATTGGCAACGGCTAGCCCCAAATCATTGTGGCAGTGGACCGAAAAAATCACTTTGTCGGAATTTGGGACATTCTCAATCACTGATCGGAACATTTTTTCATATTCCTGTGGTGTTGCGTAACCCACAGTATCTGGCAGGTTTATCGTGGTGGCTCCGGCCTTGATCGCTGTTTCCACAGCGCGGTAAAGAAATTCAGTTTCCGTTCGCGTTGCGTCTTCCGCACTCCATTCAACATCCCCGACAAGCTTTCGTGCGTGGCTTACGGATTGGTGAATTGCTTCAATCACTTCTTCCGGCCGCATCTGTAACTTAACCCTCATATGCAGCGGGCTAGTGGCGATGAAGGTATGAATACGTCCATTTGCCGCAGATTTCAGGGCTTCGGCAGCGCGGTCGATATCGCCAAGAGCTGCGCGTGCCAGGGAACAAATTGTAGAGTTTTTAACGCGTGCTGCAATTTGCTTGACGCATTCAAAATCACCGTTCGAGGCAATCGCAAACCCGGCTTCAATCACATCCACCTTCAGCGCTTCCAGCACTTCGGCAATGTTTAATTTTTCTTCCAGGGTCATGGAGGCGCCAGGAGACTGTTCCCCATCGCGCAGTGTGGTATCGAAAATCCGCACACGGTTGGCTTCACTGTGTGACATAGCTATGCATCCTAATATTTTGTATCAAAACTGACTATAAAGTTATCTTGGCTTTTCCCTTAAACACGGCGGCATTTAACAATGCCCTGCCCGCGTGCTCAAGGGCCAATAAGTCGGCCAGCACCTAACAGGAGGAGGGATAGAAGGAGGAACGAGCCCGCGCACACATGCATCCATAAGGCAGCGCCACGAACGCCAGCAATTGCCACAGCTCTGGCCTGCCTGGTTTCGCGGTATGCGCGGATATGGTTTTCTGTTTGCATCATTTGCTCAACGTCTTCAAATATCTCAGTGTTCTCAATGATGCCCACATTATAATGTTTTCGCAAGTCGTTATTTTTAGAAATTATATTTCAAATGAAACCATTTTTGCGCCAGATATAACAAGAACCGCGATCTGAAATTTACAAGCATGAGCATCACTGCAGAAACCAAGCATTCCCTAAACCCACTGTTAATAACAATTAAAGGTCTTCAAGCTAGCGTATTGGAAAGACAATGTAAGGCTGGTTTATGGGTAACGGGATCCTTAATGTGAGCAAGCGGCTATATATAGGGCTTTTGTTTACAATTTTTCTGGTTATTTTGCCTAATTCGCAGCAAGCAAGCGGTGTTGATGAAAATCTACATATCCCCCCCCAGGCGATCACAATCTCTTTATGCCAGGATCATGTCACCCACGCGTTTGCGAAACAAGTGGTACTTGAGGCATATCGGCGTGTGGCTATCAAAGCCAGTTTTTTTGAACTCCCCTGCCGACGATCTTTAAAAATGGCAAATACTGGCATTCATGACGGGGAAGTAGCGAGAATTGCAGGTACAACCACTGTTTTTAAGCACCTTATTCAACTGAACAGCCCGGTAATTGCGATTGAAGGTGTTGTTTTCACAAAATCTTACCCACACAGAATTACAAAGTGGGCTGACCTAAAAGGCCTGAGAGTCGGCATAATAACGGGTGAGATATACGCAGAAAAAAGCACGGAGGGCATGCTGCCTATCACTGTAAGCACATACAGCCAATTGATAAGCTTACTTGTTTTTGACCGGATAGATGTAGCGATTGGCATTAGTAGAGATGTGAAACTGGCGCTTGCTTTAGCCCCCGTCAACAGCCGAGACATCCACATCATTAGTGACAAATTATTCGAGGCATCACTTTATCACTTGGTTCATGAGAAACACCGGGCACTTTTACCCAGGCTCAATCTGGTTTTTGATGAAATGTGGCAAAGCGGGCAAGCCAATGCCATTTACCAGAATAGAATGCAGCATTTACTGGCCGCTGCACAGGTGGAAAAATAGGGTGCGCCCACAGCTAGTGGAGGCCTATGATTTACAGGCTCCATTGATCGACCTTCAAATGATAATCATATTCGTCACACCATTCGTCTTTGACAAAAGATGCTTTTTCTTTTAGCGGACCACGATTAAAACCAAGCTTTTCAAGAACACGGCCCGAAGCTGCATTTCGAATATCAATCTCGGCCTTCAAAATTACGGCGTCAATTTCCGCAGCAACCACAGGCAATATTGCCTTCAGCGCCTCAAACATAAGGCCTTGTCCCCAATAGGGTCGATGTAAACTATACCCAACAGTCAAGCTATCTTTGTCTTCCAGCCGAAGGCCGAGGCCAATATCCCCAATCGCCAAACCACTGGCTTTTTCCTCGATCATAATCTGACACCAGCCGCCAATAGGAAAGGCCTCAAACGCTGCTTGCTCGCGACAAAAAGCTTCGGCTTCGGCCATAGGATAGGGGAAATCCCACAGTGTATACCGCGCCACTTCTGCGTCGTTACGCCAGCCATGAAACGCTGCGGCATCGTCTGCCCTAAAACGGCGGACGATAAGGCGGTCTGTTGATATGGGAAATTTACTGATCATTGCTGCACCGTACCAGAACTGGGAAAAAAATAAAAAGGCGGACACGAGATGGGCTTCCGCGATGAAAAAGGGCGACCTCAGGAGGGCCGCCCACATTTTGGCTCCGAGAAGCTGGAACCTTGTTATTCTTTAAAATTAGATCAATTTTTGGCTTTGTCCACCAATTTACCTTCTTGCATCCACGGCATCAGGCCGCGCAGGCGCGTGCCGACTTCTTCAATTGGGTGGCGCTGTGCCAGGCTGCGGTGAGCTTTCATCTCGGGGTTGCCTGCAACATTGTCCAGCATGAAGTCTTTTACAAAACGGCCTTGCTGAATATCTTCAAGTACCCGTTTCATTTCAGCCTTGGTTTCATCGGTAATGATGCGCGGGCCCGTTTTATAATCGCCGTATTCAGCCGTATTCGAGATTGAATAGCGCATATTGGCAATACCGCCCTCAAAGATCAGATCAACAATCAGCTTCACTTCGTGCAAACACTCAAAATAGGCCATTTCAGGGGCATAACCTGCTTCAACCAAGGTTTCAAAACCCGCTTTGATCAACTCAGAAACGCCGCCGCATAACACCGCTTGCTCGCCAAACAGATCAGTTTCGCACTCTTCGCGGAAATTCGTTTCCAAAATACCCGAACGCCCGCCGCCAATAGCCGACGCATAAGAAAGACACAGATCATGGGCTTTGCCCGAAGCATCAGCGTGCACAGCAATCAAACAGGGCACGCCTTTACCTGCTGCATACTGCGAACGAACCGTATGGCCGGGGCCTTTGGGCGCCACCATAATCACATCCAAATCGCTACGCGCTTCGATCAAACCAAAATGAATATTCAGGCCGTGCGCAAACATCAGCGCAGCGCCTTTTTTCATATTCGCCACTAAATCAGCAGCGTAAATACCAGCCTGCAATTCATCAGGAGCCAACATCATCACCATATCAGCCACAGAAGCAGCTTCAGCCGCTGTCATGGTCTCAAACCCTGCGGCTTCTGCTTTTTTGCGGGTGGACGAGCCCTCCCGAAGCGCAACAATCACCCGGCTAACACCGCTATCGCGCAGATTGCCTGCATGGGCATGTCCCTGGCTGCCATAGCCTACGATGGCAATGGTTTTTCCCTTCACCAGATCAACGTTGGCATCACTATCAAAATATACACGCATGTTACTTGTCCTTAAATATTGGGCCTCGCCCAAAGATCATACATCAAAAATCAAAGCCCTTGGGCCCCGCGTCTAAGGGCTGCGGCACCCGTCCGTGCGACTTCTACCAAGCCAAGTCCGGCCATCAATTCAACAAAAGCATTCAGCTTGTCAGCCGAACCCGTAAGTTCAAAAATAAAACTGTCTGCAGTGCTATCCACTGCACGGGCACGAAAGGCATCTGCGATACGCAGCGCTTCCACCCTTTGCTGGCCGGTCCCCATAACCTTCACCAGTGCCAAATCACGCGATATAAAAGACCCTTCTTTCGTAAGATCAGCAACCCGGTGTATAGGCACCAATCGGTCCAGCTGCGCCTTGATCTGTTCAATTACCATTGGGGTGCCAGTGGTAACCACCGTTATGCGCGAGGTTGTATCTCTCTGATCAACAGCCGCCACTGTCAGGCTTTCGATATTATAGCCTCGGCCTGAAAATAGCCCAATCACACGCGCCAACACGCCTGTCTCATTGTCAACAACAACGCTGATCGTATGCCGGGCTATGGGTCCAATTTCCTTCATTGAGCCATCCATCTAATTGTTTTCTCTGCTGAGGTTAACTTAAACTACTGCTAGGGCTTCGTCATCTTTTGGTTTGTTAACCACGTCGCCTGATAGCATCATTTCGTTGTGCGCTGCGCCAGCTGGCACCATTGGGAAACAGTTTTCCAGTTTGGCAATGCGGCAATCCACCACCACAGGGCCATCATGATCAATCATTTCCTGAATAGTTGCATCCAATTGCGCCGGATCCGACACTATCATGCCCTTGATCCCATATGCGCCCGCAAGAGCAACAAAATCTGGTAGCGAGCTTGAATATGTTTCCGACCGGCGGCCATCATAAGACAAGTCCTGCCACTGGCGCACCATACCCATAAATTCATTGTTCATAATGAAAACTTTTACCGGCAGATTATACTGTGCGATGGTGCCAAGTTCCTGAATGTTCATCTGAATCGAAGCTTCGCCTGCTACATCAATGCAAAGCCGATCAGGAAAAGCAATCTGTGCGCCGATAGCCGCCGGCAAGCCGTACCCCATAGTACCGAGCCCGCCCGACGTTAACCAGCGATTTGGCTTCTCAAAGCCCAGAAACTGGGCCGCCCACATCTGGTGCTGACCCACTTCGGTAGAGATTATAGTTTCCCGGCTTTGCACCAGAGCATGCAATCGTTCAAGTGCTTTTTGTGGCATTATCACGTCGTCACTATCAACATAGCCAAGGCATTTTTTATCGCGCCAGTTGGCTATCTGCCCCCACCACGCTTCAAGTGAAGGCTGTTTTGTGCCGTAGCCCTCTGATTTCCAAATATCGATGAAACGCCGCAAAACCGAGGCAGCATCCCCGATCACTGGAATATCCACCCGAACATTTTTATTTACGGAAGAAAGATCAATATCAACCTGAATTTTTGTAGAACCTGGCGAGAACGCATTAATCCGCCCCGTTACCCGATCATCAAAGCGCGCACCGATTGCCAGCATGACATCGCAATCATGCATGGCATGGTTCGCTTCCCAGGTACCGTGCATGCCCAGCATGCCCAGAAATTGCGGGTCGCTAGCAGGATAACTGCCAAGTCCCATCAATGTATTGGTGACCGGCATTCCGGTGAGTTTCGCAAATTCTTTAAGAAGATGAGATGCTTCGGGGCCAGAGTTAATAATACCGCCGCCCGCATAAATGATTGGCCGTGCTGAATTGGCCATGGCTTCAACAGCTTTACGAATTACGGCTTCATCACCGTCCACCTGCGGACGATACGTTGGGTGAGAAACATGCTTTTTGATCCGGTAAGGAGCTTTTTCAATCTGCACGTCTTTTGGCATATCGATAACCACAGGGCCCGGCCTGCCATTGGTAGCTATGTAAAAGGCTTCACGGATTACTTCAGCAACGGCGGCGGTTTCTTTCACCAGATAGTTATGTTTCGTACAAGGGCGCGTGATGCCCACTGTGTCGGCTTCCTGGAAAGCATCATTACCAATCAGATGCCGCGCCACCTGCCCGGTGATACAAATCATCGGGATACTATCCAACATTGCATCTGTCAGACCGGTAACCGCGTTTGTAGCGCCCGGCCCGGACGTTACCAAAACAACCCCAGGCTTACCGGTTGCGCGGGCATAACCCTCGGCGGCATGGGTCGCAGCCTGCTCGTGGCGAACAAGAATGTGCCGGATTTTATCTTGCTTGAAAATTTCGTCGTATATCGGCAGGACCGCACCGCCCGGATAGCCAAAAATAACATCAACGCCCAGATCAGCTAGCGTTTCCAATATAATTTGAGCGCCGCACATTACAACTTCGGTATCGGCAACTTCAGTTTTGGTCGCAGAAATCCCTGCGTCTCTTTCTTTCGCGCCAACCGCCATATTCAGGGCCTTAACAGTCATATTCATATCCACCAAACAACTCAAATTAGTCCAAATAAATTAACGAACCATTTACCATGCAACCGCCTACCCATTACTTTGGTAATATATTATCCCGATACCCGCCCAATCGCATTTTTGTCACAAGACGAACGCTGCAAAAGGCACCTCCCCACATATAAGTCGGGGGCGCTTAAAAAGCGCCCCCAGGGGGTGGGTCTCGTCACAGTTGGAACCAACTTGGGCGGAAGGTTCCGAATATCGGCACTTGGACTGGCTTGATGCCGATGCCCCATTTCTATGGTATGAAAATTACTCAGTCAATCAGTTTTTGAGCATATTTCGTAAATAATTTTTCATATTCACTTTCCGAAAGTTGCGCGGACAACCTTTTCCAATCCGTGAATTGATTGCGAAACCATGTCATTTGCCGTTTGGCAAATCGCCGCGTCTGCATTTTTGCCTCTTCAATCGCTTCAGCCGCCTCGGCTTCGCCCTTGATCATCGCCATTAACGACGGCACGCCCAGCGCTCTCATTACAGGAAGTGCCGGGTCAAGGTCCAATGCCATCAAGTCCCGCACTTCGTTCTCAACACCGGTATTCAGCATCATATCAAAACGCTTGTTACACCGTTCATACAGTTGATCCCGTTCAGGGCTAATGACAAACTTTCCTATCAGCCCGGATCGATCTGCTTCCTGCATCAAGCCGGGTGCATTTTTCCGATGCCATTCGCTAAGCGGCTTACCCGTTGCGCGCAGCACTTCAATGGCCCGACTGATGCGTTGGCTATCGCCGGGGGCTAATCTTGCCGCTGTTACCGGATCCCCCAGCAAAAGCTCGTTATGTAACTTTTCACTACCAAATTGTTTACATTCATCCCGAACAGCGCTGCGCAGGGCGGGGTCAATAGCCGGGATTGCAGCAATACCTTCAAGCAGTATTTTGAAATACATGCCCGTACCGCCAATAACGATCGGCATCAGTTCCGCAGACCATGCCGCCTCAATTTCAACCATCGCCTTTTCAGCCCAAAATACCGCCGAACACGGTATCGCAGGTTCCAGAAACCTATATAATTTATGCGGTGCAGCGCGCTCATCGGCCTCGCTTGGGCAAGCGGTTAGGGTGCGCAAGCCTTTATAGACCTGCATACTGTCTGCATTGATAATAACGCCGCCAATATCTTTTGCTAGCCGCAGCGATAAAGCCGACTTGCCGCTTGCTGTTGGACCTGCAATAAAAAGGGCTTGTTTCAAATTTATCTCGCTATAACTGCGTGCGTTTACCAATTCAGGATCTGGCTCTATGGATATCGCTTTAACACTTGTCGTCAACCCCGACTATGATACATCGCTCAAAATGGCGGAAAAAACTGCACAGGAAGCGCTGAACCTTAAGGCTCTCCAGCATACTGTTTTGAGCGCGGACCAGGCCAGCGATATGGTTTTTTCTGGCGCTGATCTAGCGAACGCCAAGGCCACGCTTCAAAATATACTGAGCAATATAGCGGGTTTAGACTGGGCTATTCAGCCAACAAGCGGGCGGCGAAAAAAACTACTGCTCGCCGATATGGATTCGACCATGATAACGGTCGAGTGCATCGACGAACTGGCTGATTTTGTTGGCCTGAAAGCGCAAGTTTCCCTTATCACCGAAGCCGCTATGCGCGGGGAGCTGGACTTTGAAGCAGCACTGACCGAGCGCGTGGCACTTTTAAGGGGGCTCAGCGAAGAAAAACTGGCGGCTTGTTACCATGACCGAATAAAGTTGATGCCCGGTGCGCGAGCCCTTGTACAAACAATGAAAAAATACGGGGCCTACACGGCACTTGTTTCTGGCGGTTTCACTTATTTCACCGAGAAAGTTGCGGGGACCATAGGGTTTGATATGAACCGCGCCAATGTGCTGGCGCTGGAAAACAGCGCCCTAACAGGAAAAGTTATACCCCCCATTTGCGGCGCACAGACCAAACTGGATACTCTGGACCAGCTTGCGGCAGTACAAAATATTACCAAGTTGGAAATTCTTGCGGTTGGAGACGGCGCTAATGATATCCCAATGATTGAGGC
>Ga0316206_1000826_pt1 | contig 34145 bp, 31 predicted proteins | sample 6monthpyrite_MG_FD_204942 | JGI IMG/M metagenome (GOLD analysis project Ga0316206, IMG submission 204942) | Microbial mat bacterial communities from mineral coupon in-situ incubated in ocean water Damariscotta River, Maine, United States -... | ecosystem: Environmental > Aquatic > Marine >... | reverse complement strand
TCGCATGCAGATGTTGTTGCAAATATAAAAGGCCTACCAACGTCTTGGCATCAATTATTTCACCCGCACTAACCATCGACATGACCTTATCGCGTTTCAGCCAGCGAACTTCAAGTACCTCGGTCTCTTCCAGTTGCTGCGGCACCGGGGTTAATTCCTCTGCCAGGTAGATATGTATGACCTCGGTGAACACACCGGGAGAGGTTAATGTCTTTCCAAGGTATGTCCATTGCTTTGCCTCGATGCCAGCCTCCTCTGCAAGTTCACGTTTTGCCGTCAGTGCATGTGCTTCATCGGGTTCAAGCTTGCCCGCGGGTAACTCCCAGATCCAGCCAGACGCAACATGACGATACTGATGCAATAAACAGATCTCATCCCGATCATTCAGCGTCACAACAGCAACCCCGCCAGGGTGATGGATCATTTCAAGCTCACAACTCACGCCATTGGGTAGTTCCACCTGCTCGAGCTGTAGCTTGATCACCTTGCCCGAATAAATTTTCTTAATCTTGTTAGACATAATACGCTGCAGCCTGAATCTTTCGGTAACCCGTCTATGTTATGCCAACGCCTATACGATGACACGCAATTAAGGAATGGTTTTCATCGCAAAGATATTACTATTTGGTCCCGTCTCAGACAGGCTGGAAACAGAGGCACTGAATATTGAATTAATATCACGCATTAAGACCATTCACGATCTGCTTGTCGAACTCGGAGAAAAGGGAGCAGACTGGCAACAATGTCTGATCCCCGAAAAGCTACAAATCACCGTCAATCGACAGTTCGCGGATGCCACTACCAGTATCTCTAACAGTGATGAAATCGCCCTGATTTCGCTACCCGGCGCGGTCTGACAGGGCCAACTAAAACAATCTGCCCTCCCATAAACCAGACCAAATAGCTCGGTCTGGCACTAATTATCTCAAATGATTGATGTAGATCGGCTTATACCAGCCTGCCCGTGGTAAAATCGGGTCTCCCACTAACGAGAGAAATGGATGGGCCAAACCACCCACATTCTGGATGCCCTGCGCAACAAGCTGATCAGCGATGCTGAGGCTCGCTGGCGGACGCTCACCGAGAACTCGCTTAATCAGATTATGTTTCTTGACCCGGAAGGCACCATTCTTTTTAGCAATCGGCCATTGCCAATACTGGATAGTGAGCTAGATCTTGTCGGCAAATCGCTTTACGAGCATGTTTCAGAAGCCCATGCCAAAGAATTTCTTCAAGCTTTTGAAAGTGTCTTCAACAGCGGCAAAGCAGAACAGCTCGAGCTGAAACACGTCAGCCTGGACAATGAAAATATCGTCATTGAAACCCGAATTTATCCGGTAAAAGAAAATAATGCGGTCATCGCGCTCATTACCGACTCCAGAGATATCACAGAACAATACCTTCAACAGGAGTCGATGGAAAAAAGCCATGCACTGTTAAACACGGTGATTTCGCATTCGCCCGTTATTATCTGGTCGGCAGATAACAGAGGTATCTTTACGCTGTCAGAAGGCAAAGGTCTTGAGGAACTGGGCTATTCTGCCGGTGAAGTCGTCGGTCAATCTGTTTTTGATATCTATAAAGATTTTCCACAGATCATCAGTGATGCAGAAAGGGCTCTTAATGGCGAAGAAGTCCAGTCCATTGTAAGAATCCGTACACACACTTACCAGTCTAACTATAGTCCCATCCTGAATGAAAAAGGTGAGGTAAGTTCGGTCATCGGTGTCGCCAATGATATTACCCGTTCCGTTCAGGCAGAAACCCAGATGCTCATCATCTCAGCCGCACTTGAGCAGACCACTGACGTGGTGATGGTCACCAAAGCCGATGGTGCAATTGAATATGTTAACCCTGCCTTTGAGGCCATCACGGGTTATAGCCAGGACGAAGTCATCGGACAAAGCCCAAGGTTTTTGAAATCAGGCAAACAAGAACAGGAATTTTATCAGGGTATGTGGGAAACCCTGCTAAAGGGTGAAAACTTCAGTGACGTCTTTATTAACAAGCGCAAAGACGGCTCGAACTATTACGAGGAAAAAACCATTACGCCGGTCCAGACACAAGGAGATGAAATCACCCACTTCATCTCGACAGGCCGGGATATTTCAGAACGCATGCGCACCCAGGAACGCCTGCATTACATGGCGCATCATGATGCCCTGACCAAGCTGCCAAACCGAACGCTGTTCCTGGATCGATTACGTCAGGCGATGGCGCGCGCACATTGGCATAACCGTTTAATTGCTGTGATCTTTATGGACCTGGATAGTTTCAAGGACGTAAATGATTCGCTTGGTCATAACCTTGGTGACATGTTACTCGTGCAAGTCACTCAACGGCTAAGTAATAGTGTTCGTACTGGTGACACTGTTGCTCGTTTCGGTGGTGATGAATTTGCGATCCTGCTGGATGATGTGGCCTCGGAAAAAGATGTCGCTCAACTCGCAAAGAAAATATTGGACACCATGGCGCCCGCTTTCATGATCCAGAATCATGAAGTTCTCACCACGGCCAGCATCGGTGTCAGCATATTCCCCGCCGATGGAGATGATCCAGAAACCTTGCTTCGTAATGCGGATGTGGCCATGTATAGAGCCAAACACCTGGGACGAAATAATTATCAATTCTTCTCGAATGAAATGAGTGCCCGGGCCTTCGAGCGCCTGACGATGGAAAACTCACTGCGGCACGCGCTTAAACGTGGCGAGTTTTTTCTGGACTATCAGCCACAAATTGACTCACGCACTGGTGACATGACTGGTGTCGAAGCGCTGTTGCGCTGGCAACATCCAGATCTGGGCGTGGTTTCACCAGGCGACTTCGTGCCGATTCTCGAAGAGACCGGGCTCATTGTCGGCGTCGGCGGCTGGGCGCTAAAAGCAGCGTGTCAACAAGGTGTTGAATGGCATCAGCAAGGTTATGACTCACTTAAAATCTGTGTGAATTTGTCCAGCCGCCAGTTTAACGATCCGGATTTTATCCAGTCATTTCAAAACATCATTACCGAAACAGGTATCAAGCCAGAGCGGCTTGAGCTTGAACTGACCGAAAGTATGTTAATGCGTAATGCCAGTAAGACCATCAGTGCACTAAATACCCTGAGCCATATCGGCGTTCAGATTGCCGTCGATGACTTCGGTACCGGTTATTCATCATTGAATTATTTGCGGCGCTTTCCTATCACCACACTCAAGATTGACCGCTCATTCGTACAGGACGTGTTAGATGATACCGACGATGCCGCGATCACTTCAGCGATTATCGTCATGGCGCAAAGCCTAAATTTAAATGTTGTCGCCGAAGGGGTGGAATCAGAAGACCAGTTAAATTTCCTGAAGGAACGTCATTGCTACGAGATACAGGGCCATTATTACAGTGGTCCCGTCGGTGTCAGTGAGCTTGGTGATATGCTAAAGAACACGCAACAAAAATAGACGACTCGCGATCGACAAATTGCGAGATAAAACATAAGCCGCAAATCAAAACGCCCAATTGAGAGATTGGGCGTTTGTGTGTCAGGGCATGAGAGGTGGCTCCCGACCCAAACTGCCAGTCACTTGAAATCGGCCATGTGGCGTCATTCTTGCGATTTTTTATTAAAGGTTATCAACCTTAAGTCGATAGACATAAAACAAAATGACACTTTTGGTCCGTTTTTACATGATGGAAAGACACCTGGCAGGAACAAAAAAATGAAGAAGAATCTCCCGATCAGCAATATAGAATGCGAATATGCAGATACCACAAATATACTTTCAACCACCAATCTTAAGGGTGCGATTAGCTATTTCAACGACGATTTTCTGGAGATTAGCGGGTTTGAACCAGAGGAGCTGATTAACAAGAATCACAACGTGGTTCGTCATCCAGAAATGCCACCAGCCGCATTTGAAGATCTATGGGAAACGGTTAAGGATGGCAGGTCCTGGATGGGCATCGTTAAAAACCGTTGCAAAAATGGTGATCACTATTGGGTAGACGCCTATGTCACACCTATAAGACATAATGGTGAGACTACCGAGTATCAATCAGTTCGACAAAAGCCGACCCGTGAGCGCGTAAACCGTGCTGAAAAAATCTATAAACAACTACTAAATGGAAAATCTCCGCGAGCGATACGCCCATCAAAATTTAATACTATCCCGAAGGTCATTTTTTCAACGGCTGCCTCGATACTAGTGAGTACCCTGCTTGTATCATTTATCCTGGATGTTAAGCTTTTAGCAGCCGTTGCAACCTTCGTAACAGCTGGCGTTGTTTCATCATTAGCTGCATTCCTTTCTCTACGTCCTCTTAAGGAAGCAATTGACAAAGCGCGTTCCATCACGGACAACCCTATTGCTCGTTATATCTATACCGGCAGAAACGATGATGTTGGATCATTGTTGTTGGCGATGAAGTCGCTTAGTTCAGAAACAACGGGTATTGTCGGGCGCATCTCTGACGACTCGAAAAAACTTTCGTTGAGTGCCAAGAACCTGGCTGAGACAACCGAAGTCACTAATCATGGGGTGCAGCAGCAATATTCCGAAACTGACCAGGTTGCGACTGCTACTAACGAAATGACAGCAAGCATTCAAGAGATTTCCAGTAATGCACAGCAAACTGCCACTGCAGCCAAGGAAGCCATGAGTGAATCAAATAACGGGAGAAAAGTTGTTGATTTGACATCATCTTCTATCGAGGGCCTTGCTCAGGAGATAAAACACGCGTCCACTGTTATTGAAAATGTAAAAACTGATAGCAAGGAAATTAGTACTATTGTTAATGTTATACGGGACATATCTGAACAAACTAATCTTCTCGCCCTAAATGCAGCAATAGAAGCAGCAAGGGCCGGAGAGCAAGGTCGTGGTTTTGCCGTTGTAGCTGATGAGGTAAGAGCGCTAGCGGGTCGCACAAACACAGCTACTGATGAGATACGCCAGATGATCGAAAAACTTCAGTCCGGCACAGGTGAGGCAGTTACAGTCATGTCGAAAAGTTGCGATAATGCAGTCAATACCGTTGCGCAAGCATCATCAGCGGCACACTCCCTCGAGGCTATTGCTGGCGCAATCGAAAAAATAAACGATATGAGCATGACGATTGCCTCTGCCGTAGAAGAGCAGAGCGCTGTAGCGGAAGAGATTAACCAGGGCATTGTGAGAATAAGAGATAACGCAGAAACTACCATGAAAGCATCAGAGAATATGGAAGAAGCTAGCACCACGATGGGGGATCTTGCACATGGCCTCAGGGATCTGTCTGATGAGTTCTGGGCAAAGAAAAGTGAACGCTAGGGGCTTGTAACTCTTAAACACGCTTAGCTAAACAAGCCACATCTTATGAGGTCCGCTTTTGGCCGAGTGCGGCCAATTTAAAACCCCGGCAACACGTTCGATTTGATGACAACCCACAAAAAATCTAGTCCTGACTATATTCCGTATATTTTTTCGAACTCCCCCGCACCTTATCCGCAGGATATTTCTGTTCATTTAATTTAATTTTTTTCTCGACCAGGTCACCTAGATCGATACCCATACGATCCGCAAGACGCACCGTGAAGATAAACACATCAGCAACTTCAAAACCAACAGTCTGTAATTTTTCCGGATCCAGATTCTCGCTCTGCTCCTCACTTAACCACTGATAGTGTTCCATGAGCTCGCCAGCCTCAACCGCGAGGGCCATGGCCAGGTTTTTCGGGGCATGAAATTGTTCCCAGTCACGATCGATAGCAAATTGACGTAGGCGAGTTTGTAGATCTTGAAGGTAGGTCTCTGGAACTTTTCTTTGTGGCACGATTCAGTGCTCCTTGTTTTGCCAACGTTATAAATCGACGGGCATTATAAATCGCGGCGCATAAAAAAGCCCAAAAGGACAACTATCCCTTCAGGCTTTTCCTTCCCCTGGCGCTGAGCCTTATTATTAGGTCTTTCTTACTGGTTGTTAAAGCGAACCGTTCCACCACGACTAATGTGGCGATTTAGCTCAAGGCATGACCATGCCTGCATGTCGATCACCTTGATAGTGCCATCAAGATGCTCAATCATTGCCTTCACTGGTATGCCTTGCAGCATTTCCAGTAGCTTCACTTTAATCAGTTGTCCGGTGCGATTCACGTACCAGTTACCGACTACAGGTATATTGTTGCTCAACATAATGACCTCCCCAGATCACTGTAGTAATAATGTACTTATTCGTTATATGGTCATTCTACCAAAGGCTAGAGGAGGTCGCGATAGAAATGTGTCACATTGTGATAAAATAAATATACTCTTATATATTCAATAAGTTACATTAAAGACTTAAGAAATACATTTAAAATAATCCGCTAGGTTATTGGTCTTTAATCGCCAATTACTCGCCATTTACTCATCTGTGACGCACCCCTGTGAGGCATCTTTCACACTTTTAATGTACTTGTAGAGCGTACCCCGTGTGGCCTTATAGGCAGGCATCACCCACTCGGCACGACGTGCTTCCATCTCTTCATCAGTAAGATCGACCGCCAGGCTCAGGGTCTCAGCATCAATCGTAATCACATCGCCGGTACGAATAAGTCCCAACGGACCCCCTTCCTGAGCTTCAGGCACGACATGGCCGATAATAAAACCGTGGGAGCCACCCGAAAAACGACCATCCGTAATCAACGCCACATCTTTACCAAGGCCTGCACCCATAATCGCAGAGGTTGGGGTAAGCATCTCCGGCATACCGGGGCCACCCTTGGGCCCTTCATAGCGGATCACAACCACCTCGCCCTTCTGGATCTCGTTGTTTTCCAGCCCCTTCAACATATCTTCTTCACAATCGTAGACACGCGCTGGACCTGCGAATTTCAAACCTTCCTTGCCGGTGATCTTGGCGACTGAACCACCCGGGGCCAGATTACCTTTCAGGATCTGAATATGGCCACTCTCTTTAATCGGCTTATCCAGCGGCATAAACACGTCCTGTCCTTCTGAGAGTCCAGGCACATCTGCCAGATTTTCGGCCACGGTCTTGCCGGTCACCGTCATGCAGTCACCATTGATGAGGCCCTCGGTTAGTAAGTACTTCATCACCGCGGGGATACCGCCCACATTGTGTAGGTCTTCCATTACGTAACGGCCACTGGGCTTCAAATCAGCCAGGAATGGAATGCGGCTGGAGACCGACTGGAAATCATCGAGACTCAGATCCACATCCACAGCACGGGCCATGGCAATCAGGTGCAGCACCGCATTGGTCGAACCACCCAACGCCATAATGATGACCATGGCGTTCTCAAAGGCCGCACGGGTCATGATGTCCCGCGGTTTAATATCGTTTTCTAACAGGTGTTTGATGGCCTCGCCGGCACGCAGACACTCGTCCAGTTTGCCCGGATCAACGGCCGGGGTTGATGAACTATAGGGCAGGCTCATGCCCATCGCTTCAATGGCGGATGCCATAGTGTTGGCGGTATACATACCACCACAGGCACCGGCGCCGGGACATGACTTTTCGACGATCTGCTGACGTTCATTGTCGTCAATACTGCCCGCCAGATACTCACCGTAACTTTGAAAGGCCGAAACAATATCGAGTACCTTGTCACCATAATGGCCGGGCTTGATCGTGCCACCGTAAACCATCAGAGAAGGACGGTTGATACGCCCCATGGCGATCAGCACGCCGGGCATATTTTTGTCACAGCCGGGGAGTGAGATATTGGCATCGTACCATTGGGCATTCATCACCGTTTCAACTGAATCCGCAATGATGTCGCGCGACTGCAGTGAATAGCTCATGCCGTCGGTACCCATTGAAATACCGTCAGAGACACCAATGGTGTTAAAACGCATACCCACCAGACCGGCCTTGACCACGCCTTTCTTGACGATAGCCGCCAGGTCATTGAGGTGCATATTACAGGTATTGCCTTCCCACCAGACGCTGGAGATACCCACCTCTGGCTGTGTCATTTCCTTACTGGTCAATCCAGTTCCATACAACATGGCCTGCGAGGCCCCTTGCGACCTGGGCTCTGTGATTCTTGAACTGTATTTATTGAGCTTTTTCTCTGCCATGCTGATGACTCTCCTGCTGCCGACTATTTGGCTAAGTACCTGGATAACCAGCGTCTAAACTGACCATCCAATAAAAAGATGGAGAGTATACATTTTTGTGTCCCAAAAGTGGTGGGCAAAGTGGGGCCTCTAAAGTCGTGAATAAGTCATATTTCCACTCTTTTTCATCAACACCAGGGCCGATTGGTCGATACATAAGGGTGGATAAGGTAAATGTCGAGCGTTTGGCACATTCTATGCAAATACAAAGACTTAGCTAGCGCCGTTCAGACTTCCGTTGTATAGTTTAGACAGAGAGAAGGATGAGGGATGCGTTCAGTCCAGTTTCACCCTGGCAATATTGGGGTTAAGGAGACCGTCCCATGTTAGATGGTGTTGTGAAAAAAGCAGTAAAACGGATTTTATTAACGAGCGTTCTAGCGTCTGTGACGCTAATGGCGGCTCTGCCTGTCGCCGCGAATGTCGATCGCCGTACTATGCTGCAAAGACAGATGTTTCAGGACGCCGAGCATGCATTGAAAAAAGGCAGACTGAAAACCTATCGCCGCCTCGAACAAAAACTTCGTGATTACCCGTTGCACTCCTATCTGAAGTACTACGAAATCAAAAAAAACCTCGGCACGTCTAACTATAAAAAAATTCATCGCTTTCTGCAGGATCAGCCGGGCACACCACTGGCAACACGTCTGCAATACCGCTGGCTAAAATCACTGGCACAAAAACGCCAGTGGCGAACACTGATCGATAATTATTATTACACGACCGACAAAGCGCTTCAATGTGACTTTGCGCATGCACTACTCGTTCACAAACAACAAAAGCGTGCCTTTGCGGTGCTGGAGGGCATATGGACAACAGGTTCATCACTACCAAAGAACTGCGACTACCCTATCGATAAATGGCATGCTGCGGGTGGACTAAAACAGGAGCTCATTTGGGAGCGCCTTCGTCTTGCTATGCAATCCCGACATGCACGTCTGGCACTTTACCTGAGCAAGTACCTGAACAAGGAAGATCGATTCTGGGTCCGAATATGGGCAAAGGTAAGACGCGATCCCGACTTCGTGATGAGCATTTACGATCGGTTCAAAAATAAAGACTCGCAACCCCTTCGCTGGGTGATCGGCGATGGCCTGAGTCGCATGGCCATTAAAGACGCACCCTCGGCAGCACAACTCTGGCATGAATGGAAAGCGCTGTTTGCATTCAGCAAAACAGAAAGTGGCCGTATCGAAAGACGCCTGGCCCTTGCACTAGTTAAAGACGATCCCGTTAACGGCAAACTCTGGCTAACCCAGCTCGATCTCAATACCGATGACAAGCGCATACAAGAACTTTATATTTTGAATGCGATTAAAGATCAGGATTGGGAAGTAGCGCTGGAGTGGATGGATCGCCTTAACAAAAAAGAACAACACTCTGAACGCTGGCGTTACTGGCGTGCCCGTTCTCTTGAAGCAATGGGACGGCTAGAAGAAGCGCGTTCAGTATTTTTGCTCAACGCCGATGCTCGTGGTTACTATGCTTTCCTCTCAGCAGATCGCGCGGGTATGGGCTACCAGTTTGCCTCTCGACCGGTTAACTACTCGGCAAAAGATCTTTACAGTATTGAAAAAATACCCTCCATAGAACGCGCGCGTGAACTCTATGCTTTAAACAGGGTCGTGGATGCAAGACGTGAATGGAACCACGCCTTACAGCAACTTGATAAACCTCAAAAGATGATCGCCGCCCAATTGGCACACGAGTGGGACTGGCATGATCGCGCCATCATTACCTTTGCCCAGGCAAAGTATTGGGATGACCTGGAAAAACGTTTCCCGCTGGCACATCAAGATATTGTCGTTAATTATTCAAAGCAACAACGCATTAATCCCGCCTGGGCATTTGCGATTATTCGTCAGGAAAGTGCCTTCACCCGTGATGCACGATCTCATGCAGGCGCGATGGGACTGATGCAATTACTTCCACGTACTGCACGGCAAGTTGCCCGCTCACTGAGAATAAGGTTCCGTCGCAATGATTTGCTGAATGCCAATACTAACGTGCAACTGGGTATCAACTACCTTAAATTAGTCAAAGACAAATTTAAGGGTAACAATGTACTTGCAACGGCCGCCTACAATGCAGGGCATAATCGAGTTCGACAATGGTTACCAAAAGAAGGCGTCGTGCCGGCTGACATCTGGATCGAAAGCGTGCCCTTTACTGAAACACGTGATTACCTAAAGCGCGTGATGACCTATACCATCATTTACGAACAACGCCTGGGGAAACGCCCCACGCCACTACTAGAAAGAATGCTTCCCGTATCACCTGGCGTTACGGTTCTCTCTTCTGGGATCACTTCAGAGGCTAAGACCAAGTCTAAAAAGAGTGGCGTCTGACCCGGTTCACAATAAAGACATCCCGGCAAAAAATTGGCTAAAAGCGTGATCCTGCTCATGGTTTCAGCCCCCCGATCTATCCTATAAATATCAAGCCAACACATCCCTATACCGATACATAGTGTGTCTAGTTATTAGTTGTTAGTTACAGGTATCAATATGACAGAATTACTTACATTAGCTTTCATTTTTGCTGGCCTCTTCAGTTTTGGTTATTACCTGGGAAATCAGTTCGGACGCACCGCACACATACGTGAGGACATGCAACGGGCTCGGGAAACCAATGTAACCGCTCGCATTCAAAGCCACCGTCTTTAAAGCCACCGTATTAAAAGACACTAAGCGTCGCTTTTAAAAATACCGCAATTGCCTTAGCCGTATAAGGCGCCTATGCACATCTTTGTAAGATCTCAAGAAAATCGTCTTTGAGACGATAATGTTTATATATTCATAAAGATAGGAAATCTCCTGCGCCAGAAATATTGCGATCGGGAGAAAGTAGCAATGCAAAAGATCACGCTGGATCAATTATCCGTTTTGCTCGTCGAACCGTCTTCGACGCAGCGTCGTATTATCACGAATCATCTAAATGGTTTTGGTGTGATGTCGATAGAAACTGTCGCAAATGGAACCGATGCCATAGCAACCATGAACAAGGACAAACATGATCTTGTCATCAGTGCTATGCATCTTGAAGACATGACCGGAACCGAACTGGTGCAGAACATGCGCATGGACGATAGCACTGCTGATATTCCTTTCATGCTTATCTCAAGTGAAACTGATTTCCGTTATCTAGAGCCAATTAGACAGGCCGGAGTGATTGCACTGCTTCCCAAGCCTTACGAGATCGATCAATTACACCGCGCACTGTTTTCTACCGTGCATCTTCTTGATCCGGAAAGTCTCGACACTAAAGAACTCAACCCTGAAAGTCTTGAAGTTTTAGTTGTTGATGATAGCTTTACCGCACGAAAACATATCAAACGCGTACTCGGAAATATGGGCATTGAAAAGCTATCGGAAGCTGAAAATGGTCTTGAGGCGGTTGAAATTATAAAAGAAAAAGAATTTGATCTAATCGTAACGGACTACAATATGCCAGAGATGGACGGCAAGCAACTAGTTGAACATATTCGTAACAACAGTAGTCAAAAAACGATCCCCGTACTAATGGTTTCAAGCGAGTCAGATGATAATCGCCTGGCTGCAGTGCAACAGGCAGGCGTCTCAGCAATCTGTGATAAACCGTTTGAACCTGAAACTGTCAAAGAGTTGTTAATGAAGATGCTGGCCTGAAAGAATTCCCCTGGAAAAATTCTTGCCGGTAATTTATAACCTTATCCATCTTCAAGAATGTGTTGTTGCTTGAATTTTCTATTATACACAACTAACTTATATTTATTCCCATCAGAAGCATAACTTCGTATTTCAAACACGCCTTTGAATTCTGAAAATTGATTGATCAATTTCATTAACTCATTTTTGTTTTTTGGAAACCCACCATGCCGGGCGACATGCTGTTTCATAATACGTTTCAGGCTCTCAGCCTTACTTGTCGAAGCCACGCCTTTCGATTGCTTCAGATATCTCACTGACGTCAGCAACTGCTCGATCTGCTTCATGTAGACCAGACGCTTGGGGTGCGCTTTTAAATATCCAATAACAGGCTCGAGAATAGCCGTCACTTTAACTTCATCATGTGCCTGCAGATAATGTCGTGCTTCATCCATCGGTAGTTCAATATTTAATTCATCCTGTATTACCTGGAATTCATTTTCATTTTTATTGGTATAACCTAAAGCCTGTTTCAATTTCACCCGGGCCTGTTTGAAATTACCCAGGCGTTTTTGTTTAAGCGCTTCTAGATAAGTATCCGTTGCCTTTTGATTAATCTCGGTCTCAGCCGGTTTAGACACCGCCGATGTATCTGACACATCCATTATATGCGAGACATCACGTTCTTTTTTAAGGTTTAAAGCTGTCAGTGCAGATTCAATAGGTATTAGATAATTCAGATTAAGGCTAGCACCAGATTTTGTGAAGACGCCCGCGACGCTAATAGCAATCAATTCGCCTTGTTCATTAAATACCGGGCCGCCCGAATTACCCGGATTAATTGCCGCATCCGTCTGGTAATAACTCATTCCTTCATGCTCACGATAAGCCGAGTAAATGCCTTTGGTAATCGTATTACTCAGTGATTCATCTAGCGGTGTGCCAATAACAAAAATCGTGTCACCCTCAGTCAGCGTCGATTTACTGATGGCGGCATTTTCAGCCGTAGTCAATTTCTGGACCTGGATCAGGGCAACATCACGCTGAGGTTCTGTACGTATTACTTTACCCGGCAGTTCAAGTTGGTTAACCAACACCACCACGTCTTTGCTGTCTCCAACCACATGTGCATTGGTTAAGACATAGCCGGCCTTATCTAAAATCACGCCACTGCCATGCCCTTCATTAACTCTTATCGTCACCGCTGCCTTTTTAAGTTTGGGTACTTCATTTTTAAAACTTGAACGGGCATCACCATATTGTAAAGCCAGCTTCAATTCCGAATGTGAAGAGGTCTGTAACGCAGCCTCAGCTACTAGCCGGGCATCTTCTGCCTTTGGCTGCATGTGCTCGACAAAGCGCTGTGCAGCCAGCAGGTTTGTGGCTGACATCTTTATTGCAGCGGTAATCGCCTTTGTCGTCCCGTCTTTTCTAAAACGATCAAAGGCATTGACGGCACCTTCCGTGCTTCCGGTAAATAACACCTTTTTGGATGTTCGCTCCGACAGCTGCCAGTTCATCCGCACATAAACCGATGCTTTTTCATAAGTCTTGTTGCCTGACTTACGTTTATAGGCCTCGCAGATATCAATCCTGAGCCTCGTCATTGTCGCGGTCAAAACAAGTCGGCTAGAGGCATTCGATATACTGAACATGTTACCGGTGATCATGCGGTAGTTTTCTTTTTTGAATGCACCGATGACATCACTCATTAAACCGCTTTCAGAAATATCTTTATAACCCACTGTCCAGATGATGCGCTCAGGACTACCACAGAGATTTCCATAGGTCTTGGTATACGTTCCAATCACAAGATCCTTGCGTTCTGATCGTTTTAGTTTAATTTGTAATTCATTAAACAAAACCAGTCGGGAGCGTTCAGGAAAATCATAACGAATAGCCTGGCGCTGCTTAACCGATGAAAAAATTCTCTGACCCTCCAGATTTATTTTATCAACGCGCGGTGCTGCCTTACTTTTATCTTTTGACTCAGGCGGCTTATCGCCGTAATGCGTCCTGCCCTTTTCATCAACCCAGCGGAAAACCTCAGCAAACGAAGCCGTGGAAAAAAATAAAGCGCAGACGATAATTATCAGTGAGGTTTTCATATACCCAAGTTTATCGGAAAAATTCGAAGCAAATGCAGAACGGGAACATATTCTGTGAACGGGTGTTCAACAGGGTCTGAGTAAGGCTGGCTCTAACTCAACACGCCGAGTCTAACCCCCATGTCACGCTGAGTAGAGGGCACTAACAAATTGGTCGTTGCATCAGTGTCGTAAGCATAGAAATCCTTCATAAACCGATACAGGTGTTTACGGTGATATTCGAGGTGATCCTCAATATCATCGATCACGCGGCGAGCCTTCACACAGGCCTGGTGTTCTGGAATGTTGATCGTAAAACGACGGCCATCGCACTTAAAGCCGGCCTGTAACATGCCCAGCTTGATAACATTCCACAACTCTGAGCAAATCTCAGGTGGGTGATTCTCGTAATCCAGATTAATTACAATTGCATATGCCAACAGTATCTCCTCCCTACGCGCATAACCTCAATATTATTATGTTTTTGCCACTTATTTGGGGATGCGACTTAACTTTTATAGTATTTCAGGGACCACCGACTATATAACCTTTTACATCACGCTAGCAACAAGACAGCCAATATCTCCCAAAAATGATCGATCATCGCATTAATAATCAATAAGTTATGAGTTTTTCTTGATATTTGATCTAAGAAAAGCTATATAAGTACCTAAATACTATACAGATCGTACTGGAGAGACCGTATGAACGAGACAATACCAAAATATGAAGTTGAAGAGCTTAGCCTCGAGCAAGCTGTCTTGTTGTTGGCCACGGAAGATGAGAAGAATAAAACGGATTACAGCATGACATCGGCAAGGGTCGTAGAATACCTGGCCGCTTAATTTTTAAGCAATTTAGAAAATTATCTGGAAGACCTGAAAAAATTTATTAGCAAACTCTGAAGCCGATCCAGCAGGATCGGCCAGGGTAATTCCCTTTACCTCCCCTTGCCTGCTCATGGACGGCGGGCAAACCTAAATATGACTTAGCGGTCTTTAATTAGCGCCGCAATAACCTGATCTTCGTAAAGAATCCGGTCAGCCAGAATCTCACCTAAACGAGACAAGTCGCTGTCCAGATTGCTGAGGTTATCGCAGTGATCTTCACAATCATATTTTTCATTAAAATCAAGAATTTGCTGGGTGGTATCAGCAATGTTGGGATAAACATCTTCTGAAATTTTTAGGACATTAGTACGACGTTCGGTGCCTTCATCGATGAAACGATATAGCTGAAAATGTGCACTGGCAGTGTAGTCGACTAACGTTTCGCAAAATTCCTGGATAACAAGCTGAATACCTTGATCAGGCTTGTATGGTCTTAACGCCGCAAGTTGGGTGTATAGAGAAAACGTTTTTTTGCGTAACTCTAACAGTGTGTCGTGTTTAGTCTGCGCGGCATAACGGCGCTCAGCGGATACCTGACTAGATTGTCGCATCCTATGCCTCCTTCAAGATCTCTCAGAAATGGTACTGTCATTTAAATTATTCTATGCCCACTATCCTTATTATTTCGCTTGGTTGCAAGCCCCTTAACTGTTTGTGACATTTTTTTTATGGGATCTAGGCACAACAGCATCACTACAGCGCCCCTCCCCAAGGAGGGAGGGTGAAAAACCGACAACTTGCTAGAATTAGCGCTGCGCTATAGTAGCCAAGAGCGACCCAAGAGCACTAGAAAGATGAAAGCACCTGAACTCCTGCTGCCAGCAGGGACCATTAAAAATATGCACTATGCCTTTGCCTACGGGGCCGATGCCGTCTATGCGGGCCAACCACGCTATTCCCTGCGGGTACGCAATAACGACTTCAAATTGGAGAATCTGGCCAGTGGCATCGCTGAAGCCCATCGCCTGGGCAAAAAATTCTTCGTTGCCAGCAATATTCTGCCGCATAACGCGAAAGTGAAGACTTACATCAAGGACATGGAGCCAGTCATCGACCTCAAACCAGATGCCCTGATTATGGCCGATCCAGGCCTGATCATGATGGTTCGAGAGAAATGGCCCGAGGTGCCTATCCACCTGTCAGTGCAGGCCAATACGGTGAACTATGCGGGGGTGAAATTCTGGAAATCACTGGAGTTGGAGCGGGTCATTCTTTCTCGCGAGCTGTCACTGGATGAAATCGAAGAAATTCGCCAGCAATGCCCGGACATGGAACTGGAAGTATTCGTGCACGGTGCCCTATGTATCGCCTATTCAGGACGTTGTCTGCTGTCGGGTTATTTTAACCATCGAGACCCCAACCAGGGTAGCTGTACCAATGCCTGTCGCTGGGACTACAAGATGCACAATGCCGAGGAAAACGAATCTGGCGATATCCAGAAAATCGATTTTGATGCAATGAAGGCCATGAAAGAACCAGAATTGTTTCCTGAGCCCCAGGCCCGTCACCCGCTGGCAGATAATGTCTATCTGATCGAAGAAGGTCAGCGCGAGGGCCAGTACATGCCTATCCTGGAGGATGAGCACGGTACTTATATTATGAACTCCAAAGACCTGCGCGCTATTCAGCATGTTGAACGACTGGCCAAAATTGGCATCGACTCACTAAAAATAGAAGGGCGCACCAAATCCCACTACTACGTGGCACGCACCGCCCAACTGTACCGCCAGGCCATTACCGATGCCGCGGCTGGACGCGAATTTAACCCTGACCTGTACAGCAAGCTCGATAACCTGGCCAACCGGGGTTACACCGAGGGCTTTTACCAGCGCCATCCAGATCAGGATTACCAGAATTACCTGGAGAACAACTCCATCCACACCCAGCAACAATTCGTGGGCGAGATCACAGCATTTGACACCGACAAAGGCATGGCCGAAATCGATGTGAAAAACAAATTCCAGGTTGGAGATAAACTGGAAATCATCGCCCCTTCTGGCAACCAACAGATTCTGCTTGAGCATATCGAATCGCTTAAAGGTGAAGTCATGGAGGTAGCGCCCGGCAGTGGTCATCACGTGCGCATCCCCTTGCCCCAGGCAGATTATGAAAAGGCATTAATCGCCCGCAATCTGGTCTAAAGTGCTGAATCTAATGTCCCGGCTCTAAAGCCTGGGATCTCAATTGCCGATAAGTATGGTGTAACTCACAACCCACCCAATTCAAAACAGGCAACGATGGACCGTGCACAGCAGTAAAAGTCTATTTCTTAGCATCGATCAAGGCGGCCACGCCAGTCGTGCGGTGGTTTATGACATGCAGGGTGACATTGTTGCCAACTGCTCGGCGCCCCTAACGACCCGACACCCCCATGCCCATTTTGTCGAACACGATGCCGGTGCGCTGCTTGAATCCATCCAGCAATCTCTGATTGGTGTCTTCAATGAACTCGGGGAACGCGCAAAATACATAGAAGCGGCAGGACTCGCGACACAGCGCTCAAATATTGTCTGTTGGGATAAACACACTGGCGAAGCACTCAGCCCGGTCATCAGTTGGCAAGATACCCGTGGTCACGAATGGATGACCAATCTCAATCTCGACCGCGAGGACATCCACAAAAATACCGGCCTGTTTCCTTCGGCGCATTACGGTGCGAGCAAAATTCGCTGGTGCCTGGATAACATCGATGCAGTCAAAAAAGCCCAACAGGATGGACGCCTGTGCTGTGGTCCCATGAGCAGTTTTATCGTTCACCACCTGCTCGATGGCCACCCCAATCTGGCCGACCCGGTCAGTGCCTCCCGCACCCTGCTCTGGCACCTGCACCGCAAAGACTGGGATGCATATCTGCTAGATACCTTCGCAATACCGCGCGAGATCCTGCCCGAATGCGTGCCGACCCATCATCAATATGGTGATCTGAAAATTAACGGCTATGTAGTTCCTCTGATGCTGGTTACTGGCGATCAATCTGCCGCCATGTATGCTTACGGCAACCTGCAGTTCGACACCGCCTATGTAAATATGGGCACCGGGGCCTTTGTCTCGCGCCCCTCTGGCTACGCCCTGACCTATGCCCGCCGCCTGCTCACCAGCATCATCTATTCCAACGACGAAGAAAGTCAGTACGTCATGGAGGGAACCGTCAATGGTGCTGGTAGCGCGATTGAATGGTTACAGTCACAAATGCCCGTGACCGACCTGTGGCAGCAATTACCCCGCTGGCTAACCGAGATCACCAATCCCCCCTTGTTTTTAAATGGAGTTTCAGGATTGGCAGCCCCGTATTGGCTACCCGAATTTGAAACTGAACTGGATCAAACTGCAGAACCTGCCGCAAATTACGTTGCCGTTATTGAAAGTATTGTGTTCCTGATTCACGCCAATGTGCAGGAAATGATGAAGTTCTCATCACCGCCCGAGCAACTGCAAATCACAGGGGGCCTGGCTAAGCTGGCTGGGCTCTGTCAGCGCCTGGCAGACCTGACCAGACTACCTATTTATCGTCCGATTGAGTGTGAAGCCACTGCTCGTGGCACCGCTTATCTGGTCGCTGGCAAGCCCTCACCCTGGCCCGAAAGTGAGCATGGCATCTGGTTCAACCCTACCGAAAATGCCATTTTGGACACTCGGTTCCTGCTCTGGGAACAGGCCATGCTACAACGCATGCGCCACCATGAAGACAATGATAAATAATCATTCTTCTGTCGTTTCCCATTTTTAGGTTTTGAATTCCCCAAAGGCCGGCTGCCGGGTGATGAAAAAATAATCCTTACTAAAAACAATACCTGGATCACAAAATCACGATGCCCGTCCCCTTGTAGATGCCGATAGCCATTTAGATGATGAACTACGCGTACAAGGGTGCTGATGACTTGAGCAATGAGCAGATCGAATCGATCGATCGCGCCGCCTCAAACGAAATAGCCAAACGAAGTACGCCTGCTGCCCTGGCTTATGTTATTGCGATTGTAGTGTTGATATTCGGGTCAACTTATTTAAAAGATCATCCCTATATCCTTTTGTCTGCATCAGTCATTTTCGCGCTAGGACTCATTTTTCGTCTCTTACTACTGATCCGCTTTGACGTCATTTATGGCAAAAGCCCCCGCCTTTGGAAAGGCTCAATAATTCTCTCTATTGCCTCAACCTCTATTACCTGGGGAGTAGTCAGTGGCCTCGCTATATATTTTTACCAAACATCCTGGACCCCGTTACTGGCCACCGCCGCTACCGCTGCCATTTGTGCAGGTGGCCTTCTGAGTCTGGGTATGATGGTTTCTGTATCACGCTTACATGTCGCGGTGATACTAATACCAAATATAGTCGCAAGCACTATCGTTGGCGGCTATGGTATGGCAATTTACTTTATGACCTACCTGGTTTATTGCCTGGTGCAAAGTCAATATATCAACAAGGAATTCTGGGAATCCAGAATCAATGCCGTCCGACTCGATGGCGAAACGAAGCAGCGACTACATGAATTAACTTATCATGACACGCTGACCAATCTACCTAATCGCGATCTGTTTTATGATCGAGTTCAGCAATCAATCAATGATGCCAAACGTCGTGAAACCATAAGCTGTGTGATGTTTATCGGTCTGGATCGCTTTAACAAGATAAACGATACCTTCGGTCATCAAATCGGTGATCAACTGTTAATAGATGTATCTTCTCGGGTGAGCAAAACGGTGCGCGAAAATGACACGATTGCTCGCTATAGTGGCGATACCTTTGCTATTGTATTAACCAACATGATAAATGCTCGTGATGCCGCACGTGTTGCAAATAAAATCATTAATGAATTTTCGCAACCTTTCGAACTCGATGGACTAGAGGTATTTGTTACAACCAGTATTGGTATCACCGTTTACCCAACGGATGCTCATTCTGCAGATCAGTTAATCAAGAATGCCGAATCAACCATGTACAAGGCAAAGGATCAGGGCGGCAATAACTACCAGTACTACGAACCTAATATTAATAGCGAATCTATTGAGCGATTAAAACTCGAGGCAAAACTACGACACGCGCTGGAAAGAAAAGAATTTTGTCTGTTTTATCAACCCAAGGTTAGTCTGAAGACGGGAAAACTCTCTGGGTTCGAAGCATTACTACGCTGGTGCCCCTCCGACTCTGAAATGGTGTCACCACTAAAGTTTATTCCTATCCTGGAAGATACCGGTCTTATCGTGCCTGTGGGTGAGTGGGTTTTACGAACGGCCTGTCAACAGGTAAAAGAATGGCGGCACCTTCTTACTGATGAGGTAAAGATGGCCGTCAACCTGTCCGCAAGACAATTCAAAGATGAGAATCTTTCCGCGTTAGTAGCAAGTGTACTTGATGAAACCGATCTAAAAGCACAAAACCTGGAGCTGGAAATAACCGAAAGTATGGTCATGGAAGATACTAACCAGACCATTCAAATTTTGCAGCAACTTTACGACATGGGCGTGCATCTATCGATTGATGACTTCGGTACGGGCTATTCATCACTGGCTTATTTAAAACGTATGCCGATTGGCACACTCAAGATAGATCGCTCATTTGTGAAAGATATTACGACTGATCCCAATGATGCCGCCGTGGTGCAAACTATTATTGCCATGGCACATACCTTGAAATTAAATGTGATCGCCGAAGGAACCGAGACAGCCGAACAGGTGCAGTTCCTGCGTGAACAAAACTGTGATGAGACACAGGGCTTTTATTTCAGCCGCCCCCTCCCCGCCGTCGAATTGCGTACCATGTTAGAACAGGGCCAGGAATTGTTATCCTATAATTTTCCCGAAGAAGAAGAACAAGAGCCCGCAAGTAGTAACTGTATTCCCATTATAAAAAAATAAACGGGCTAGTAAGTTAACAATACCGCAATAAGCCCTGTCATAAAGATCCCATCAAAAGTACCCGCACCACCAATAGAAGCAATGGGAGTGTTTAACAGTCGAATATCTTTTATTCGTAACAGGTCAGCACCAATAACAACCCCCAGACTGCCACAGACATAAGCCAGTGCCGGCGCATTATCTGGTGACAGAATCATCGCGGTGAAAGCAGCACTGACTGGCGCTACGAACAATGGCATACCGATTCCCATATTCGCTATCGGACGACTGAACAGATAACTAATAGCACTGACGGCACTAATCGCCAAAACTACGATCACCATACTAAGACCTGAATTTAAAATTAAAAAAATAGAAAACAACACTGGAATCAAACCACCGCCAACATTAATTGCAATCAACGTACGTCCATCCGTGAATCGGAAAGGCAGCATAGTATGATGCAACGGGTTGTCCGGATCGTAATGAAAGCTCGATGCCACCTTAATCAAGGGCAAATTCAACATGCTACCAACCAGGGTGGTGACAAGTAGCGCGCTGGCACTGGCCGGTGACAAACCCAGCCTTGAAAGCACCAGAGAGAAAACCTCAATCTGGATAAAGATGATCACCACGACAAGCAGTATGCCGAGGAATATAAACTGGGGAGGAATCTGCTTTGGCAACATAAAACTAACTCAGCAACTACAAAATTTCGTCACAAACACAAGAAGACTACCTGTGTTCAACTCTCGTCCTATTGATCAAGTTCACGCGACTTACCACTAAATTTCTTAAGCATAAAAAAAGTCTCGACAAATTCCAGAAACAGAATGATGGCACTACCCATGGCAAGATACTTTAATAAAATATTTTCAGACGAGGGATAATCATTGACATATGACACAACAATAACGGCGATTAATATTGCAAAGACAATCCCCTGTGTTATCAGGTATTGGCGTTTGGTGAATTTCACCAGACCATAGGCGTTAACTTTAATGTCGCTCATTAATAATTTCCCCTGTAAAACATGCTATTGTAATTCTGTCCCCAATTAAATTACCTCTACTAGAGGTCCAAAGCTTGAACCTCTGAATCGATAACTTTGTCCAGTACAACAGGCAAACCCATACCCTTAATCATCTCAAACAACAATGCATTCGTGTTCACAATTTTTCCATCCAGCGCATGCCTGGCCAATTCTTTTTCGATAAGACTATAGAATTTACAGCTGCTACCAATAACGTGGTAGTACATTTCTGGTTCAGTAACCGAATAATGCACTATAAATTTTCCGCCACCCAGCTCGACTGAATCTTTTTTCTTAATAAATGACACATGCTCAAACATGAGCCCCTTCTCAAGAGTAGCGGGACCTGACACGGTTTTCTCAATCTTTCCCAGCCGAAAAAGAATGCCATAATTTTCTTCAGGCACATCTACGCTTTTAGAACAGCCCGTCAACATAAATAATGAGAGTAGTATAACAAGTGTTCTCATAATTCTTTTCCTGGTTTATCATCGATGGCAACAAGTTTGATCTCACGTGTATCTGCTACTGCCGTTTTCTCGGGCAAGTATGTTTTCACTTTTTCCATCGTCTTTTCTGCAGTCGCCCGATAACCAGTGAGCTTGCCCCCCATTAAGGCAATGTAACCCGGTAATTGAAGGTCAGTGAAATACACAGTGTCTCTTGGTCGGTTAAACATGCTCTCATCACCTTTGGGCAAGACGCGAGCGCCGGCAAAGGAATGCAGGATCTCGGTGTCGTAATGCGGAAAATAATAGTGCACTATATTTCGCAGGTAATCGATCTCGTGTTCTGTCGGTGTGATTTTATCCGGGTCACCTTCGTAATGTGTCTCCGTGGTGCCGACCAGGGTGTGTTCATACCAGGGCATGATAAACACGGCACGGCGATCGCTGGGTGACTCGACATAGTACACGCCCTTAGGAGCCGGTTGCTTGATCACCAGATGTGCGCCCTGCACCAGTTCGATAGGCGTTTCTTTTACGCTGGATTTAACGACACTGGGACTTATATTCTTTTGCAGTTCATTAACCCATGGGCCACCGGCATTAATCAAAACGGAACTCGAAAGTTGCACTGCCTGATTATCTTTTTCATAGGTAACGGTGTACTTTTTACTTTCATAACGTGCGTTCACAAACTTTGCAGGACAAATCAGTTCTGCACCCAACTCACAAGCCGAGTGCATCACGGCACGAGTCAGTTTTACATCATCGGTTTGTGCATCGGTGTACTGATAAACACTTTTCAGATTTTTATCCGAGAGGCCATTCAGTTTTGGCCAGTCTTTTTCCGGTATACGTCTAAAACAGGCGGTCGCCTTTAATCTCCCCAACAACGCATAAAGTGCCAGACCAATAAAAACCTGCCAGGATTTCCGCGTCGTGTGCTTATAAACAGGAATATAAAATGGCACACGTTTGACCAGCTCAGGGGCATTTTTTAAAAGCAACTCGCGTTCATAAAGTGATTCAGCGACCAGATGAAATTGTCCTGATTCAAGATAACGCAAACCTCCGTGGATTAATTTTGACGAACGACTCGAGGTGGCACTGGCCAGCCCCGACTTTTCCAGTAACACAACCGAATAACCGGCTGCCGCTGCGGCCTGCGCTACACCAACACCCTGGATACCGCCACCGATTACACAGATATCATAGTGTTTCGTCATTGCTTATTCTCAACATCATTTAAGGCCTGTAGCATTTCTTTGATTTGAAAGGTCTCAACCAGGTCCACGCCACGTTGATGAACCTCAATCGCCCTTTGCGGATCAACACATTCATATACAGCAAGGCGACAATCTGGATTGTCTGGATACGTTAGTGCACCACTTGCAGGTAAATCATCGATGTCTGTAAACAGATAATCTGGCCTGAGTTGTTTTATAAGAGGGTCATTTCTTTCCAGCCAAAGATCAAAGACGGCGCCAAGCGAATAGTCCGAGCGCTGTTGTGTCGCGAGCAATGCCTCTAGCGAATAAGAAATGACCACGGCCTGCTTAGTAATGGGCTTTAGCAATGGCAGAACCTTATCCAGGAAAGTATCGATGCCATGCGCATCCAGGCCCTGACGTTTGAGTTCGACGAAAGCAGTCACATCCGGAACAGTCGCTAAATAAGACACCATCTCTTCAAGAGTAGTAATTCTGTTCATTGCATAGGTGTCACCAAACGTTTTCGACTCTGCGACATTCAGCGCCTGTAACTGAGACAAAGTATGTTCATGGATAGTCCCCTGCACACCACACATACGCTGCAGATCGCGATCATGAAACAAGACCGGAACCTGATCTGACGATAGCAGGATATCAAATTCAACAAACCGCGCACCGGCCTCAACCGCTGCCTGGATCGCCAGCAGAGTATTTTCAGGATATCGGTGGGCGTAACCACGGTGCGCCACTAATTGGGGAGTAAATGAGGTCATTACTATATTAATGCTTTGTTGATGTTTAATTAGAATTCTAAAATCATGAAATTATTATAATAAATATCCATAAAGTTTAGTGGCTTCCAGGCAAAAGAAAAGTACAATTCCATTATTATCACAATATGAGTTTTAAATACCGTTATGTCAGAATCACCTGAAACAACCGCGGCCAAACCTATCATCAAAACCTGGCTTGCCGCTATCGTCGATACTGCCAGTCAACGCGACCATGCAGCCCATATGAACCTGATATCAAAAATATCAGCCTCGCCGGTGTACCAGGTTTTGAAAATATTGGTTTTGATGACGGGTCTAATCAGTGCAAACATGAATTTGAGAATGAGCTAATCGGCGAGATCCAATATCAAGGTCTCAAGATTCGTGCTGCGACCGATTCACGCATTATGTTTGTCACCCAGGAAACAGTTATAGCCAGTGATGGTACTCAAAACCAGCAAGGCATAGAATGTCTACTTGAGGTCGGAGATGACAGTACCTGGCGTTTGACCCAACAACGTGTTTTAAAAGAAGATGAAACCGCGCAATACCTTAAATAAGTTTTACCTGGTTAAATTTTTACCCACTATAATTTTATTTTCATAAGCTACTATTACATATATAGTGGTCATTTCTAGATAATATTTTCTGGGTAATATTGATGTCGCAACCTCTTCCTGTCGTAATGTGTTTTTCCGGGCTGGACCCAACTGGCGGTGCCGGTATCCAGGCTGACATAGAGGCTATCACCAGCATGGGCTCTCACCCTGCCCCGATCATTACGGCACAGACAGTTCAAAATACCCAGGATGTGCTACGTTTTGAAAGCACCGATCCCTTGTTGCTTATCGAACAGGCTCGTGCCGTACTGGATGATGTGGATGTGCATGCCTTCAAGCTCGGCATGTTGGGTGATGTCAGCATCATTGAAGCCATTCACAGTATCCTGAAGGACTACCCTGATCGACCGGTTTTATTTGATCCCATCCTCAGCGCGGGCGGCGGAAATGAATTAGCCGATGCGGACAGTATTAATGCCATGCGCAGTCTGATTCTGCCCTTAACGACGATCCTGACCCCAAATAGTATTGAAGCACGCAAGCTCGCACCCGCAGCGGATACACTGAGCGCCTGTGCCAGCGCCCTGCAGGATGACGGCTGTGACTTTGTGCTCATCACCGGCACACATGAGAAAAACGAAGACGTAGTGAACACGCTTTATAATAACCATCGCATTATGGAAACTTTTCACTGGGAGCGCCTCGAACACGAATATCATGGCTCGGGTTGCACTCTTGCTGCTAGTATCGCTGGTCTGCTCGCTCACGGCCTCGAACCGTTCACCGCCATTAACGAGGCACAAAATTATACCTGGCAGTCACTGGCAGCCGCTTACCCAATAGGCAAAGGCCAATGGATTCCCAACCGATATTTCTGGGCACGTGATGACGAGCAAGACTGATCGCCTGAAAGGGTTGTACGTCATCACGGATCGACCCATGTGTCTCGAACGTTCCATGTCGGTCGACAAAATCGTCGCCATGGCCATTGCTGGCGGCGCACGCATCATTCAATATCGCAACAAACAATCGCCACTGGCGGTGCGTCTCTACGAAGCCGACATTCTATCCAAACTATGCAAAAAACTCGGTGCAATGCTATTAATCAATGATGATGTTGATATTGCGATTGAGGTCGGTGCCGACGGCGTTCACCTTGGTCAGGATGATATGCATATACGCGAAGCGCGTCTGCGTTTAGGAGGCGACAAGATCATCGGCGTTACCTGCCACAACGATCTACAACTGGCACAACAGGCAGAACAAGCAGGCGCCGACTACGTCGCCTTTGGGCGCTTCTTTACATCAAGCTCAAAACCCTCAGCATCGCCGGCCAGCATGGATACATTGCAACAGGCGGCCAAACAACTCTCAATTCCTGTTTGCGCGATTGGCGGCATCACTGTCGACAATGCCCCCGCACTCATCAAAAATGGTGCTCAGATGTTGGCCGTAATCAATGGCGTGTTTGGTGCGTGGAAAATCGCACAGGCCGCAAAAAACTACGCAAAACTATTCCCAGCCTAGTCGCCAGATTGATACCAGATGGTTTATGATCCCAACCCACTGCAATTCCAGAACATGGCAGTTTATCTCTAACCCGAAAAACAGAAACAGTCAGGTAGCACACTATGAGTGGAAAGAACCGATCGGAAGAATTATTTAAACAAGCCCAAATCAAAATCCCTGGTGGTGTCAATTCACCGGTTCGTGCCTTCAAAGGCGTAGGCGGTGATCCTATATTCTTTAAGCGTGGCCAGGGTGCCTATCTGTATGATGAAGATGACAAGCAATACATCGACTATGTCGGATCATGGGGTCCACTTATTGTTGGTCACGTTCATCCCGAGGTTATTGCTGCGGTTACGGAAGTCATGCAAAACGGTTTGAGCTTTGGCGCTCCGACTGAATTAGAAATCAAGATGGCAGAAAAAGTCTGCGAGCTCGTCCCATCGATGGATCAGGTTCGTATGGTGAGTTCCGGAACCGAAGCCACCATGAGTGCCATTCGCCTTGCCCGTGGTCATACCGGTCGTGACAAAATTGTAAAATTTGAGGGCTGTTATCACGGCCATGCCGATTCACTGTTGGTAAAAGCCGGTTCAGGTGCATTAACCCTGGGGGTACCAACCTCACCCGGCGTGCCCGCCGATCTGGCGAAACATACCCTCACCCTGCAATACAATGATGCCGACATGGTGCGCGAGACTTTTAATAGTATCGGTGACGAAATCGCCTGCATTATCGTTGAACCGGTTGCAGGCAACATGAACTGTATACCACCCGTACCTGGATTCCTGGAAGCCCTGCGTGAGGTCTGCGATCAACACGGTAGCGTACTGATCTTCGACGAAGTCATGACCGGCTTTCGTGTTGCCCTCGGTGGCGCACAGCAGTTATATGACGTGAAACCAGACTTAACAACACTAGGTAAAGTTATCGGTGGCGGAATGCCCGTCGGCGCTTTTGGTGGCAAACAAGAGATCATGGAAAAGATCGCACCAACAGGTCCCATTTACCAGGCAGGTACATTGTCTGGTAACCCAGTCGCAATGGCCGCCGGATTAAAAACGCTTGAATTGATTAGCAAACCACATTTTTATAGCCGCCTATCAGACAGAACCCTGCAACTTACCAACGGGCTAAAGGAAAAAGCGAAAAAGGCCGGTATTCCACTTACCACTAACACCGTCGGCGGAATGTTTGGCGTGTTCTTTAGTGAAGAAGAGAAAATGACTAACTTCGCACAGGTCTGCGCCTGTAATGTTGATCGTTTCAAAACTTTCTATCACGGTATGTTAGAAAATGGTATTTACATGGCCCCGTCTGCCTACGAGGCGGGATTTGTGTCCAGCATGCATACGGAAGAAGATATTGAGGATACGATTGCGGCGGCGGCGAAGGTTTTTGCGACGTTATAATTTTGGTATTTTTTCGCTTCGCTGAAAGTGGACTACTTTTCTTTCTAGAAATTTATTCCTTTTTCGCTTCGCTGAAGCGAGTTATATAGTTTTTCGCCCACTGGGCGAGATACTTTCTTTGTACGAACAAAGAAAGTATCCAAAGAAAATCGTCCCCCGATGCTGGTGTAAACAGTGAGTTTTCGTATTTTTTGCTGAGGTCCGGTTTTGATTCGCCTCCATGCTCAACAAAACCGGGCTCGGCTTCCCTGCCTCGCGCTTATTTTATTTCTTCAAAAAACACGAAAACTCACACACCCGCCCATGGGGGAAGTTTTGCTCACCACCAAGTTAGACGCAATATTCTAAGAGGTTAACACTGTGCTGACTAAGTGGGAGATTCCCCATGCCATCGCTATTCTCGACTTTTTGAGTGCGCGCAGGCAGCGCCCGGAGGGGCGAGGCAGGACGCCGAGCGTCAATTGCAGGGACATGGATGTCCCTTCAATTGACCGCCCGAGCACATTCAAAAAGTTGAGAATGGCTCAGCGATTGCGGGGTGCCCTTTTTCTTTGGTTACTTTCTTTTTGGGCAAGCAAAAAGAAAGTAACTCGCTTCAGCGAAGCGAAATAGAAATAGATAGGAAAAAACTAAATATAAAAATAGGAAAAGGTTAACCAACTTCTGATTGCTGAACTAACGACCCAAGTTGCTCAAGCCGTAAGAAGACATCACCATGCTCCAGCAATTCCTGTTTATAATCCAGAGGCATTGGCAGGAGCTCAACAAGTCGTGCACTGATCCATTCCAGATCATCGTAATGGACGGGCATGGTGGTATAAGGGGGTTCGAGTTGGCTGATGATTTTTTTTAACAGGCTGGCCATGCCCTGGTATTTCTGCTGAATTTCTAAGCATGGACTTTCCGGTAACAAATCCACTGTGGCCATAATAAGTTGATTAGGTTGAATCTCGGTATCAATAACTTCAAAACGGCGTGAACCTCGCAGGGTAATTCCCAGCAAACCGTCGTTGCGCTTGTTCCAGTAAGATATCGTTGCGAGAGTTCCAACCGGGTAAGTGTGGGCGGCTTCTCCGATTTCATTACCATCTTCAATCAGGATCACACCGATTTCAGTATCGTGACGTAAACAATCCGACACCATATCCAGGTAACGAGGTTCAAAAATACGTAGAGGTAATACGCCGCCAGGGAACATCACGGTGTTTAAGGGGAATAACGGAACGCGTAAAGACATAATTTTTTCGCTACATCAAATTCAGGCTAACTGTTCTCTTCCGGACCTACGGTACAACAGGTCATTCTTTAATTCTTCGATAGGTAGATTAGTTTTAGACCCTGATTGCGAACCGATCAAGGTAATTACCTGTATTAAACTGACACTAGTCTGACTCCTGCCCCCAACGTGGCATAAGTTCATGTTCTACTTGAAGTTGATCGAGAATCCTGGCAACAACAAAATCGACTAAATCTTCAATCGAACTGGGTTTGTAGTAAAAACCGGGGTTGGCCGCGAGGATAGATACACCTAGTTTTGATAGTTTCAGCATGTTTTCGAGGTGAATGGCTGAGAAAGGGGTTTCTCTGGGGACCATTACCAGCTGTCGACCTTCTTTGATCATCACATCAGCGGCACGCTCGATCAGGTTATCACTCATACCCTGTGCAATCGCGGCCAGGGTCCCCATGGTACAGGGGCAAACAACCATACTCTTTGCTGTGTGGGAACCACTAGCCGCAGGCGCCATCCAGTCTTCACGCCCAAAAACCCTTAATTGATCAGAGCTGGCTTGATATTTATCGACAAAGAAACTTGCCAGTTCAGCAGGACGTGCTGGCAACTTTAGATCAGTCTCCATCGCAAACACCATGTGCGCAGCCTTGGAAAAAATTAGGTCGATTTTGTATCCGGCAGTTAGCAAGCACTCGAGCAAACGGAGCCCATAGGCTGCCCCTGAAGCACCGGTAAAGGCAAGAATAATATGTTTCTGATTAATACTCATAGTCTTCGCATTTTATCTTATTTTGCTTCAATCGCATCGAGCTTTATCGCATCGATTAAGCGCTGGTGAATATTTTCAAAACCGCCATTACTCATTACCACAATATGATCACCTTGCTGAGCCTGACTTTGAATCTGCTTGATCATCGTCGCCGTTTCATTGCTGATATTTACTTTATCTTTAATTGGCTTGAGCACATCCTGCATAGACCAATCTAAATGTTCCGGTTCGAAAACAAAGACCGTGTCCGCCTCCTTTAAGGAATCCACTAGAGCTGAGGTATGCACGCCCATGCGCATGGTATTTGATCTTGGTTCCAGTACCGCAATAATACGCGATGAGCCGACGTGCTGGCGTAATCCCTGCAATGTGGTTTTAATCGCGGTAGGATGATGAGCGAAATCATCATAGATCGTAATTCCTTTTGGTGCACCGCGTATTTCTAATCTGCGCTTAATACCCTTGAAGTGTTGCAGGCTCTCAGCCGCATGTTCTATCGACACGCCAACATGATGGGCAGCGGCAATCGCTGCGACGGCATTACTGACATTGTGTTCGCCTAGCAGATTCCATTTTACATTTGCCGGCGTCTCATTTTTAAACTGTACACGAAACTCACTTCCATCTGTTTTGATTAATTCCACGGACCAGTCAGCATGCGCACCAATAGTTTGCCTTTCTGACCAACAACCCTTTTCAAGCACTTCGTCAATAGATGTTTCAGCATCGGGATAGATCACCAGGCCATTACCCGGTACGATTCTGATAAGGTGATGAAACTGAGTTTGTATCGCGGCAAGATCTGCAAAAATATCCGCGTGATCAAATTCCAGATTATTCATGATTAATGTGCGCGGGTGGTAATGAACAAACTTGGAGCGTTTGTCAAAGAAGGCGGTATCATATTCGTCCGCTTCGACAACAAAAAAGGGCGTCTCCCCCAGTCGCGCGGTCTGTCCAAAATTAGCAGGCACGCCACCGATTAAAAAACCCGGTGACATTTTATTATACTCAAGCATCCAGGCCAGCATGCTCGAGGTACTGGTCTTGCCGTGCGTTCCTGACACAGCAAGCACCCAACGTTCCTGCAAAACATGTTCGGCTAACCACTGTGGCCCCGAGGTATACGGCAGGCCTTTTTCAAGCACATACTCAACCGCAGGGTTACCCCGCGACATGGCGTTACCGATAACCACAACATCAGGCTGTTCATCAAACTGAGAAACATCATAACCTTCAAATAAAGTAATGCCGGCTGATTCAAGTTGCGTACTCATCGGGGGATAAACATTTTCATCACAACCGGTAACCCGATGCCCAAGCGCCGCCGCGAGCTGAGCAATGCCACCCATGAAGGTTCCGCAAATACCAAGAATATGTAAATGCACTAAGCTGGATCTCCTGGCAGCAGCATATCGTACATAGATAAACCCAGAGCAAACATTGCCAGAGACAGCATGCCTGCATAAAATGGAGAGACACTCAGGCCAAATCTAAAAATATGCATATTAATAAATAGATTCCAAATCAATGAAAACATCAAGAACAAAAACCCGACTAATGCTATTAGACTTACTTCATCTGGAGATCCTGACACTAGCATCAATTTTGAAACCACATCTATTATTGACAATAATAAATCAACACCATACATCGCCGTCAAACTTTGTATAAACCGTTGACCATGTCCATGCAGCTTAAAGATCCAAAATATAGCCACAATAAAAACAACATTTGCTATTACCATATACCGTAACAACAAAAAACTGTCTTTAACATTTCCTTTTGCATCAGGAATCTGAAAAGTAATCATATCGAGGATAAAGGTCACAACGAACAGTGCTATTAACAGGAATAAGGAATAAGGAACGTCTTGCGGTCCTTTCTTAAAAAGCGCTAACTGAACAAATAACCGTACAAGCTCTGACATCAAACTGACCAATCCTTAAAATATCTTGCAATTATATAAGCATTTACGCCATCATGGTATGAGCATCCCAACAATATCCAAGCAATTTTACAGCCTATGTCACAGGAACAACCCTCAACACCAAACAACGCACCTGAAAATCAACTTTCAGGAAATCGCTATATAGAAACGGCCGACGATTTAAATGATTTTTGTCAACAAATCGCCGATGCTGACTATATCGCTGTTGATACTGAATTTGTCCGTGACAAAACCTACTACCCAAAACTTTGCCTGATCCAGATCGCCAGTCCAACGGCCATCGCCTGTATTGACCCTATTGCTTTACCTGATTTATCTGCACTAAAACCATTATTTTCAAACCCGGCACAGGTCAAAATATTTCATGCGGCCAGGCAAGACCTGGAAATTCTTTTCTCTGATGTGGGTGTGATGCCAACCCCAATGTTTGATACACAAATCGCGGCCACCTTACTGGGACTCGGTGAGCAAATCGGCTATGGCAATCTTGTTAAATCTTGTATGAATATCGAACTTACCAAACAACATGCCCGCGCGGACTGGGAACAGCGACCATTAAGTAAAGCACAACTGGACTATGCCGCTGATGATGTTCGCTATCTGGTGCAAATGTATCCCCGTATCATTGAAGATCTGGCAAAACGCGGTCGACGCGAGTGGCTGAATAATGACTTTGCCGCCTTAACTGACCCAACACTCTATCAGGTAACACTTTCAGAACAGTGGCAGCGAGTATCTGGCAATCAAAAATTACGCCGCAAACAGTTAGCGGTACTTCAGGAACTTTGTATCTGGCGTGAACAAACCGCTATGGATAAAGATAAACCCCGTAAATGGATTCTTGCTGACAACAACTTAATTGCTATCGCCACTCAAATGCCAACCTCTACAGGCAAACTTTCCAATATTCGCGGTTTAAATAGCTCTACTATCGATAAACAAGGTGCTGCAATTGTTTCAGCAGTAAAAAATGCATTAGACAAGCCCGAAGACCAATGGCCTGTACCGAAAAAACGCAAACAACTCAGCAAAAATCAGGAAGCGACTGTCGATACACTGATGGCTATTGCCAAACTCAAGGCTTCAGAGCACAGCATCAGCGTCGGAGCCCTCGTAAACAAAGCTGAACTTGAAAAGCTAGTGCTCGGCGAAACAAATTTAACTATCCAGAATGGCTGGCGTTATAGCCTGGTAGGCGAATCCCTCGTGCAATTTCTGGAAAACAAAGTATCCTTAACCTATTGCAACAGCGAGCTAACTATCGTTAAGACCTAAAATATGGCAGCCACGCTTTCATTTCCATGGCGTACCCACAACGCATTCAAGTTGTTGATTGATAGCGACAGCTTCTTTCCTGAAATGTTAAATGCCATCGATCATGCGGAGTCTTTCGTTTTCCTTGAACAATATCTAATAACCTCCGGCAAAGTCCTTGACCAGTTTATCCATTCACTTACTCGAGCGGCACAACGCGGTGTTAAGATCTATATCCTGTTTGACGATTACGGCTCTAAAGGAGTGGTAAATGACGACCGGCAAAAACTAACAACCGACAATATATATCTGGCTCATTACAATCCTTTCCGTTGGTCGCATTTATATAAAAGCATGCGTAGAAACCATCGAAAGTTATTATTGGTGGACAATAAGTTGGCCTTTGTCGGCGGAGCCTGCCTCAGCGATGAATATCAATTTAAGCAGCCCAACACCATGAGTTGGCACGATATCGTCGTAAAGATCCAGGGTAACGTTGTATATGACTGGTACTCAAGTTTTGCGTGCAACTGGACCTCGATAAGTCCACAACCACTACCACCGCTGACAAAAACCAGTAACAACAAGTTGAATCAACACGGGCGTGTCGTCTTAGCTCAAGGTCTGGGGAAAAACCAGATCATTCGTTCGGCTATCGGACAGATTAATAAGAGTCAACAGCAAACCTGGATCGCGACACCCTATTTTCTTACCACCCGTAAATTACGGCACGCATTAAAAAAGGCGAGCAAAAGAGGGGTTGATGTGCGTCTGTTATTGCCTGGTGCCATCAGTGATCACCCCTGGATTTCCCAGGCGGCACGCCGTTACTACAGCCGACTACTGAAAAATGGCGTTAAAATATTCGAATACCAGCCAAGATTTATTCACGCAAAACTCATAATGAGTGACAACTGGATTTCGATAGGGTCGAGTAACCTCGATCGCTGGACGCAATTTTGGAACCTCGATGCTAACCAGACGATAAAAGATCCTGAACTGTTGCATCAGGCCACCAATATGTTTGAGACAGATTTTGCCGCAAGTAGTCAGATCACACTCCAGCATTGGAAAAGACGCCCTCTTCTGCAACGACTTTCGGAGTGGTGGTCGGGCTATATAGTTAGATTCATTCAGTGGCTTGTCTTTTTTGCCACCCGTATTAAACGTAAATCGGACTAACGAAAAACGGGTTAGTATTTCTACTAACCCGCTCTCTTGTTACCTATTAGGCGACTAAGTCTAGCGACGCCGACGTGCTGTTTTCTTTTTCGCTTTCTTCTTGGCTTTTTTCTTTGCCTTTTTCTTGGTTACTTTCTTCTTGGCTTTTTTCTTCGCCTTCTTCTTGGTTACCTTCTTCTTGGCTTTTTTCTTCGCCTTCTTCTTGGTTACCTTCTTCTTGGCTTTTTTCTTCGCCTTCTTCTTGGTTACCTTCTTCTTGGCTTTTTTCTTCGCCTTCTTCTTGGTTACCTTCTTCTTGG
>Ga0316206_1000825_pt1 | contig 34163 bp, 45 predicted proteins | sample 6monthpyrite_MG_FD_204942 | JGI IMG/M metagenome (GOLD analysis project Ga0316206, IMG submission 204942) | Microbial mat bacterial communities from mineral coupon in-situ incubated in ocean water Damariscotta River, Maine, United States -... | ecosystem: Environmental > Aquatic > Marine >... | reverse complement strand
TATAGATAAACTTCTTTACCGACGACCATCAATTTTTCTGGTAATTTTACATATTCCTGAATCTTGCTAATGTTAGTTTTCGACGGAGCAGATGACAAAAATGTAAGCAATACTTTCGTGCCGTTTTCAATTGGATTAATTGAGCCAAATGGACAATTTTTGATGATTTTTAATATTTCTGATTTCGTACGTATTTCTACGGGAACATGAAATTTATATTTGTCCTCAATAGCACTTTCAATCCTGTTTTTTAACACAAGCGTTTTCTTTTCATTCGAATCAAAAATGACGTTCCCAGTTTGAATATAAGTCAAAATATTCTTGAATCCAAGATTTTGATATAAGACTTGAAGATCTTTCATGACGATCTTTTTCTGCCCACTAACATTGATTCCGCGAAGTATTGAAATGTATTTCATGTTTTTCCATTACTGACACTTAACGCTTTAATAGCCTGACATCTTTTCTTACGGTCTGCATTTTAGCTCATAAGCAACAATGGTCAGCGCTAATCTAATTGGTCCGCCCAGCATGGGCGTGAACTTAATGAGGTGAACGTTCTCTGTAGGAGATTCACCCGTTTATATTTATAAACAGTATAACGATTAGCCGACGACAACGCTCGAGTATGGAAACTTAGCACTGCAAACATAGAACTGGATGATCCGATATGATAAAACAGGGTCTGCCCGCTCTTATTCTGCCAATTATTTAAGTGCTCGTCTAACACCTTAATTAACCCATCTATTCAGAACAGTGAATAGGATGATATTCGTACACTGCTGTCTTAATAAGTCATACAGCCACTGTTAAGCTATATTTTGCTAGTGTTCAGACATGCTAACTTCCTGTGAAATTCATTATTCTTTCTATACTCAGTATATGAGAATAGATATGCCTTTAAGCCTGGATAGAATTATCCTGCCGATATACCACAGCGCAGGAATGAGCCTGCGCTCATTACTCATCCTTGGTGCTACAGCCATACTGCTGTTTAGTCTGACTGGGTGTTCCAACGAGAATGGACACTTAGAAATGCCCGGGGTATTAAAAATAGGCATACTTCCAGATGAGAGTGAAACTATTCTGTTAAAGCGCTACACGCCTCTATTTAAGTACCTGTCAGAAGAGCTTGGTGTACCCTACGAGTTAAAAATATCAAAGAGTTACGACACATTACTTGAACAATTCAACAATAAAGAGATCGATCTTGCCTATTTTGGTGGATACACCTTTTTACAGGCTTACCATAACTCCAGGGCTGTTCCACTGGTCATGCGTGATATAGACATATATTTCACCAGTTATTTCATTGCAAAAGCCAATACTGCTGAGAGCAATATTAAGGATTTTAGCGGCAAAACATTTAGTTTTGGCTCAAGATTATCAACTTCTGGCCACCTGATGCCGCGTTATTACCTGAAGAACATGAATATCAATCCTGAAACTTACTTTAGTAATATACGTTATTCAGGTTCACATGATACTACCGCCTACTGGGTGAAAGATGGCATCACCGATATCGGTGTTACAAATTCTGCGATCCTCGATAAAATGCTCCAGGATGGTCGATTAAAGAAACATGAAATCAAAATTATATGGGAAACCCCACCCTACCCTGATTATGTATGGGCTCTACAATCAGGCTACAGCACGACGGTACAAACAAAAATACGTGAAGCCTTTTTATCACTGTCCCCATCGAATAAAGCACATGCAGCGATTTTAACCCATGTTGACGCCGGCGGGTTTTTACCGGCCTCGATTGATGATTTTTCCAAACTCAACGATATAGCCCTTCAATCCGGGTTACTTGACGGTACTCTTAAGTAAATGAAAAAGCGCTCAAAGGTTACTCCGGATATTATTACTTATGTTCGATTACTGCTCGTTACATTTCTGGTCACTGTTTTTGCAGTAGCCAGTTTGATTTCGTGGCAAATAAACCAAAACGATAAAATACATGACCTGGAAACTAACTATCATACTGCTTCCACATTTCACTTTGACACTATTCGTTATGAAATATTAAAAATAAAATCGATGCATGATCATAAAATAAATCACACCCATCATGATGATCAAATCCTGAAAAGTCAGGATATTTATCAATCACTGCATATTATTCATCAAAGCTTCGAAGAGATTATTACGGTACAGAAAAAGTATAAATTTGAAAAATTCGATAACCTTATCTATCGATTGCAGCAACAACTTAAACCACTATCTTCGATATTAGAAGACATGTCGTCTGAAAATAAAAAAGTTCAGGCTGACGATATTGATGCACTTTTACTCACTGCGAACCAGCTTGAGCGTTTACATAAAATATCACATAAGAGCCTCGTTCAATTATCAAGAGAAACTGAAAAACAGCACATTAATATCATGTTTGGTTTTGTTCTGTCGATTATACTATTGAGCAGTTTTATTACCAGAAAGATATACACTTCAATCATTGATATTTTACGCAACCAAAGGAAAAGTGAAAACAACCTGCGAATTGAAAAAGAGCTTATACATACAACCTTAAACTCTATCGATGATGCAGTCATTACCATTGATGAACTGGGCACTATACAAACGTTTAATATGACTGCTGAAAAACTCTTCGGTAGTAAATCGAACGAGGTTATTGGTACAAATATAAATCAGTTTATGCCAGAACCTGTAGCCAGTGAACACGACAGTTATCTTCAACGTTATATTGGCACCGGTGAGCCACATGTCATTGGCCTGAACCGTGAAGTTCTAGCGATGAGAAAAAACAAAGAAACCTTTCCCATGAGCTTATCGCTGGCAGAGTTACCGGTTGGCGCTGATGGTAAACGACATTTTCTCGGCTCATGTCAGGACTTAACCAATATAAAACAAAAAGAAGAACAAATTCGACGCTCGCAAAAAATGGATGCACTGGGTAAATTAACCGGCGGTATCGCCCATGACTATAACAATATGTTAGGGGTTGTCTCAGGCTATGCAGAGTTATTAAAAAATAACCTGCAAGATCAACCCAAGCTACTGAAATATGCAAATGAAATACACCACGCGGGGCAGCGCGGTGCCTTGCTTACCCAGAAACTACTGTCTTTTTCCAGCCAGAAATCAACCGCTGAAAAAGCATTAAACCTGAACCAGCTTCTTTTGAATCAGCAGAACATGCTGGAAAAAACACTGACTGCGCGCATTAGCATGACGTTTGATTTACAGGAAGACCTATGGCCAATATGGGTAGATCATAGTGACATTGAAGATGCCATTTTAAATATGAGCATTAACGCAATGCATGCTATTCAGGGTAATGGCCAGCTCGTTTTTCGCACACATAATCAAAACATAAATACCTTTGATGCGACAAACCTGGGGCTTGCAGCAAACGACTATGTCATTCTCAGCATATCCGATACTGGCTGTGGTATGGATACTGCGACTAAAGAAAAAATATTTGACCCGTTCTTCACCACCAAGGGCGACAAAGGTACAGGTCTTGGCTTAAGCCAGCTCTATGGGTTTATGGATAGAAGCAAAGGGGGTATTAAGGTTTATTCAGAACCAGACCATGGCACGCGATTCAACCTCTACTTTCCAAGATATATTGAACGTGACTGTAATGTTCAACAAGACCAGGAAGAAGTCATCACCAACGACAAGGGGCATGAAACCATACTGCTGGTCGACGACGAACCCTCTCTACTTGATCTAACATCTGAAATTTTGCGCCTTCAGGGCTACAAAGTATTAACCGCCGGGAGTGCAGCACAAGCGCTTAGGATTCTTGAGCAGGAGAATATCGATCTTTTACTCACCGATGTCATTATGCCTGAAATGGATGGTTACCAGCTGGTTGCAAAAGTTAAGTCGAAGTACCCTTCGGTAAAAATCCAACTCGCCAGTGGTTTTGCAGATATTACTAATTCGGGCATGATTGACCACAAGCTTAACCAGAACATGCTGAATAAACCCTATAACTCACAAACGCTGGTTAAATGTATAAGGAAATTATTAGATTCTGTCGATGAGTAAAGCATGATTAAAGGGGCGAGCCTTTTTATTTTTTATAATGGTGCATTCTATTGATTTAGACTTTTCTTAGGATGAGTTTCGAGTTTTCTATTAGTGGTACGGTGCACTGCCTTGTCATGTGTCTTTTTCATGCATTGATATAACGGTTTTACTCTTTATTGAATTATTGAGATGTCTATTTTGTACAGAAACATAATCTGGGTTTTCAAAAAACGCCTGCATTTTCTGTTTGCTGGGAAATTCAATTGTAAAAACCCTGTTTATATCATCTTCGGTTTTTGACAATAGCACTTCAGAAACCCTGAAGTCATAGCCGAAAGCACCACCATAGGTTTTAAGAATAGGCAACATTGCCTCTCTATATTTTTGATACGCTTGATCATCAATTACATTAAGACCCATAACTCTTTCAAACGTCATTGTATTTCCTTTTAAAAAATGAGGCCAGCAAACAAAGCGCTGTAGAAATGACGGGGATATAAAGCCTAACGTTTTTTATAACCCGCAATAAACCCAGCTGACTAATTAATGTATTGATGATTTTAAGTGTAAATTAAAAAGACCGTAGACGCTAAGAGTAAATTCTCCACCTTGCACTACGGGTTATGCTTTGTGCAGTTAGCGACCATAAATACAACCTTACCTGAACAACCGCCCTTCAATTAAATCTTTCTCTTTATCCAGTACTTCTACCAAAAAATCCATTAGCGCTCGAACACGTGCTGTTCGTCTTAGATCCGGATGAGTTAACAACCACAATTCGCAAGTCAGCTCATCGGGTGGGGGTAAAATACGACTGAGTCGAGTATCTGGATCGGCAAGAAAACAGGGAAGCGCTACAACGCCAAGACCTTGCACTGCGGCTTCGTGCAATCCCAAAAGAGTATTGCAGCGGAACACGGTTGTCGCTTTTGGATATTTACGATCCAGCCATTGGGAGATCGGTAAGTGCGCCAGGTCCTCATCTGGCATTAACCATGGGTGACTTTCAATCGTGTTACCGGCTTGCCTGGCGAGATACTCAGTTGAGCCGTAAATGGTTGTCTTCATATCGCAAAGATGTCTACCCACAACCGTTTCTGGGGGTGACTGGGTTACTCGAACCGCAATATCTGCCTCCCGCCGGGTCAAATTCAGACAGTTATTGGAAATAACCAGTTCAAGCCGTATCTGCGGGTAGCGTTGCGCAAAAATACATAAATGCGGCATTAATATTTTTAGCAGCAGCGCATCCGGTACCGCTACTCGTAAAACGCCGCTCAGGCGCAGATCACGACCAATGAGTTCGCGGGATAACCCGTGCATCTCATTTTCTACACGTTCACCCACTGCTCGCATGGCCTCACCGGCCTCGGTCATCGCATATCCCGTGGGGAACCGCTCAAACAGACGAACACCCAGCTTTTCTTCAATCGCGCCAATGCGGCGGAATACGGTTGAGTGGTTTACATCCAGTACCCGCGCCGCGCCCGATAGCGTGCCCTCACGGCAAACAGCCAGCACAAGGTGCAAATCATTCCATTCCAGAGGCTGTGCGTTCATGCAAAGAAAGTTTTCATAATTAGCTAATTACATTGTAAATATAAACAGCCTAGCATTATTCACTCTTACAAATACCAATAACAGGAAAATTATTATGTCCTTTCTCAGCTATACCAAAGATTTCAATAACAACCTACTGATGCTTTTACTGCGTGATCACAAACGTTATATGCCGATTGTCGAATTTTTCGACACCATGACCCAGAATTTAACTGAACTCAGCTGGGCTGACGCCGAACTTATTGCAGCTGAAGTCAGTAAAGTAAACCGCTCCGAGTTCTGCACGGGTATCCGTGGCGGAATGACCAAAGCACTTGAGGCTGATCCTGGTGTAGTGGGTGATCCGGGTGCAGAGGGTAATGAAAAGCTCACGGCAGTTTTAAGGTTCGCACTTAAAACTAACCAGCATCCTGATGCCATCATGCAAAGTGATGTTGATGAAGTGCTCAATGCTGGCTGGAGCGAGCAGACAGTGGAAGATATCGTCGGCCTTGTGGCTATCCAGAAACTTTTCAATATCATCGCCAACGGCCTCGGTTTCAAACAACTACCCGAAGCAGCATTTGCCGAAATCGGCCAGGATACGGTTAAAAAAGGCGGTTATGTTGCATCCTTCCAGCAGCTTATCGAGAATCCGGCAGAGTGAAGCGTGAAAATATTCTACATTCGTGAGTGATGCCGGCATTAATAAGCCTGCTTATGTCCGGCGTAATAACCGCTGCCAACACAGGGTTGGATAGAGGGATCATTCAACGCTGGGTACACGTCTTTTATATTGCATTTCCATCGGCATTTATCGCCATGTTAATACTTGGACCGATTGCTAACCTGATCACTCGCGCAGTGGTGCACGGGTGATCTTCATGTAACGGTTGTTGCCTAAGTTTTGATAGCGCAACAAAAAACAATAGAACGATAAGCGTGAAGCACGGGGCGCTTGTTAGGTACTTTAGTTTACAGCCAACTCGTAAGTTGTAAATTTATTACCTAATAGTTCGCTTTGATATACATTTTTAGATATTTTTCGGAAATATTTATATTCTGGGCGCGTATGTAAAAAGTGTATGTAAACAGTTTCATGACCAAGTTCTTTTGCCCAGTACATTATATCTCGAAATATTTTTCTACCTAGACCCCAATAGCCTTCATCAATGACTACTGCAATTTCAAATTTATTATCTTCAAGTTGTATTCCACACCAACCTGCAAGCTGCTTATTTATTACAATAGCGCGTACTTTACAACCTTCAGAGGAATCAACCTGCATTTTTTTATCTATCCAATCTTTAACCCTACTCTCATCAAACATCTCATGTTCTATTAAATGTTCTCTGATTTTATGTTTATTTAACAATAGTATAAATTCATTAGGATTTACTTCGTTAAGTTTTACGTAATCTATGCTGTTCATATATGAGTTGTATTAATTTTCCTAACGACCAGGTAAGTAACGGAGCGTAAGCAGAGTCCAGGCATGTGCGCCTTTTGCGCATGCGAACTTTACCGCTTGTTATGTTTCGCTGATTAAGCCGGATAATACAGCTTGTTCTTGATTATTGAAAATTGCCATTGCTGTATTCATATGCATAAATCCTGATTTTTTATAGAATGATTCTTTTCCAGGGACAGAGTATAGAATTATTTTTTTATGACCATTTGATAACTGTATTAATTTATTTATTATCTCTTTCCCTAAACCATGACCTTGATAACCTGGAAGTACTGCAACATCACAAATATATGAGCAGTCAACGCCATCAGCTAATGCCCTTCCTGCGCCAATAAGTTGATTGGATTCGTATACAAAACACTTATACATACTATTTGTAAATGACATTTCTAAATCGGTGGGTTTCTTTTCGCCTAGTGGTGCTAGCCTGTAAAGATTAGAAAGTTCTTTCCAAACTATTTTTTCTTGTGACAACAACCATTTAAATTTCATTGATAATTCCTTTTAAACATAACGAGACTGTAGAAGAACCGCCAGCCTAAAAATTGGTTGAAAATTAACCTACAAAATAGGTTTGGTTTTTAAATTCTGAATATGTTTCGTATTGTAAGAAATATTTCAGATATCTCTCAGAGACGTTTTTTTGTTAAAAAATTTACACCTGAGGTTTTTCTACCGTCTCAACGCCGAGTTAAGAGGCTGAACTGGCTATTTAGCTTGGCTCCAAGTGCGTGATTATTTTACACGCACAATCTTTAACGATGTGTTAGGAAACCTCAATTACAAACCTATTATCATAATTCTGCCTAGTTACTAAATTAACAATATTCTCTTTGTCTTTATCATCTATTTTAGTTACATCTAGTTTGTATTTAGAATATTTTGTTATTATATTGATTTCACTATTATTAATTTCAATTTTTGAAAGAGTATTTGCATTTTCATTTTCGATATTTTCACCTTCAAGTGAAACAATAACACCTCTCTCTTCTTCATTTAACATTTCTTCAAGAAACAATGTTCTATGCAATATGAGACTTCTTACATCAATTTCACTATCTTGAATAGCGAAAGATACAATAATATCTTTATCGTCCTCTTCAAGATTAACGAATTTAACTAAATATTTCATTTGCAATATTGCCTTTGCCTAAACGCTTACTGAGGGGCAGCAACCCATTTGTAAAGCCAAATAACTGTAGTGATTGGTAGTGTACGTTAAAGGAACCATATAAGTTAAGGGTTGCCTTTCCGCTTGGGCAGTTTGTTATATTTTCAGTTTAATTAACATCAGTAACTATTTTATTTCTGATAAGTTCAACTGAGTCTCTGTCAGTGCCAGCCACTGCAACCCATAATATACTGTTTTTTTCTTTTGATAAGCACTTTACAACAATACGGTTGCTTTGATATGTACCATAAACACCATGCTCATTTTGCATAATGTTTTTTACACCTACTTTCTCTAAGATGAATGAGCTTTGAATTTTGCATGCTTCTGATGATTTGTTCATATCTTTAAACCATGACCATAACTCTGGCGGTTTATTTGACTCATGTGCGATCACTGAAAACGGCATTAATAAAAGTAGTATTATTTTTTTCATCTTTTCTCTTTTTTATTTTTATTTTTAAATATAACACTTTGCTAGCTCGCCACAACCGGGACAGCTAGCTAAGTTGTATTGCTTAGTAGCTTAAACTAAAAGAGCAATTCAAGCCAACGGTTGTCAATCGGTTTGAGTTACTTGTTAGAAGTTTCAACCCTGATGCTCCTTATGTTCTCTTAAAGGGTCATGAACTTTACAGTAACCTCCTGCTTTTTATAAACTCATATTTAGATTATGGCCGTATTATTCCGTCATGAATTCAAAACTAATTATTCAGTTATTAATGGTCTTTGGCGAACCAGTGAATTTCAATGCCCACCCTAAAAATAGAGTGAAACTTAATTGTGCAACAAGCTGTTGCCCAATTTGTAAAGGAAGCTCTATTTGATTGTTTTACTTGCGGGTTGTTGCGCGATAATAAGCCTGTGCTTTTTCTATCTCATCTGGCTCAATTTTCATATTGAGCATGATCTCCCGCCAGTATGCTTCAAAGATATCCTGGCAAAGATATCCATGATCGATTACACAGCCTTAAAGTTCTGCGCCAGCATCGTTTCAGGAACTGCAACTAAAATCACCACCTACTTTAGTTTTCGACTTTAATAACTCGTTTTCGACTATATTAGTTCAGAATAACGAATCAAGCGTTTTCCTGCCCTACTCAACCGTAACCGACTTGGCCAAGTTTCTCGGCTGGTCTACATCCGTACCTTTACGCACCGCAACATAATATGAAAATAGTTGCATTGGTATCGCATATAAAATCGGCGCTACTTCCGGCTCAACTGCGGGCACGGTCAATACATGGCACATATCACCCATGTCGCTCATGTCCAGCCGTTCATCGGCAAACAGATATACTTCACCTTTGCGCGCAATCACTTCCATTAAATTGGATTTCAATTTATCTTCCATGCCATCTTTTGGTGCTACTGCAATGATAGGCATTTGCGGATCGACTAACGCTAACGGCCCGTGTTTTAATTCACCCGCTGCATAAGCTTCGGCGTGAATATAGGAAATTTCTTTTAACTTTAATGCGCCTTCCATTGCGATAGGATATTGCACTCCCCGGCCCAGAAAAATTGAATTTAAGGTATCTTTAAATTCATCGGCCCAGCTTTCAATATCATTTTTCTGTAATACTTTTTCGATAATAACCGGCAGTTCTTTTAAGTTATCGATTAACTGCTTTTCTTTTGCCTCACTCAAACCGTGACGCTTACCCAGGGCCAGGGTCATTAACATTAAGCCAACCAGTTGTGTCGTAAACGCTTTAGTTGAAGCAACGCCAATTTCCGGACCGGCACGGGTCATTAATACTAATTTAGATTCACGTACCAAAGAACTTTCCGGCACGTTACAAATACATAAAGAATATTGTGTTTTTTCCTGTAAATTCCGTAACGCGGCAAGTGTATCTGCGGTTTCACCCGACTGTGAAATCGTGACGATTAATGTATCATCAGTTATCACCGGATCACGATAGCGAAACTCGGATGCCACTTCCACATTGCAGGGAATGCCCGCCAAAGATTCTAACCAGTAACGGGCAACCATTCCCGCATGAAACGATGTGCCGCAGGCGATAATCTGTACGCGTTTAACTTTATCAAAAATTTCATGTGCACTTGCACCGAAGGCGGTGTCTAATACTTTACCTTCATAAATCCGGCCTTCTAAAACTTGACCTAACACGACCGGCTGTTCATGAATTTCTTTCATCATGTAATGACGAAATTCACCGCGGCTTACCGCATCTACGCTTAATTCAGATGTTCTGGTTTCACGTTCAACCGGCTGGTCATTTTTATCATAAATAACCAGGCTGTCTTTGGTGATGTCGGCAATGTCGCCTTCTTCTAAAAATATAAAGCGCTGGGTTACGGGTAATAATGCGGCGACATCTGAGGCAATAAAATATTCACCAAAGCCCACACCAATCACCAAGGGGCTACCACTGCGGGCGGCAATTAAACGCCCGGGTTCATCAATAGAAATCACACCAAGTGCGTAAGCGCCTTCAAGATCTTCGGTGGCTTTTTTGACAGCCTGCAATAAATTTTCACCGGCTTTTTTATAAAGCTCTACCTGATGCACCACCACTTCAGTATCGGTTTCTGATGTAAAGGAATAGCCACTGGCTTTTTGCTTTTCACGTAGTTCACCGTGATTTTCGATAATGCCGTTATGCACAACCGCGACCGAATTATTACAGATATGGGGATGGGCATTGGGCTCGGAAGGCACACCATGGGTTGCCCAGCGAGTATGAGCTATACCGAGAAAACCGGTGAGTGGTTTTTTATCCAGCGAGTCGGACAGGTTGGCTACCTTGCCCACACGCCTCACCCGATCTAAACAGTTGTCACTATTAATCACCGCGATGCCGGCTGAATCATACCCCCTGTATTCCAGGCGTCGTAAACCTTCTAATAAAATGGGGGTTACATTACGCTCGGCTACGGCTCCAACTATTCCACACATGTGTTTTCGATCCTTAATTCATTTAGGCTTTTACTATGTCCGCACATTCTAACTGCTGGCAGAGGGAATGAAAACCTTGGGCACCTCTGATTACACAAAGTATTTTACAACGCTCGAGCGCACTACCACATACGGGTTAAGATATTTGATTGCATGACTAAAAAGCCCATAAAAAAACCGCCGGTCAGGCAGTTTTCTGTCATATATTGATAAATACCCCTAATCATCAATACAGCCCTGGGGTGATGGCAGGCCTGCAATGCGTGAACCCTGTCTGGCGGGTCCACCGGGAAACAGCGCGTACAACTTGCTGCGTTTTGCCGAATCCTGTCCGAGCTCTTCACTCATGTGCTTGATCAACACTTTCACCATCGGGGCAATGCCATATTGAAAATAAAACTTACGCAAAAAGTGAATGACTTTCCAGTGCTCATCGGTTAATTCAATATTTTCTTTTTTGGCCAGCACATCCGCCAGATCTTCATTCCAGTCTTCGAGGCTGGACAGGTTTCCAGACGCATAAACATGAATCGTTTTACCGTTAAAATCGAATGTATCATTAACGTCATCCTGCCTGGATTTTGCTGCAGCGTTTGTTCCCTGCACAGACTGCACCCGGTGCTCCTGCTCCAGTTCCACATCAAGTTGCGCCAGTGGCACCCCCGCAAGGCGGCTACCCTGTGTTTGTACGCCATTAGGAAACAGGGCATCGAGAGACGCCAGGGTGGCCCGCTCCTTGCCATATTGCATGGCCAGCTCACGACGCAATAATTTTAAAATAGGCGAGGTATTATATTCTGCATAATACTCGCGCATTATATTCAGCACATCCCAGTGCTGTTCGGTTAAGGTTATGCCTTCTTTTAACGCTATTTTTTCCGCCAGTTCAGGGGTCCAGTCATTCATATTCTTCAGATAGCCATCGGCCCGCAGCTCTACAATATTTGACTCCGAGTGAATATTACTCATAACTATCCTCTTTGTTTTATTTTATGAAAAAAAACAATTTCATGCGCCGCACATAACAGCCGATATAAACAGGTGTAAACACGCTTCAGCCGATGTCCTTTAATGCCTGAGAATGCAACAGAATAATGAGTACACAGTTATTATTTAGCTGAAACCGGTTTAATATTCCAGTGCCTGGGAATGATTTTTTTATGATTTTTTTTATTCCCTGGCAGCAAACCAAAATTGTTTTTATTCGCAAAAAAACCGGTTCAATGCATTTAAAATCAAAACCACAGACTTATAGTGCAAATCAATACAATTTAAAGCAAGTGCACTTCCCGCGATTAAGCGACGTGCAAGAAGTTAGCGGCTTCGTGTAAAGTTTGAGAAGACTTTTTTCTAAAGAAAAAATCTCATCCCTGAGGTGGAATGGAGGGGGTTTAGTCAGATTTCAACAAATCATTAACAGATCAGGTTAACGCCCTGCTTTAAACAGGGCGTTTAACGCTTAGTTTAATAAACACTTATCACTAGAAAGGAATATCGTCATCAAAGCTATCATCAATGGGTGCACTGGGTGCTGGCTCATTTGCTGGCGTGGGCTGTGATTGTTGCTGCGGAGCGAAGTCACCACCGCCACCGGAGCGACCACCGAGCATCTGCATTTCATTGGCGATAATTTTTGTGGTGTATCGGTCGTTGCCACTTTTGTCTGTCCACTTTTCCGTGCGCAGGCTACCTTCAATATAAACCTGCTGACCCTTCTTTAAATATTCGCCGGCAATTTCACCCAGGCGGTTAAAAAAGGTAATGTTGTGCCACTCGGTGCGTTCCTGTTTTTCACCGGTTTTTTTATCTTTCCAGCTTTCATTTGTAGCGACACTAATGGAAGTGACCGCACCGCCGGAGGGCATATAACGGGTTTCAGGGTCTTTACCGCAGGTGCCCACTAAAATTACTTTATTTATACCTCGTGCCATTTTTTCTGCCCTTTAATTTTATTCGTTAGAATATTGTTTGTTAGATTGTTTATTGTTAAATCGTTTATTGCCAAAATTGTTATGCTTAAGTAACCTGCTATTGCCTTATCGGTAATTGGCTTATTGCTCATTAACTGAATATGATAAAAGTTTCGCCTTATCCAGCGCATGCATTTCAACCTTTAAATACGCAATACCTTCTTGCGGCTCGATAACAGCTTCTGCTACACCCTGCACCGACACCAGCGTTGAAATCATCTCATTCACTTTAGACGCGTCTATTTTACCGATTTTTAACAGATACGTACTCACATATCTCGGATTTTTCATGGTATAGGCTAACAGCAACCATACCAATAAGGCAAAGCTACACATCAGAAAAACGCCGAATGCGCCCCCCGCCTCATAACTCAGGCCTCCCAGGGCGCCGCCTAAAAAAGCCCCGATAAACTGACTGGAAGAATACAGCCCCATAGCCGTGCCCTTGCGGTCGGCGGGTGATATTTTAGAAACCAGTGATGGCAAGCTGGCTTCCAGCAAATTAAAAGCGCTGAAAAACATCACCATCGTTAACGCCAAATGCCAGACCGAATCACCACCAAACAGTAAATTCAGCTCCGCGACGGCCAGTACGCCAATGGCTCCGACAAATATCTGCTTCATGCGGCGTTTGGACTCGGCAATAATAATAAACGGCACCATCAGGGCCACGCTGAGTAAAAATACCGGCAGGTAGAGTTTCCAGTGATCCGCGGATGCCAGCCCCGCCTGATTTTGCAGCACCAGCGGAAAGGCGACAAACGTTGCCATCAGCACCAGGTGCAGAATGAGAATGCCAAAATCCAGGCGTAGCAGCTGGGTATCCGCAAGCACGGTTTTAAACTGGGTGGGACTGGCCTGGGTGTCCCGGTGAAACATGCTTTGTTTTGGATTGGGCACCCACACAAATAAAATCATCAGGGCAAACAGGGCCAGCACCGCAGTGACGACAAAAATACCCGACAGGCCCATTAGCTGATTAATAATCGGCCCCGCCACCATAGCGATGGCAAAGGCAAAGCCGATACTTACGCCAATAAATCCCATCACTTTCATGCGATGTTCTTCACGGGATAAATCCGCCGCCAGCGCCATAAGCACCGCCGCCACTGCACCACTGCCCTGTAGCGCGCGCCCGGCAATCATTTCATAAATAGTATTTGCATCCGCCGCCAGTAAACTGCCTACGGCAAAGACCAGCAGGCCAATGGTAATCATCGGTTTGCGCCCGAAGCGATCCGACAACATGCCATAGGGGATTTGCAACAGGCCCTGGGTTAATCCGTAAATACCTAGCGCAACCCCCACTAGAAAGGGCGTTGAACCTTCAAATTGATCTGCATACAGTGAAAACACCGGCAATATCATAAATAGCCCGAGCATGCGCACCGCATAAATAGCCGCCAGTGAAAAGCCTGCGCGCTTTTCCATTGCGTTCCAGCCAGCCTGATGAAAGTTTTCACTCATTAATTATAAAAGCCCACATGCAAATAGATAAAGCCCGCTATCTTACCTTAAAGCGCCGCGAGCTTTAACCATGAAAAATGCTTTACCCCATATTATTAACCACGCCTGTGTTAAAGCCTGCCATTCAAATACCGTTATGGTCGAATACGCCTGTTGACACAATAGACATTTTGCAGGATTAACTGATTAAGACTCGTCCTAGATATGCTACCCTAGAGCGTTTATTTACCGCTGAAAAACAGCCTGAAGATTCATGATAAAAGAAATCCAGATTCGCGGCGCCCGCACCCATAATCTTAAAAATATTGATCTAGATATTCCTAGAGACAAACTGGTGGTGATTACCGGCCTGTCTGGCTCGGGCAAATCTTCTCTGGCCTTCGACACGATTTTTGCTGAAGGTCAACGCCGCTATGTTGAATCGCTTTCCGCCTATGCGCGGCAATTTCTGTCAATGATGGAAAAGCCGGATCTGGATCATATTGAAGGCCTGTCACCGGCGATTTCTATCGAGCAAAAAACCACTTCCCATAACCCCCGATCCACCGTTGGCACGGTGACCGAAATTTACGATTATCTGCGCTTATTATTTGCCCGCGCAGGCACCCCGATTTGCCCTGATCATAATAAAGAACTGGCAGCGCAAACCATTTCTCAAATGGTCGATCATGTGCTTGAACTGCCAGCTGAAACAAAACTGATGTTACTCGCGCCGATTGTGCAAAACCGCAAAGGCGAGCATAAAGAATTACTGGAAGACTTAAAACGTCAGGGGTTTATTCGTGCTCGCATTGATGGCAAAACCATTGAACTGGATGAAGTGCCGCAACTCGAAAAAAATATAAAACACAGCATCGAAGTGGTGATTGATCGTTTTAAGGTACGCGAAGATTTAGAATTAAGACTGGCGGAGTCTTTTGAAACCGCATTAAATTTAACAGATGGCATCGCACGTGTCGCGTATATGGATTGCGATACTGACGACATTGTTTTCTCTTCGCGCTTTGCGTGCCCGAAATGTGGTTACAGTTTAAGTGAGTTAGAGCCGCGATTATTTTCATTTAATAATCCCGCGGGTGCCTGCAGTGACTGTGACGGGCTTGGGCAAATACAACATATCGATCCGTTATTAGTGGTCAGTAACCCATCGTTAAGTTTACCCGGCGGCGCAGTTCGCGGTTGGGATCGGCGCAACGCCTGGTATAACGGTATGCTGGAAAGTCTCGCCAAACATTTTAAATTTGAACTCGACACACCCTTTAATGAACTGAATGAAAAAGTTCAACAACTGATTTTATTTGGCAGTGGTGATGAAGATATCACTTTCAGTTACCCGAATGCAAAAGGTGGAATGAAGAAAAAAGTTCATCCATTTGAAGGCATTATTCCAAATATGCAACGTCGCTTTCGTGATACTGAATCGTCAGCAGTGCGCGATGAAATGATAAAGTATTTTACCGACCAGACCTGCCCGAGCTGCAATGGTCAGCGATTAAATAAAGGCGCACGTCATGTTTTTATTAGCGAGTGCTCACTCCCCTCAATTACCCATTTATCTATTTATGATTGCCTGGCCTTTTTTCAGTCATTGAAGTTACAGGGTAACAAAGGTGAAATTGCAGATAAAATTGTTAAGGAAATATCATCGCGCTTACAGTTTTTAGTGAATGTGGGATTAAATTATTTATCTCTCGATCGCAGCTCCGATACTTTATCCGGTGGAGAAGCTCAACGTATTCGTTTAGCCAGCCAGATAGGTGCGGGGCTGGTAGGTGTTATGTATATTTTAGATGAACCCTCTATTGGTTTGCATCAACGCGATAATGATCGCCTGCTTTCTACGTTAGTACATTTGCGCGATTTGGGTAACACAGTGATAGTGGTTGAGCATGATGAAGATGCCATTTTAAGCGCTGACCACGTGATTGATATCGGACCCGGTGCCGGCGTGCATGGGGGACATATAATTGCTAGCGGCACACCCAAAGAGGTAATGAAAAATAAAAAATCATTAACCGGACAATATTTATCCGGGGCCCTCGAAATTAGCATCCCTGAAAAACGCATTGCACACACCGGAAAAGTCCTGAAAATTTGCGGAGCCAGCGGCAATAATTTACAGGAAGTTGATATCGAAATACCGCTGGGTTTAATGACCTGTGTCACCGGCGTGTCTGGCTCGGGTAAATCTACATTAATAAATGATACCCTGTATAAATTACTCGCCAGGGAAATTAATAGATCATCACTGATACCGGCAAAATATAAATCGTTTGAAGGCTTAGATCAGTTTGATAAAGTGGTAGACATTGATCAGGCTCCCATTGGCCGAACCCCACGTTCTAACCCCGCAACCTACACCGGTTTATTTACACCGATTCGTGAATTATTTGCGGGCACCCAGGAAGCACGTTCACGGGGATATAAACCCGGGCGCTTTAGTTTTAATGTTAAGGGCGGTCGTTGTGAAGCCTGCCAGGGTGACGGTGTAATGAAAGTTGAAATGCATTTTTTACCGGACATTTATGTACCCTGCGATGTTTGCAAAACCAAACGTTACAACCGGGAAACTCTCGACATAAAGTACAAGGGAAAGAGCATTAACGAAGTATTGAAAATGACCATTGAAGATGCGGTGGTATTTTTCAAGGCGGTGCCGGTTATTCACCGCAAACTGCAAACACTAATGGATGTGGGGCTTTCTTATATAACCCTTGGGCAACGTGCAACGACTTTATCTGGCGGCGAAGCCCAACGCATAAAACTCGCCCGCGAACTTTCCAAACGCGATACGGGTAACACCATTTATATTTTAGATGAGCCCACCACCGGTTTGCATTTTCACGATGTTGAACAATTATTGCAGGTGCTGATTCGTCTGCGTGACCATGGCAACACTATAATAATAATTGAACACAATCTAGACATTATAAAAACCGCTGACTGGATTATTGACTTAGGCCCAGAAGGTGGTTCCGGTGGGGGTGAAATTATTGCACAAGGAACGCCAGAAGAAGTTTGTAAAATTAAACAATCATTTACCGGCCACTATCTGAAATCCATTTTAGAAAAAAACCAGTCACGCAGTGAAAAATCTTAGCCAAATTAATTAAGGCTATAAACGAGATTAAAATGAAAAAAATTGCATTACTGATTGCTTATCTTCTTTTAACATTGTCCTGTGATCAACAGGCCATCAAGAATGAACAATCGTATACTTACTCCATTACAGTTGGATCAACATTAATTCTCAATCATAAAATCAACATAGAAGCCAATTTAGGCCGAACTTTTTTTCAGTACGGTAAAATTACGGCTGAAAAAGACATTAATATCTACTATCCTCACTGTAGCATTACTGTAAATACAATTCGCTCTCATGTGCATACAATATTTCCCACAAGCTTTGAAATTATTAAAGTTATTAATGGTGAAGAGTACGCTCAGGGTTATATGCTATTTGCAGATAACAACTTAAAGCTTGCCTCTGATGGACCGCTTATCTCAGGGCTGGTCAGCTACTATTATTTAAAATCGGCAGATGAACCCGATGTAAGGACGCTGGAATGCATTCAATGGGACTCGTTATATGAAAATAATTATTTAAGCATTAGTGAAATCAGAAAGTCATTTGGAAGTATCTTTACCTTACAATTGAATGACTAAAATACAATAACATTAATAACGTAGATGGAGAAAACAAAATGATTTTAGCCAACTCAAATATTAACCTCAAATCACAGTTCAATATATTCACACAACTATTATATATTTTATTGATTGTTGCAGCCGCCTGTTTATTCTATAAGTATTTAGAATCCCAGGCACTTAAACATAGTGCAGCTTTATTTATTGGCATTCCTGTTTTTATGTCTATCAGTCTTGCAAGCATCAGCAATATTAAACACATAACTCTAACGGTAATGACGGGGTTAACAGCTGGGTTAATTGCTTCATTTTTATACCTTAAAGAAGGCTCCTTTTGTGTGCCGATGACCGCGCCTTTATTTTTGATCTCTGGGTTTATTATCAGCTTTAGCTTTGTAAAACTACGACAGTCAAACTTTACTAATCCAGGTTATTTATTACCTGTAATCGTACTAGCTTTTCTATCGTTTGAAGGTATTAATAATTTCACGTCTATCGCGCGAACTCAAACCGTCAGCGTAACTAAAGATGTATATTTATCGTCTTATGAAATTAAACAGGCGCTTTCGAAAAATACACAGATAATAGACATTCCTGCATTACTTAGCTATGGTTTTCCCCAGCCAAATAAAGTAACCGGTAGTGGCATAAATATTGGTGACAGGCGTAGCATTTATTTTTCTGGTGGAGAGGGCTTGCCCGGAACGGCAGTATTTGAAATTACTAAACTTACGTCTGACTCAATTGAATACTCATTGATTAATGATAGCAGTCATATTAGTCACTGGCTAAACTGGAAAACATCAAGGGTAAGCTGGCAGGAAATTGCAGCGGGCAAAACTCGTGTAAGCTGGTCTATTAATTACGATAGAAAACTTGATCCATTCTGGTATTTTGGCCCTATTGAAAAGCTTGCTGTAAATCTTGCTGCTGAAACTTTACTGAATAATGTTATATCTCCAAAAAGCTAAATTTATTTAAAGCTAAACTACGGAAGAATGATTGCTAACGCTTTCATTCTCTGTTTTCTGAAGATGGTCTACAATATCATTAGTCGCGTTTGCACCTTACAACGATACATCTCTGATACGCATCATTCTTCCTGTGAATATGATCACCATGACCGTTGTAATAGAAACAGCATAGGACGCCTGAGAGAACAAGCGTTGTGATTCAATCAACGCCTGGTGCTTTGAAGATCACATTTCTGCAAAAGCCGCCGAGTGAACTCGAATTTCAGATATTTTTGGCTGGTTCTTCCTCTTAATGAATGAATATTATTATTGTTTATTTCAAGCCGCTGTCTTTAACATGCTGTGCTTTGAGGCCACTGATCTGATCGTGTAAGCTCTGAATATCACTTTCAAATTGCATTTTGTCTTCTGCAGCCTTTTCTAGATCCTCTTTCAACTGCTTAATTTCACGCCACCACATAGACTTGCCTTATTAATTCCTTGTAATACTCGGCCACATGGATAGTAGTCGTAAATCTTGGTGAGTTCCTGACATGTGTCTGCTTTATTTCTGTTGGCTTGATGATTTTAGAGCCCTGCGTGAAACATGACATTAATTAGCATTAGTTTATGAGTGAGGTATTGAACTAAGCAGGAGACTTCCTGGCTTACGCAAAAAATTAAAAACATTAATACATAAAAAAAGCCGGAACAGAGTCCGGCTTTTCTAACATTAAAGCGGTTGAGTTTATTCTACCTCAACAGCTTCTTCTGCTAATTCTGGGCGATCTACTAGCTCAACATAAGCCATAGGTGCCGCGTCACCTGCACGGAAACCACATTTCATAATACGCAAATAGCCACCAGGACGATCTTTATAACGTGGAGATAATTCAGCAAATAATTTACCAACCATATCTTTGTCACGCATTCTACTGAATGCAAGACGGCGATTAGCTACGCTATCTTCTTTTGATAATGTAATCAGAGGCTCGGCAAAACGACGTAACTCTTTTGCCTTGGGTAACGTTGTTTTAATTAATTCATGTTTAAACAGAGAATTAACCATATTTTGAAACATAGCCTTACGGTGACTGCTGTTTCTGTTTAATTGACGACCTGATTGACGATGACGCATTTTCTTTTTACCTTAACAGATTCTTCTGTAAATTAAGCTGTCAGTATATTAAACCGACTAGCTTGCTTGTTTATCACGAATAGACGCGGGTGGCCAATTTTCCAGGCGAGCACCTAATGACAGACCATGCGATGCCAGTACGTCTTTAATTTCAGTGAGTGATTTTTTACCCAGATTCGGCGTTTTAAGTAGCTCGACTTCTGTACGTTGAATCAGATCACCGATGTAATATATATTTTCTGCTTTTAAGCAATTAGCTGAACGAACAGTTAATTCAAGATCATCAACCGGACGCAATAGAATTGGATCAATCTCTTCCTCTTCTTCCTGCTGCTCTGCTTCTTCAATACTCTGCAGATTAACGAAAGCAGATAACTGCTTCTGTAATACCGTTGCCGCTACACGAATCGTTTCTTCGGGATCTACTGTACCATTTGTTTCCAAATCGAGAATCAGCTTATCAAGATTCGTTCGTTGCTCAACACGTGCACTTTCTACTGTGTAGTTAACACGTAAGATAGGACTGAATGAAGCATCGATTGCAAGAGCACCGATAGATGTAGTTTCCGCATCTTCAGCAGCTTTACGCTGAGTAGCTGGAACATAGCCGCGACCCTTGCAGATTTTTAGTGTCATATTCAGGGTAACATTACCTGTAATATTAGCAATTACGTGATCAGGGTTTACTATTTCGATATCGTGATCGGTTGCAATATCACCGGCGGTTACAACACCAGCACCTGATTTTTTTAGCGTTAACAATGCTTCAGATTTCTCATGCATCATTATTGCAACGCCTTTCAGGTTCAGCAGAATTTCCAGCACATCTTCCTGAACACCTTCAATTGAACTGTATTCATGTAATACACCTTCAATTTCAGCTTCTACAATTGCCGCACCTTCAATGGAAGATAATAATATACGACGTAGTGCATTACCCAACGTATGACCAAAGCCACGCTCTAATGGCTCAAGTACAATTTTCGCATGGGTATCGTTATACTGATGTACATCAATATTACGAGGTGTAAGTAATTCTTCAGATTTGCCTGACATTCGGTGTGGTGTCCTTTACTTAGAGTACAGTTCAACAACGAGTTGTTCGTTTATGTCTGCTGACAGTTCGCTACGCTCTGGGATAGATTTAAATGTTGCTTCCATCTTACCCTCATCAAGAGAGATCCAGTCTGCGAGGCCGCGCTGCTTAGCAAGTTCTAGAGAATCTTTGATACGCGTTTGCGTTTTAGACTTCTCACGAACAGAAATTTTGTCATCAGCTTTAACAACGTATGAAGGAATGTTAACAATCGCATCATTAACCAGAATTGACTTATGGCTAATTAGTTGACGAGATTCATTACGTGTTGAGCCAAAACCACTGCGGTAAACTACGTTATCTAAACGTGTTTCCAGGCACTGTAAAAGGTTTTCACCAGTAGAGCCTTTACGTGATGCTGCTTTTTTGTAGTAATTTACGAATTGCTTTTCTAATACACCGTAAATACGACGTAGCTTTTGCTTTTCGCGTAACTGAACACCATAGTCAGTTAGACGACTACGACCAGCGCCATGTTGACCAGGTTTCTGGTCAAGTTTGCACTTACTATCAAGCGAGCGAACGCCTGATTTATGTTCCAAATCGACGCCTTCACGACGACTCAGTTTACACTTAGGTCCTAAATAACGAGCCACTTTCTATCTCCAGCCTTATACACGACGTCGTTTTGGAGGACGACAGCCATTGTGTGGAATTGGGGTAATATCACTGATATTAGTAATTTTAAAACCAGCGTTATTCAAAGAGCGAACCGCTGATTCACGACCAGGCCCAGGGCCCTTAACGAGAACTTCAAGGTTCTTAACACCGTAATCTTTTGCACGGGTACCCGCACGTTCCGCTGCAACCTGAGCTGCAAAAGGCGTACTCTTACGAGAGCCACGGAAGCCTGAACCACCTGCAGTTGCCCATGACAGCGTGTTACCCTGACGATCTGAAATCGTCACGATGGTGTTGTTAAATGACGCAAAGATATGCGCAACGCCATCCGTGATGGTACGTTTTATTTTTTTCTTAGCCGTTGGTTTTGCCATTGCTTTTACCTAAATAACCTTTTAATTACCCGAGTTTACTTACGTATGGGGCGTTTAGGGCCCTTACGAGTACGAGCATTTGTCTTTGTACGCTGACCACGTAATGGCAAGCTACGACGATGACGAATACCACGGTTACAACCCATGTCCATCAAACGTTTAATACTCATTGATACTTCACGACGTAAATCACCTTCAACAGTGAATTTACCAACTTCGGTACGCAGTGATTCAATTTGATCCTCACTTAACGTAGCTAATTTTGCTGACTGTTCAATCTTGGTCGCATCGCAGATTTCCTCTGCACGTGTACGGCCAATGCCGTAGATATATGTCAAACCAATGACAGCATGTTTATTATCAGGTATGTTAATACCAGCTATACGGGCCATTCAACCGTCTCCAGAATCGCGCAAAGCGCGGCATTTTAGCGATAAATCGCTTTAAAATCAACCTTGACGTTGTTTATGACGTGGATCTTTACAGATCACACGAACAACACCATTTCTCTTAATAACTTTACAGTTTCTGCACATTTTCTTTACAGATGCACGAACTTTCATAACTGCTCTCGCTTGTTAACTAAATTGTAACTCTTCAGTACCGGTAACCGTTCAGGGGCTGCCTGAAAGTTCCAAGGTAATAGCGGAGAACGGATTCTACAGTAGTAGCGCCCAATTATCCAATATAGTTATGAAATTAAACAGGTATTAGCTGAATAGTTACGTTTTGCCTAGGCGTTATTCTTACCCAGACCTTTAAAATTGGCTTTCTTCATCAAGCCTTCATACTGCTGCGACATCATGTGTGACTGCATTTGTGCCATGAAATCCATGACGACAACCACAATAATTAACAGTGAAGTACCACCAAAATAGAATGGTACATTCCAGTATAAAATCAGAAACTCAGGTAGCAAACACACCGAAGTGATATATAAAGCACCTACCAGAGTCAGACGTGTCATCACGCCATCAATATATTTCGCTGTTTGGTCACCTGGACGTATGCCCGGGATAAACGCACCTGATTTTTTCAGGTTATCTGCAGTTTCACGACTGTTAAATACCAGTGCGGTATAAAAGAAACAGAAGAAAATAATCGCTGCAGCATAAAACATAACGTATATCGGCTGACCCGGTGAAAGCGTAGTAGATATATCTGCTAACCACTCCATGCCCTGGGTCTGACCGAACCAGCCACCTAAGGTCGCCGGAAACAAAATAATACTGGAAGCAAAAATAGGCGGAATAACACCCGCCATATTCAGCTTCAGTGGAAGGTGACTACTTTGTGCCGCATACATTTTACGACCCTGCTGACGCTTGGCGTAATTTACGGTAATACGTCGTTGTCCACGTTCCACGAAAATAACAAATGCGGTTACACCCAGCGCCAGGATAAACAGAATAATTGCAGTTAATGTGTGCAACTCACCTGTTCTAACTAACTCTGCTGTACCACCGATAGCTGCCGGCAAACCTGCAACTATACCTGCGAAGATAATAATAGATATACCATTACCAATTCCGCGCTCAGAAATCTGCTCACCCAGCCACATTAAAAATACCGTGCCTGTTACCAGTGACGTAACCGCAATCACATAAAATGAAATTGTCGATTCAATATAAACCAGTGGCGAACCCGCATGAGTCTGTGAAAGCAGCATATTGGCCACCCCCATAGACTGAAAGCAGGCCAGTACAACTGTGCCAAAGCGGGTATAAGATGTAATTTTTCTACGCCCCGCCTCACCTTCTTTCTTTAACTGCTCAAGGCTTGGTACGGTAACCGTCAATAACTGCATAATAATAGAGGCAGATATATAAGGCATGATACCCAGCGCAAATAAAGACATACGTTCTAAGGCACCGCCAGAGAACATATTGAATACATCTAAAATAGTGCCGGACTGCTGATCAAAAATTGCAGACATAATAGAGGCATTTACACCAGGAACCGGAATAAAGGTTCCAATACGGTAAACAATCAGCGCACCTATTACAAAGAAGATACGCTGTCTTAATTCCTGCAACTTACTGAGATCAACTGCCATATTCCGTTCTTACCCTTTTAGGCTTCTACTTTTCCGCCAGCAGCTTCAATTGCAGCTAATGCACCTTTAGTGGCCTTAATACCTTGCAGAGTTACTGCAGAAGTAATTTCACCAGAAGCAATAACTTTTGCCTTTTTAGTGAATGCCGGCACAATATTCGCTTCAATCAATGCAACAAGATTAACTGTGTCTTGACCCAGACCCTGAATTTCGCCTAAACGAACTTCAGCACTGTATTTGGCCATACGTGAATTAAAGCCAACCTTCGGTAAGCGACGTTGTAGTGGCATCTGACCACCCTCGAAACCGATTTTAGGCATACCACCATTACGTGATTTCTGACCTTTATGACCACGACCACAGGTTTTACCCTGGCCACAACCAATACCACGACCTACGCGTTTGCCTGACTTGCGGCTACCCGAAGCAGGTGTAAGATTATTTAATTGCATCTTAAACTTCCTCTGACTTAACCATGTAGTAGATTTTATTAATCATTCCACGGTTTTCAGGTGTATCAATAACTTCAACTGAGTGGTTAGTACGACGCAGACCTAAGCCTTTTGCACATGCAATGTGTGACTTTAAACGTCCGATTGTACTTTTCACCAATGTAACTTTGATTTTCTTCTGTGCCATGATGATTAGCCTAAAATTTCTTCAACTTTTTTGCCACGCTTTGCAGCAACGGCTTCAGGAGAATGCATATTCTCTAAACCATTAACTGTTGCACGAACAACGTTGATTGGGTTACGCGTACCGTTAATTTTTGCCAGTACATTTTTAACACCAGCTGCTTCAAATACAGCACGCATCGCACCACCGGCGATAATACCTGTACCTTCAGATGCTGGTTGCATATATACATTTGCAGCGCCGTGAATACCTGTTACAGAATGCTGCAATGTGTCATCTTTTAGATGAACTTTACGCATATTCTTACGCGCTTTATCCATCGCTTTTTGGATTGCAGCAGGTACTTCTTTAGCTTTGCCGTAACCGATACCGACAGTACCGTTACCATCTCCAACCACAGTCAGAGCAGTAAAACCAAATTGACGACCACCTTTAACTACTTTAGCAACGCGATTAACGGTTACTAATTTTTCGATAAAGTCGTCAGATTTTTCTCTTTGATTATCTCTATTTTGTGCCATAGTCTTTGCCTTTAAAATTCCAGTCCGTTTTCACGTGCAGCGTCAGCCAGTGCCTTAACACGACCGTGGTATTTAAAACCAGAGCGATCAAATGCAACGCGGGTAACACCAGCGGCCTTTGATTTTTCAGCAATGATTTTACCTACTGTAGTTGCTGCATCTGCGTTACCAGAACTTTTAATTGCCGACTTAACATCAGCATCTAACGTAGAAGCAGAAGCTAAAGTTTTGCCACCATCTGCAGAGATTATCTGTGCATACATGTGACGAGGCGTACGGTGAATGCATAAACGATCCGCACCCAGCTCACGAATTTTCATGCGCGTACGTGTAGAGCGACGAATTCTAATTTGTTTCTTTGATTTCATATCAGCCCCTACTTCTTCTTAGCTTCTTTACGGATAACATACTCATCAGCATAACGAACACCCTTACCTTTATAAGGTTCAGGTGGACGATAAGCACGAATCTCAGCTGATACCTGACCAACTTTCTGCTTGTCTGCACCCTTAACCAGAATTTCAGTCTGGCTTGGTGTTTCAACTGTTATTCCCTCAGGCACTGCGTAATCCACAGGGTGAGAAAAACCGAGCTGAAGATTTAATGAGTTACCCTGCGCTTTAGCACGATAACCAACACCGATTAATTCCAGCTTCTTTTCAAAACCTTCACTAACACCGGTCACCATGTTACCCACTAAAGAACGCATCGTTCCTGCCATGGCCCATGCAGCATCACTCGCAGGTGTAAGATTTAAAACTTCACCATCCTGTGCAATTGACACAGTTTCGTGTAAATCGATATTTAAATTACCCTTAGGGCCTTTAACATTGACTGTACGGCCTGAAATTTTAACTTCAATTCCAGTAGGTACAACAATGGGTTTCTTTGCAATACGTGACATTTCAAAAACCCCTTATGAGACTGAACAGATTAACTCACCGCCAACGCCTGCAGCACGTGCAGCCCGGTCAGTCATCATACCTGTTGAGGTTGAAATGATAATGATACCCAAACCATTTAACACGCTTGGAATTTCATCTTTATTTTTGTAGACGCGTAGCCCAGGACGACTCATGCGATCGATAGTAGCGATAACAGGTTTGCCGTCATAGTACTTTAACGAAACAGACATCTCAGCCTTTGCACCATCAGAAACAGAATAATCAGCAATATAGCCTTCGTCTTTTAACACTTTGGCGACTGATTGTTTCATATTAGATGCAGGCATTGTAACTTCTACTTTAGCAGCAGACTGTCCATTTCGAATACGAGTCAGCATATCTGCTATAGGATCTGACATACTCATAATCTATTTACCTTACTCTTAATACTTATAAAAAATTGTTTAAATAAAATTTACTAAAAAGCTTACCAGGAAGCTTTAACTAAACCAGGCACATCACCACGCATCATTGCTTCACGTAATTTAATACGTGATAAACCGAATTTACGGTAGTAGCCATGCGGACGACCAGTTATTTCACAACGATTACGACGACGACTTGGGCTGGAATCACGTGGTAGTTTTTGCATTTTTACCTGTGCTTCCATCTTAGCTTCAAAATCAGCTTCCGGATCTTTCAAAATCGCTCTTAATTTAGCGCGTTTTTTGTAATCTCTTGCAACTAATTTAATACGCTTTTTCTCGCGTTGTATCATCGAAGTTTTTGCCATGTTTGTCTCTTTATCTCGATCTAATTTTTGAACGGGAAGTTAAAAGCTTTTAATAGTGCTTTTGCTTCGTCGTCTGTTTTTGCAGAAGTTGTAATGGTGATATCCATTCCGCGAATTTTATCGATTTTTTCATAATCGATTTCAGGAAAGATAATCTGCTCTTTTACACCCATGCTGTAATTACCGCGTCCATCGAATGATTTACCATTCAAACCACGGAAGTCACGAATACGAGGTACTGAAATACTGATCAAACGATCAAGAAATTCGTACATGTTTGCTTTACGTAAAGTTACTTTACAGCCAATTGCCGAACCTTCACGCAGTTTAAATGCCGCAACTGATTTTCTAGCCATTGTTTTAACAGGTTTCTGACCGGCAATTTTTTCCATGTCAGTATATGCTGCTTCAACAACTTTCTTATCAGAAACACCTTCGCCAACACCCATATTAAGCGTGATTTTTTCAATGCGAGGCACGTCCATAGGGTTTGAGTAGCCCTGGCTTTCCATCAATTGTTTAACAATTGTGTCTTTATATATTTGCTGTAGTCTTGCCATTGTTCCGCTATCCTACTAAACGTCTACGTTTTCGTTGTTAGACTTAAAGACGCGAATTTTTTTGCCATCTTCTAAAGTCTTGATACCTATGCGATCACCCTTGTTTGTAGCTGGGTTAAACGGCATAACATTAGAAATGTGAATAGACATTTCTTTTTCAATGATGCCGCCTTCAATACCCGCCATAGGGTTTGGCTTAGCGTGCTTCTTAACCACGTTGATATTTTCTACCATAACGCGATTATTTTTCAGGATACTCATTACCTTGCCACGGCGACCTTTGTCTTTACCCGTAGTTACAATAACTTCATCACCTTGTTTAATTCTTTGCATATCTATTTGCCTCTACAATACTTCAGGAGCCAGAGAAATTATTTTCATAAACTTCTCGTTACGCAGCTCACGTGTTACAGGGCCAAAAATACGTGTACCAATAGGCGCTAAATTCGCGTTCAAAAGAACTGCAGCGTTATTGTCAAAACGAATAACCGAACCATCCGGACGACGAACACCCTTTGCTGTACGAACAACAACTGCGTTGTATACTTCGCCTTTTTTAACCTTGCCTCTAGGAATCGCTTCCTTGATGCTAACTTTTATAACATCACCAATACGCGCATAACGACGATGTGAACCACCAAGTACTTTAATACACTGTACTCTACGTGCTCCGCTGTTGTCTGCTGCGTTAAGAACCGTTTGCATTTGAATCATGACGACACCAAAATTCTATTAATCTATATTTAACTGTCTAAGTAGCTGAATAATTTTTAAATTATGCAGCAGTTGATTTCTCAACAACCTTAACCAGTTTCCAGGATTTAGTTTTTGAAACCGGTGCACACTGTTCAATTAATACAGTATCACCAATTCCACACTCGTTTGCTTCATCATGAATGCTCAACTTAGTTGAACGGTTAATGATTTTGCCATAAAGCGGGTGCTTAACACGACGCGCAATTGTTACTGTGGCAGACTTCTCGCCTTTGTTACTTGTAACAACACCTTGAAGTGTTTTTTGTTTATTATCTGCGCTCATTATGCTTTACCCGCCTGTTTTTTCTCAGCAAGAATAGTCTTAGCACGCGCTATATCACGACGTGCATTTTTGAAAAGATGGGGTTTAGACATCTCACCAGCACCTTGCTGCATACGTAAATTAAACTGTTCTTTACGAATGTTTAAAATTTCTTCTTTAAGAGCCGCTTCATCTTTCTCTCTCAAATCTTTTGCTGTTAGCTTATTTGTAGTAGCCATTACATTACCACCCGAGAAACAAAGGTTGTTTTAATTGGCAATTTAGCTGCTGCCAACTGGAAAGCTTCTCTGGCTAATTCTTCAGAAACACCTTCCATTTCATATAAAACGGAACCAGGCTGAACTTTAGCAACCCAGTGATCCACGTTACCCTTTCCTTTACCCATCCGAACCTCTAATGGCTTGTTAGAAATAGGTGTATCAGGAAAAACACGAATCCAGATTTTACCAGTACGCTTTACGTGACGTGTCATTGCACGACGAGCCGCTTCAATTTGACGAGCCGAAATGCGACCACGTGCCATTGCTTTTAAACCGTATTCACCAAAGCTCACTTTGTTACCATTCTGAGCTAGACCGCGGTTACGACCTTTAAAAGCTTTTCTAAATTTTGTACGTTTAGGCTGAAGCATGATTATCTCCCACCTTTCTTAGGCTTGGCTTCTTCAGCAGCTGCATTACGCTTCTGCTCAAGATCAAAAACTTCGCCTTTATAAATCCACACTTTAACACCCAGAATACCGTAGGTTGTTAAGGCTTCAGCAAAACCGTAATCAATGTCGGCGCGCAGAGTATGCAATGGCACACGACCTTCCATGTAACATTCGCTACGGGCAATCTCTGCACCGTTCAAACGTCCACCAACTTGGATTTTGATACCCTGGCCACCCATACGCATTGTATTTTGCATAGAGCGTTTCATGGCACGGCGGAACATAACACGACGTTCCAGCTGTTGAGCAATGCTTTCAGCTACCAGCTGTGCATCAAGCTCAGGCTTGCGTATTTCTTCAATATTGATTTTCACATTATTAATGTGAAGACCTAAAATCTTGGAAACTTCTTTACGCAGGACTTCAATATCAGCGCCTTTTTTACCGATCACCACACCTGGGCGAGCCGTGTGAATTGTAATCACAGCTGCACGTGTTGGACGTTCGATTTGAATGCGACTCACATTGGCAGCCGCTAATTTCTTTTTCAGAAATTCGCGCACTTTAATGTCAGCGTTTAACAGTAAAGGATATTCCTTACTGTTTGCATACCATTTTGCGTTCCAGTCTGAGGATATTCCCAGACGAATCCCGACAGGATGTACTTTTTGGCCCATTCTGCTTCTCTCTTAACTATCCGAAACCGTAACCGTAATATGGCTACTGCGTTTTAAAATTCGATTAGCTCGACCTTTTGCGCGGGCTTGAATGCGCTTCATTGTCGGACCTTCGTCTACAAATGCTTTTGATACCGTTAACTCATCGATATCAGCACCTTCATTGTGCTCAGCATTAGCAATGGCTGATTCAAGTACTTTCTGTACTAAACCAGCGCCTTTTTTATTGCTGAACGTTAATATAGTTAGCGCCTGCTCTACAGACTGTCCACGTATTTGATCAACAACCAAACGAGCTTTCTGAGGCGATATACGCGCGTAGCGATGTTTTGCAAAAACTTCCATCATCTACTCCTTATTTCGACTTTTTGTCGGCAGTGTGACCGCGGTAAGTACGAGTTAAGGCGAATTCACCCAACTTGTGCCCCACCATGTTCTCGTTAACCAAAACGGGAATATGCTGGCGACCGTTGTGTACTGCGATTGTTAATCCAACCATTTCAGGGAAAATAGTAGACCGACGCGACCAAGTTTTAATTGGACGACGACTCTTTTCTTCTACTGCCTTCTCGACCTTAGCCATCAGATGATGGTCAATAAACGGTCCTTTTTTTAATGAACGTGGCACTCTAATACCCTCAATTATTTACGGTTGTTGCGGCGACGAACAATCATATTGTCTGTGCGCTTATTGCTACGAGTCTTCTTACCTTTCGTAGGTGTACCCCATGGAGATACAGGATGGCGACCACCGGAAGTACGACCTTCACCACCACCATGTGGATGATCTACCGGATTCATCGCAACACCACGAACGGTGGGACGAACACCACGCCAGCGCTTAGCACCCGCTTTACCCAGTGAGCGCAAACTATGCTCACTATTACCTACTTCGCCAATGGTTGCACGACAATCAATGTGAATCTTACGCATCTCGCCCGAACGTAAACGCAGGGTTGCATACATACCTTCACGTGCAACCAACTGAACTGATGCACCCGCACTACGTGCAACCTGTGCGCCTTTACCCGGCTTCAGCTCAATACAGTGTATGGTTGAACCAACAGGAACATTGCGCAGTGGCATTGCGTTACCGCTTTTAATCGGTGCCGCTGAACCTGAAGAAATCGCATCGCCTACACTCACACCTTTGGGTGCAATAATGTAACGACGCTCACCGTCTGCATACTTTAATAAAGCAATATTTGCAGTACGGTTTGGATCGTACTCTAAACGCTCAACAACAGCAGGTATGCCATCTTTGGTACGCTTAAAATCGATAATACGATAATGTTGTTTATGACCACCACCAACGTGACGAGTAGTAATACGCCCCGCATTGTTACGACCACCGTTACGAGACTGTGCCTCTAACAGCGGTGCGTGGGGCTTGCCCTTGTGCAGCTCATGGTTTACAACCTTAACTACGTGACGGCTACCCGGTGAAGTTGGCCTGGATTTTACTAATGCCATTGTCTCAGCCTTCTAGTTTGCACCGGCCAAAGCGATATCCTGGCCTTCAGCCAGTTTTACATACGCTTTACGCCAGTCAGAACGTTTACCCATTCGTTGACCAAATCTCTTGGTCTTGCCCTTTACATTCATTACTCGTACTTGAGCAACTTTTACTTCAAACAGCTCTTCAACAGCCTGCTTGATTTCAGTTTTTGTAGCCGTCGTATTCACTTTAAACACGTGTGTACCGGACGCATCCGCACACATCGTTGTTTTTTCAGAAATATGCGGCGCTAACAGTACCTGAAGAATTTTTTCCTGCTGCATCATGACAACCATTCCTCAATCGTGCGCAATGAACCTACGGTCATCACAACGGTTTCTGCGCCAACCAGATCTACTGCTGACATACCTGCCACATCAGTAACATCTACCTGGTGTAAATTTCTTGCTGACAGATACAGGTTTTCATCACCTGTTTCAGTCACGATCAGTACTTTTGATACTTCAAGATCACTCAGCTTGGCTACCATGCCTTTAGTTTTGGCAGAATCAACTGTGACATCTTCAACCACTTTTAAACGATCCTGACGAATCAGCTCGGATAAAATTGAGCTGATTGCTGCGCGGTACATTTTCTTGTTCAGCTTAACTGAATGATCACGTGGCTGAGCCGCAAAAGTTGTACCACCTGAGCGCCAGATCGGGCTACGGATAGTACCTGCACGGGCACGACCCGTCCCTTTTTGGCGCCATGGTTTAGCACCGCCACCACTGACTGCCGCACGATTTTTCTGCGCTTTAGTACCTGCGCGCGCACCGGAAAGAAATGAAACAACCGCCTGGTGAACCAGACCTTCGTTAAAATCTCTCGCGAATACTGCGTCTGCTACAGAAACCTTATCGCTTGTTTTATGTAATTGAAGATCCATTAGATCTAACCCCTTTTAACTTTAATGGCAGAACGCACAATCACGTCACTGCCTTTAGAGCCAGGCACTGAGCCTTTAATCAATAATAAGCCGCGTTCCTCATCAACTCGAACCAGCTCAAGTGTTTGCGCTGTGCGCTGCTTGTCACCCAGGTGACCCGCCATTTTTTTACCCTTGAATACACGACCAGGCGTCTGACACTGACCGATAGAACCAGGCGCACGATGAGAGACCGAGTTGCCGTGAGTCGCATCCTGCATCTGGAAACCCCAGCGCTTAACACCACCCGCAAAACCCTTACCGATTGACTTGCCAGTTACATCAACTTTCTGACCTGCTTCAAACATAGTCAAAGGAAGCTGTGCACCCGCTTCATGCTCAGAAGCCGCGTCTAAACGAAACTCCCATAAGCCACGACCAGCTTCAACACCTGCTTTCGCATAGTGACCCGCTGCCGATTTGTTTACCCGAGACGCGCGTCGCGAGCCCGTAGTAATCTGAATCGCGTCATAGCCATCTGTTTCAACAGATTTAACCTGGGTTACCAGATTAGGCGCTACTTCTACGACTGTTACAGGAATTGAAACACCATCTTCTGTAAAGATGCGCGTCATTCCGACTTTTTTACCAACTAAACCGATGGCCATGTCTGCATTCCAAAATATTATCTGAGCTTAAACTTCACTTAATGAAGCTAAGCCCTTGATTTAACTTAATATACGCTTCTGATAAATTCGGCCCAACCAATTGGCTGGGCCGAAAGAGGCGCGAATTCTATCATGTTTTTCTGATCATCACATCATTTTGTTGCAAAAATATTATGATGATTTTAGATATTTCATTATTCGTTTCAGACTGGCCGCTTTATAAGCTTATACAAGTGCCTGGCCACCCGCTGAAGGATAAAATATCAAGTGGTATTAGTTCAGTTTAATCTGAACATCTACACCCGCCGCAAGATCCAGCTTCATTAACGCATCAACTGTTTTATCAGTTGGGTCAACAATATCCATCAGACGCTTATGAGTCCGTAATTCGTACTGGTCACGCGCATCTTTATTTACGTGTGGCGAAATCAGCACAGTGAAGCGCTCTTTCTTGGTAGGCAAAGGAATCGGCCCCTTAACATGGGCACCGGTGCGTTTTGCTGTATCTACAATTTCTGCACATGAACGATCAACTAATTTGTGATCGAATGATTTCAGACGGATACGGATTCTTTGATTTGCTGCCATAATTTTTACTCTTTAAAAAACACTATTCTAAGATAAGTGAGTAGTTATTAAATAATCACTCAACCCGCACAGGCAGATCAAGCAACCAGATTCATTTTCATTAATTGTTCAGGTTGCTTCTGTGCAGCTTCAGATCGAGGCGGAAAATGTGAGTTTACAAATGTAAATGTCCATTTTCCAACGAAGAGCTGGAGCTGCACAGAAGTGAGCTGAGCAATTAATCAGTAATCTTACTTACAACACCTGCACCAACCGTGCGGCCACCTTCACGAATCGCGAAACGTAAACCTTCTTCCATCGCGATAGGCGTAATCAGGGTAACGTCCATTTTCACGTTATCACCT
>Ga0316206_1000824_pt1 | contig 34166 bp, 24 predicted proteins | sample 6monthpyrite_MG_FD_204942 | JGI IMG/M metagenome (GOLD analysis project Ga0316206, IMG submission 204942) | Microbial mat bacterial communities from mineral coupon in-situ incubated in ocean water Damariscotta River, Maine, United States -... | ecosystem: Environmental > Aquatic > Marine >... | reverse complement strand
CCCCGTGCTGGTGTCGATCGGGTCTGCTGTTGTTGGCGTTTTTTCAACGATCGCCGGGGCGTTCTTGAGCAGCGACAACCGCTCTGCGAGCCCGAGGGTATCGATGCTCACCGCCTGCGATTGGGTGTTGGCGGGATCGGTCGCCGATTCGTTGTTGATCGAGCCGGCATCGGTCAGATTCGCCGCCGGGTTGGTATTGGTGGAATCGAGCGAAGCATCCGATCTCGGCTCGGGGAGCCCGACGACCCCGAGCGCCACCGCTGCGAGCACAAAGAGCGCCGAGGCAAGCTGCGCGCCGAGCGTCCACTTGCGGGCCTGTGTTCGTGTCAGTGTGTTCGTCATCGTTCGTGTTCCTCATCGTTCGATGGATGCATCTTGCTCGGTGACTCGTCGGTCGCCCGATCATATCGAGAGACCCTTCTCGTATCGGCTTGGAAGCGGGGATCCGTACAAAGAACCCCAGCAGGCCGGTGGATTTTCGATTCGATGCCGCCAGAAACGCCCGCAATAGGGTAGGAGCCCAGACAGGGAGAAGACGGCGGGATTGGCTAGTAGAGATCTCCCAGATCAACATCTCTGGTGGAGATCCCGATCTCCTTCCATGTGATGAACGCACCAAGTTCCATCGGATTGCTCGATCTGCTATTTCGTGCGCTCACTCGGATCCGTGTGACCCCCCCGTAGCGTGCGATTAGGCGTCCCTCGTTCATCCCTCGCCCGGCGCGGACCTCGATGATCACTGCCCAGAGCTCGATATCGGTCGCAAAGAGCCGAAGCACCGCGGCCCGTTGGTCAGTCGAGAGCCCGGCCGCGGTGGAGATCTGCGTCAGTTCGGTCCGCGTGATCTTTGTGGATTCGTTGCGGAGTCGCTCGAGTTCGCCCAAGAATCGTTCCGAGAACTCGCCGGCGGCCACGCGGGCGGTCGCGTCGAGCACTCGATCTGGCGCTGAGTTGATGCTGATTGTCGTGGGGCCGAACGGACGGGTGAACCGTAAAAACTCTGCCTCGGTGGTGTTGAGCGAGAGGTTTCTGAGCACCAGCCCGCCCTCTTCGATCTGGCGATCGGTCCGCCCGCTCAGATTGCTCAGCGCAGCACCCTGCGCATCGCGGAGATAGACCGAGACCCGAGACCCGTCGGCGAGCAAGATGTCCATCGCGTGCCCACTCTGAGGCTCGAGCACATCGAGCAGATCGCGTCCGTTCTGCTGGCGCAGCCACGCCCCGATCGCCTCTTGGAGCCCGCGCCCGAGATGGTGCTCTTGATATTTTTCGACCTGGCGGGAGACCGATTTGCTCTGGGCGCTAAAGCGCGAGAGCGCCATCGCGAGGGTCAGCGAGACCACCACCATCAATAGGATCACGATCGCGATCGCAAAGCCTTTTCGAGACCCGGTTGAGCGGATCGAGCGGAGATGCGCCGGGTTTGATCGCGTTGGGGTGTTCATGAATCACTCGAAAAATCAACGGTGCGGGTGGCGTTGGGGTCAATCTGCCCGCCGCGCCGTCCACCGGGTCGCCCGCTGCCGTTGACATCGCCGTTGTCGCCGGCGCCGGGCCCAGCGCCGGTGTCGTCTTCTGCTTCATCTTCGGTCCCCGACGCGAGGGTGGCGACGGAGGGGTCATCGCCGAGCACCCAATCGACCTCGAACATCCACGAGGCGTACTGCGAGTTGTTCAGGATCACCTCGAACTGGGAGTAGGCGGGCAGATCGCTCATCGTGAGCCCGGCAAAGGTGTCGATGTATGCGTCGCCCTTGTAGAGTTCCCAGGTGCACCTTTCGATGCCGTGCATCAGCGGCACCGCTCCGGCGAGCCGAGCCCGGATCTCATCGGGTGCCCCGGTCGAATCGGAGAGCGGGACCTGTGAATAGAGCAACTGCTCGGCCTCATACGAGAGGATCGGACGCCACCAGAGCGTCCAGTTGGGTTTGGTGCTCTTTTCGAGTTCCTCGATGCTCGCTGGCGATGTCGGGCGCGACGCATCGAGTTCTTCAAGGATCGGATCGCCCATCTTGATGAGCCCGAGGCGCTGCATGATCCGCTCACGCTGACCAGCGGGGCGGAGCTCGAAGACCCCGCGGACGGCACCCTGTGAGCCATCCATCGCCGAAAAATCCAGCGATTCGGACTTATCTTGCATCGTGTACCATCCGGCGGCCTGGGTCGCCAATCCCGAGGGCACCGGGGGCGTCGCGTTGACGATCTCGAGGCGCTGGGGGACCCACCCGGTCGAATCGGGCTCGGCGGTCGGGTCTGTCTCGAGGATCAGGCGTGGTCGGGGATCCGGTTCGATGATCTCGCCCTCGGCGTCACCATCGGCATTGGTATTTGAATCGGCGCGCGTGACGGGCGTGGTCTGGGTTTCTTCCATCTGGAGCCCGAGCATCGCCCGCGACATCACGGTGTGGGTGATGTCGAGTTCGCTGGTGCGCTGATAGCGGGTCTCGAAGGTGGAATCCATCTTGCGGATCGCGACAAAGATCCCAAAGCACCCCGCGAGCACTATCGACCCGAGCACCATCGCTAGGGTGGTCTCGATAAGCGTAAAGCCGGGGCGGTTTTGTCTTGGATGATTGGTGGGCATGGTCGGCTCGCTTATTCGCTGTTGTTGAGGAAGTTCTCAAAGAGTTTTTCGATCCCGCCGGGCTTGTTGATGAGCGTTTCGAGCGAATCGGGGTTGGAGAACGCCAGCGGATCGATCAGACGGGTGATGACCACATTGGGCACATCGGGCGTGAACGAGCGTGACCCGCCCGAATCAGCGCCGAGCCAGACCCGGATGGTGATGAGCTTGATGCGGTTGAGGCTCACCCCGGACCCGACACTGTCGCTGCTCGCTTCTACGCTCTGCTGATCAAACTCAAAATTGACCGGGGCTTCGACGAGTGTCCACCGGAAGAGATCCCGGTCGTACTCGATCGGGAGCGCCTTGTCGGGGAGCGAGTCCCGCTCGTCGATGTACTGGAGGATCAGGCGATTGGCGAGTTCGGCTGCCCCGAGCTTCTGGTCCATCCTGCGCTGCGATTTGCTCATCGTCGAGACCGCTGTCGAGAGCGTCACCGCCACCATCGAGAGCAGCACCATCGCCAGGATCGCTTCGAGGAAGGTCAGCCCCCGTCGGCAGGTCAGCCGATGGGCGGGGTGTGTCCGGGATGGAGTCTTTGCATGGGGCATCAGAATACGAGTGGCTTAGTTGCCGGTCTTGACATCCATCGTCCACAGGTCGATGTCGTCGCTTGTCTGGAACTCTTTATCGGGCCCGGAGGAGATCAGGCTAAATGGGTGGAGTGTGCCGGGGGTGGCGATGAAGTAGTACGGGCGGTCCCACGAGTCAATGTCTGCGCCGGTGTCGAGGTACGACGGGACGAGCGAGGAGATCGACGCGGGAGCTTCGCCGGCATTGTCGGCCATGTAGGTATTGATCGCGGTTTTAATCGTGGTCATCGATGCCTTGGTGATCCGGATCTTTGATCGTTTCATCAGGCCTGGGATCGAGACCGCCGCCCCGGCCATCAAGAGGCCGATGATGACGAGCACCGCGGTGAGTTCGATAAGCGAGAACCCCGGGCGGGCCTTCGATCGGGTCGTTCGCCGGCGGGTCATGGTGTCGAGGTGGGGGGTGTTCATCGGGAGTCTCCTGTCTGTCGCTCAGCCGGGTGACGGCCGAGCGGGCTATCGCTTGGTACTCTATTGTCTAACGCGTGAGCGTTCTCAATGTTTCGTGTCGATCTATTCTATCATTGGGGCGTATGCCCCGTTGTTTTCTGTCTCTGGGCACCTATCACAGCGCCCCGCCGGCCATATTGAGCATCGGGAGCATGATCGCCAGGATCATCGTCCCCACGATCAGGAAAAGGATCACGATCAGTAGCGGCTCGAGCATCGCCATGAGCCGGGCGGTTTTTTTGTCGACCTCCTCGGCGTGGTCGCGTGCGAGGGCATCGAAGGCGCTCTCGAGATCGCCCGCCTGATCGGCGGCGACGAGGAGCCGGCGCGTCGCCATCGGGAGGGTCTCGACCTTGGAGATCAGCGTGCGGAAGACCCCGCCCTCGATGAGTCGCTGGCGCATCCGCTGGAGATCGGAGTTGAGCTTGGGGTGCGAGATCACCGCGGCGCTGACCTCGACGGCATCGGCCAGCGGGATCCCCGATCGGGTCATCGAGCTCATCACCGAGAAGAACCGCGTGAGTTCCTGCTGCATCACCACATCACGCACGAAGGGCATCGCGCGGGTGAGCGAGACGGCGAGCCGACTCAGCGCCGATCGGAACAAGAGGGCCCCGATCAGCAGCAGGACGAATCCGCCGCCGAAGAAGAGGATATTGGCGCGCAGGAAGTTGCCGACATTGACCATGATCCGCGTGAAGAGGGGGATGGTGATCCCCCCCTGGCTCAGCGAATTGCCGATCATGGGCACGACGACCACGAGCATGATCGTCGCCGCGATAAACGCGAGGGTGAGCACGATCGCCGGATAGATCATTAGCGTCGCCGCCTTGCCCGAGACGGAGAGTCTTCGGCGGGCGCTGGTGGCGAGTTGGAGACACGCCCCGGCCAGATCGCCGGTCTTCTCGGCGGCCTTGTACACCGCGATCGTCACCGAATCGAAGCTCCCAACCTGCTTGCACGCATCGGAGAAGCTCGTCCCCTGGGCGACCGAGTTGCGCAACCGCTCGATCCGCTCGGCATTCCTCGGCGAGACCACCGTCGCGGCGACCTCGAGCGCCTCGGTCAGCGGCACCCCGCGCGAAACAAGCTGGGCGATCTGGGTGTCGAACTCGGCGTGGTCCTTGAGCGAGAGCTCAGACTCATTGGACACCCACGCCGGAAGCGCCCAGGTGCGGACAAGGATCTGTTTTTCTCCGCGGAGATGCTCGGCCAGCGCCCGCTGAGAGCGGGCGCTGCGGATCCCCATCGCCTTGCCACCGGTGGACTTGTTGGCGAGGTAGAAGAATGAACGGGTTGTGCTGGCAGCTCGGCTCATATTCGATGGAGGGGTCGGTGTGGGGTCGGGGATCGTGTGATGCGTGATCTCCTCTTTCTATCGGACATTCGATCGGTACAGATCGCTCTGATTCTACGATTGAGACCCGTATTCGGGTCATTTTGAGCCGCCCACACAGGCAGATTCTGCACTTGAACACCCCTGAATCGACGAAACCCGTTGTTCGCGCCCGATCTTGGATGAATTCATTGATCTGATCCCTTGTGGACGGGACAATATGAAACGACCCTCCGGGCTCGGGATTGCGTACTTTGATTATCCACACCTCATTCTGTTCCGAAAGATCGCCATGACCACCACCTCGACTGATGATTCTGTCACCTCGACCGTCGGCTCGGTCTCGGGCACCATGCGGGGGCTCACCAAGCACCACGCCGGTGTCGGGCTCGCGTTCTCAGACCAACACGCCATCCCCGGGGTCGGGGCGCGCGATGTCCGGATCAGGGTCAAAAAGGTCGGGATCTGCGGCACCGACCGCCACATCTGGGAATGGGACCAGTGGGCGTCCAACCGGATCCCCGTCGGGATCATCACCGGGCACGAGTTTGTCGGGATCATCGACGCGGTCGGGTCGGCCGTCACCAAATACACACCCGGCCAGCGCGTCAGCGCCGAGGGGCACATGTCGGCGGGGGTCGATTACAACTCGCGCACAGGCAACGCCCATATCGCAGCCGACACGATCATCTTCGGGATTGATCGCGACGGGTGCTTCGCCGATTACATCGTCGTGCCCGAGGAGAATGTCTGGCCGGTCCATCCCGATATCCCCGACAAGTATGCCGCGATCTTGGATCCATTGGGCAACGCGGTGCACACGGTGATGACGGCGGGCGTGAGCGCCAAGACGGTGCTGATCTCGGGCGTGGGGATCATCGGCTTGATGGCGGTCACCGTCGCCAAGGCCGCCGGGGCTGCACGGATCTACTGCACCGATATCAATCCGCCGAGGCTCGAACTGGCCAAGAAGCTCGGCGCGACCGATGCGTTCGATGCCAGGGATGATTCTTGGATCGATCAGGTGCGGCGCGAGACCTATGAAGGCGTCGATGTGCTCTTGGAAATGTCCGGCGCACCGGCAGCGATGGACCAGGGCTTTCGCGCCCTGCGCAACGGCGGCACCGCAGCACTGCTCGGGCTCCCAGCCCGCACGGTGGACTTCGATTTTAATGCCCACATCATCTTCAAGGGCTGCACGGTGCTGGGGATCAACGGGCGCAAGATCTGGAAGACCTGGTACCAGATGGAGCAGCTGCTCTTGTCGGGTCACCTTGAACTCGACGACATCATTACCCACGAGTTCCCGATCGAAGAGTTCGAGACCGCGTTTGCGACGATGATCTCGGGCGATGGAATCAAGGTGCTGATGGATTTGAGTTGAGGAATGGGTCGCCCGCTCGCCGCTGCGGACTGGGGCGATGGTCAATCGAGGAGCCCGACATGAACCGATTAATGTCTGTGTTGCTGGTGATGGTTGCTGCGACGGTTGCCTCGGCGATCCCGCCGATGCCCCGGCTGGAAGCGGCGATCGACGACGGCGCGATTGTCACCACCGCCGACATCAAAGCCGACGGGGTCGAGCTTGAGACCAGCCTGATCGTCGAGTCCTATATGAAGATGAACTCGCAGAGCGAGCAAGAGGTCCGCGAGCGGTACCGCGATCTGCTCTCGGTGGTCGCGTGGACCGCGGGGGCACCATGGGACAAGGAACTCTACGACGCGTTCTATGCGCGGGTATCGGTCGATACTGAGGATCCGCATCTTCGCCATTACGCGCTCATCAAAGAGCTCAACGCCGACCCCGGCAATCGAGAGCTTCTCGAGCGTGTCCGCGAGGGCATCATTGAGATGGAACAGCGTGGATATTCGCCCATCCGCATCGCCGCCGTCTCGTGGGATTATCGCTATCAGATCAGGAAGACTCTACGAGACGATGACTTAGAAGAACCCATCAACCGGTTCCTCTTCGAGCGCATCGCGCGGGCCGCGGCAATGGTCCAGATGGACACCGAGACGAGAAGGTACCTCTGGAAGAAGTTTGTCGATCCATTCGCCGATACGAAGAACAGGGAGGTCCGCGATCTGCTCATCGAAGTGTTCGAGCAGACCGAGGGCGTGGACGAATGGTTCATGCAGATGATCCGCGGCGCGAACCAGTATCGCGTCGGGTGGAAGATCCGAGGCACCAAGTACGCCTACCAAACAAGCGACGAGAGCTTCGAGGGGTTCCACAAGCACCTCGATCGCGCGATGGTCTATTTTCAGTTGGCCTATACGATCGATCCGATGTGCCCGTCGACCTCGCAGTTTATGGTCCGCGCCCTCTTCCCCCGCGGCGAGGACTGGGACGAGGCGGGGTGGATCTGGTTCGAGAACACTGTACTCGCGTGCGTGGATTACAACCCGGTTTACGACACTCTGCGCGAGGTGCTCAAGCCCAAGTGGCAGGGCAACGCCAACTCACGGAGCGATCTGGGGATCTGGTGCAACAACCCCAGGCTCTACAAAACCGGCGTCCCCCTCGAAGGGCTCTACACCCTCGACAAGGTCATGTGGTCCTACGGCGTGGAAAAGGGCGGCGTGGACTATTTCTGGGAGGACGAGGGCCCGCTCATCGACTCGATCATCAAAGCCCTGGAAGGCTCGCTCGAAGCGGGGGACAACAGGAACCCGGACTACGAGCGCACCGAACTGGCGTATCTCTACTACAAGCACAAACAGGATCTCGACAAGGCCAGCGAGTTTATCCGCGCCTGTGAGGACGGGTTCGATGACAATGCCAAACGGCTCCTCGGGTGGGACGATCTTCGGCTCGAGTTCCTCGTGCTCCCGCTTGTCGGCGAGACCGCCCCGATCGCCAAACAAGCACACACCCACGAGTTCAAGAAGGAATACGATCAAGCGATCGAGCTGTGGAACAAAGTGCTCGGGGTCTTCGAGGACGCTGATGACGAGCTAGCGGCCAAGAGCGTCCGCGGGCACATCCAATCGCTGCGTTGGGCGCAGCAATACGCCGAGGGGCGCTGGGTCGATCTGGGCTTCGACGAGCAGATGAACGGGTGGTGGACCCACGACGGGATCTGGGAGCGGGGCAATGAATCCACGGTCAAAGCGAAGCAGCGAAAATCAGAAAAGGAAACGCTGCTGATCGCGGACCTGCAACCGGGCACACACTTTGAGATCTCCGCCGATATCGAGTTTGTCGGCCAGTACACAAAGTACTCGACGATGGGGATCTTCTTCCACCGGGGGCAGCGCAAGACCGACCAGTGGGACCAGATGCGTAATCTCTCCGTCCGGCTCGGCAAAGAGCTCGGGAGCATCGGGTGGCACTTCGCCGGCAACGATTACAGCGAACCCATCGAGATACCCGAGGACGGTCTTTTCACCCTCCGCGTGGTGGTGCTCGGCGACACGCTCAGCGGGTATGTCAATGGGCAGCTCATCGGTCAGGGCGAGGTCCCCAACTGGAAACCCGAGAAAGAGCCCGAACTCACCCGCATCGGGCTCGGAGCATTCGCCCCGGGCACCCGCGATGCCGTGTTCTCCAATATCCGCATCCGCAAACGGAGACCGGTTCAAGAGCTTGAGTTCTGATCGAATCGAGATCGAGATCCCATGCTCTAGTCTCGGAACCGCTCGTGGCATGAAATGCACGAGTCGGTCAGGGCGATCATCGTAAGGCTCGCCCCTTGGAGATCATCCTCGTCGAGCTGGGCTTCGAGCGTTGAGGCATAGTCACGCGCATCGAGGAGCAGTTCGAGAAACTCGATGCCGTTGTCCTCGACGAGCACATCCGTTTCGAGCGAACGGAACAGATCATGGATCTGCCCCGCCAGCGCAGGCGGTGATGGGTCATCCGGGCGATCATCGTTTGGGGCAAAGCTGTTGTCGTTCAAAGCCCAGAGCTGCTCGTTGAGCCGATCGATCTCGCCCATGGTCTTTGTGAATCCCTTGATCGGGCTCTGGGCGACGAGGGTGATCGCGGGGTCGAGGATGATCTCATCAGTGAGCGGGCGGGCATCTGCGACCGCATCCCAGAGCCCGGTATAGCTCGGAGCGGTCCCGGCAATGTGCATGAGGGCGATCGCCTCGGAGTTTGAGAGCTCACCCGTCCCGATCGCTCCGACGCACAGCGCCGCCGGGCCGCGGTGCCTGCCGTGATGGCAGTGGAGATAGATCGGTCTGGGCATGGTCGCGATCGCGTGGGCGAGTTCGACGGCTCGTTGCGCTGAGATTCCTGAATAGCTGATCGGGAGGTGCACCGCTTCGATGCCATATTCACCCGCGAGCGATTGATCCGGGGCGATGGCATCGACCGAGATCAGGCTCTTGATCCCCAGGGCTGCCAACGCATCGTACCCCACCCGCCCTTCGGGCTGAGCACCTGAGTAGAGCCCGTTTCCGAACTCATGGAGGTTAGAGAGCGCGGATTGGGGAGCCGATCGGCGGGCCGAGAGGTTGGCCGAGAGGTTGGCGCACCCCGCGACGATGGCCGAGCCGGTGAGGATAAGCGCGATGATGAGCCGAAGAGCCATTGAGAGATCATAGAAAAAACAAGCCCGCGGGTTGCGGGCTTGGGGTGGTTTAGTGACGATCCGTTGATTTCGTCCTCGGACCTCAGTCTTCGGGGACTAGTTTTCAGGGACATGATCCGAGGTGACGATTTCGCGGAACTTGGTGCGGAGTCGATTGGTGATCGGGCCCTCGCCATCGGTGATGGTGTGGGTGGCGGTGTGCTTGCCATTGTCGTGCTCGAGCACCTCGCGGACCGCGATGATCTCGGCAGCCGAGCCGGTCAAGAAGACTTCGTCGGCGTCGTAGACATCCTCGATCGTGAAGAGTTTTTCTTCGACGCTGAGCCCGAGCATCGGGCACAGATCATCCTTGACGAATCTCCGGGTGATCCCCTCGAGGATCCCGACATCGCTCGGCGGCGTGAAGAGCTTGCCGTCCTTGATGATGAAGATATTGTCGCCCGACCCCTCAGCCACCTTGCCCTCGGTGCTGAGCATGATGACCTCGATGAGCTGGTCTTCGGGCTTTGTGATCCCGAGTTCCTTGCTCAGGTGGATCGCCTCGACCTTGGCCATGATGTTGTTGAGGTAGTTGAGCGTCTTGATCCGCGGATCGAGACACGCGATCGGGGTCTTTGGACGGTTGGCCAGGACTACACGCATGCCCATTTCGTACATCTCGGGTTTGAAGAGGGTGATGGTGTCAGCGATGCAGATCACCCCGGCCTTGGGGCACTGGTAGGGGTTGAGCCCCAACGAGCCCTCGCCTCGGGTCACGACCAAGCGGATGTACCCGTTGGTGATCTCATTGGCTTCGATGCATCGGCGTTGGATGGCGACCATCTCCTCGCGGGAGACGCCGATATCGAGGAAGATCTTGTCGGCACAGTCATAGAGCCGATCCATGTGCTGCTCGAGCTTGAAGATCTTCCCGTTGTAGACGCGGATGCCCTCGAAGATCCCATCGCCATAGAGCAGCCCGTGGTCAAAGACCGAGACCGCTGCCTGTGACTTGGGGAGCATCTGCCCGTTGACCCAGATCATGGGCTCGCGATCGCTCGGCGTTGACTGGGCTTGCTTAGGGCTCTGGCTTGTATCGATGGTTGGGTTCGGTGTCATTGATGTCATCTTATCCTCCATGATGCACTCCCTTGAGTGTGTATATTCTAGCTTTTGATTCGATCCTGTGCGTCACGGATCGCGGCTGGTTCTGTAAAATAACGAACACGATGCGTACAAAGGGGTGGAATCGGGGTGTATGTGCTCAGTATGGTATACACCTGAGGATACAAAATGTTCCGATATGGTGTCGAAAATGCTCCGAACACGCACGAAACCACTTGTTTCTTGAGTGATCTCTATTTTCTGTCGCTGGTATACGCGGGTCAGGCGTCTTGGGTTCAGCCCCGGATCTCTGCACCGAGCGAATCTTTTGCGCTCTTGGTGAGGAGCTCGATCTGGGGATCGACTTCTTCATGCCTGAGGGTCCGGGCATCGTCTCGGAAGTGGAGCCTGAGTGTGACCGATTTCTTCCCCTCGCCCGCCTGCTCGCCTCGGAAGATGCCGACGAGGTCGTGCCCGACGCATCGGTCGAGGTCGAGATCATTGGCAGTTGCTTCGATCTGCTCCCAGCGGACTGATTCATCCACAATCAGAGATAGATCCCGGTTGATGCCTGGGAACTCGGGCAGACGCTGGGCGCGAGAGATCGGTGGGTAGGCGTCGATCATCGGCGAGAGGATCAACTCGCCCCCAACGAGCGGGTGATCGAGATCGTGGGCTTTGCGGGCCGCGTCGGAGATGAGCCCGAACGAGCCGATCTCGAGGCGCTGCCCGTTGAGTTCGACCGCTGCTGTCGCATGGGCATTAGGGTCGAACCCGCTGTGTTCGGGTTTGGCGGGTGTGATGATGGTCTTGGCGTTGGTGCCGAAGGTCGCATGGACGATCGCGTCGATCGACCCGCGCATGATGCGGATGGCCGATTGGATATCTTCATGCTTGGGCTTTTTGCCCGCGAACTCGACATCCATGAGCATCGCGATGACGCGTTGTTCGGAGGAGTTGGCAGTGCCGCTGTCTTGGGCGAATCGCTGGGCGACTTCATAGAGCCGGATGCCGCCGGGGAGCGAGGCACGGGCGGATTGATTGGTATGTCGACAGGCGAGCAAGCCCAGAAGTACGCTCGGGCGAAGCGTCGGCTCGGCCTTGCGCCGATCGTCATCGACCGAGACGAGATCTGTTCCGGCGCGTTGGAAGATTTTGCCCAGTTTGGGTGCCGTGAAGGAGAAGGTGATGGTCTCGAAGAACCCGAGCCCGGTGATGGTGTTGGCGATGGTGCTCATCGCCCGTTCTGATTGTTGAGGCTCGCGGGCCGTCACGGGCAGGGTCTTCTGGATCGGGATGACATTGAGCGATCGGGCCCGGGCGACCTCTTCGATCAGGTCGATCTCGCGCGTCACATCATGCGAGCGGAACGGTGGGATGGTGCATTGGAGGATGCCATCATCGTCGATGGTGGTTGTGAAGGACAGCGCATTGAGTAGCTTGGCCATTTCCTCGGGCGCGGTGGGGATGCCCAAGATTCGGTCGCAGCGCTCTGGGCGCAGGACGATGATTGTATCTTCAGGCAGCGGGGCACCTTGTGAGAGGACACCCTCGGCGAGTGTGCCGCCGGTGGTTTCGCAGATGAGCTGGACGGCTCTTCTGGCAGCGTAGTCGATCGTACGCGGGTCGATGCCACGCTCGAAGCGGAAGGCGGCGTCCGTGCGGATGTTGAGCTTGCGCCCGGTGTTGCGGACGGTGACCGGGTCCCAGGTCGCCATCTCGAAGACGACGGTCGTGGTGGACTCATCGACCTGTGAATCATGCCCGCCGATGACCCCGGCGAGGGACTGGGGGCCGTTGGCATCAGCAACGACGATGTCGGCTTCGCTGAGCTTGTGCTCGCCGGCGTAGAGGGTGTTGACGGTTTCGTCTTTGGTCGCCGGGCGGACGGTGAGCGAGCCGCCGGCGAGCTTGGCGTGGTCGAAGACATGGCACGGGTTGCCGAGTTCGAGGGTGATGTAGTTCGTCACATCGACGACATTGTTGATCGAGCGTTGCCCGAAGGATTCGATGGCTGTTTTGAGCCACTGAGGCGATGGGCCGACCTTGACATTGCGGATGAGCCGGGCGGTAAAGAGCGGGCACTTGTCGGGGGCTTGGTTGTCGAGGGTGAGTTCGTCGCCGATCGGGGGGCCAAAGTCCATCGGCTTGAGTTCGGGGATGACGAGTTGGCGCGGTTTGGTGGCGTACTGGGCGGCGGCGATCTCGCGGGCGCACCCCAGATGTCCGAGGCAGTCGCCCCGGTTGCTCGTCACCTCGATGTCGATGATGGTGTCGCCATCGATGCCGGGCGAGAGCCCCTCGATGGGCATCCCGGCCTTGGTCATGATGTCGTCGAACTCCTCGACGCTGACATCGGCGGGGGAGAGGTATTGGTTGATCCAGCGCAGTGAAATATCCATGGGAAGCAAGGATAGGGCCGCCGTGCCCGTTTGTGCATTTGGCGGTACACTGTATAGATGATGAAATACGCAAGACTCAGCCCCCTCTTCGTACTCCTGCTCGCGATTTCGACGCTCTGGCTCGGCGGGTGCACCGCCGCGGGGCAGATGACCCTGCCCAATAGCCGACCGGGAGATTTCACGCTCGGGGTGGTGGTGTATGGAACGGAGGATGCGGGGGCGGTCGAGACACGCTCGGCTCGCTACATCATCGATGCCGACGGATACCTGCGGGCGTCGGTGGGGGCGGGGTCGAGCCCGAGCACCTACCCCAAGATCACCCGTCGGCTCGACGCTGCCCAGCTCGATCAGATCTGGGATCTGGTCCATCGGCTCATGCTCGGCGGGGATCCTGGGTCCGGGGCAGGGTGGACAAGCGTGCTCCCGGCGGGCGAGCGCATGGGCCCGGGGGGGCCGGGGTACCTGATCGAGATCCGATCGGATGATCTTGTCGGCGCGTGGTCGGGCAGTATTGATCTTGCCGGCGGGGAGGAGCTGGTCGCCACGCTTGCGGGGTTGGCGTGGATCCGGGAGTAGGGGGAGGGTCTGGGTGGCCCGACGGAGCCGTCTTCGGCTCCTTCGGGGAATGTGTTCTTGCACCAAGACCCGAAGGAGGATAAGAATCCTCCGTCGGGGCACCCGGCCCAAGTTTCGGGAATGAGGTTAAAAATACAGGTAGGAACTGAAGTGGCGAATAGAACAAAGAATTTTATCGTGACGACAGTTGTTTGCATATTCATCGTTGCGGCAGCAATTTATTTTGGCGTGCGAAGTGATTCGGGCTCGCGTGACCCAGTTGGACGAGTCAACGCAATAGCAGAATCTTCATCGTCTCTATACAATAAAATACAGCGACTGGACAAGTTGTTTCGATCAACAGACATAGAGATTTTAGCCCAACAGATTGACCTGATGATAGCCTCCGACGATCCATGCATCGATGTTGCTTGGGCATATATGGCGGGAAAAGTGCATCAGTCTAAAGCAAGAGATTACTCCAGTTGGAAGCACGAAGTTCTCGATAGTTGTTCTGACAATAATGTACGCGCCTTTGTCACGACCATGATTGACTAGACGGGTGCCCTGCTTTGGCCGCGCAGCGGCAAAGCAGGAGCGGGTAATCAACGAAGACCTGCTCTGCCCTTCGGGTCAGAACAGGGCACCCGGCCAGTGACTCTATTTGTATTTATATAGGAGAAGTAGCATAATGCTGATGGATGTGTTATCTGGGTTGCTGGCAGGGGTGGTAGTGGTTCTTGTAGTGACTGTGATTTTAAAGTGGAAGGAAAACCAAGACTGATTCTTTTGCCGGGCACCCTGCTTTGGCTGCGCAGCGGCAAAGCGGGAACGGGTGATCGACGAAGACCTGCTCTGCCTTTCGGGTCAGAACAGGGCACCCTTGCTGATGGGATTTGCTGAGAATCAGTCTCATCACACCTATCATCCCCTTCCATGACCGCTTCCGACCCCATCATCGGCATCGACCTCGGCACGACCAACTCGCTCGTGGCGTTTGCTGATGCGCAGGGGACCAAGGTGCTTGGGGACGAGGGGGAGCAACTCATGCCTTCGGTGGTGCGGGTTGAACCGGACGATTCGGTGGTTGTCGGGCAGGCGGCGGCGGACGGGATCGTGGAGTTTCCCGAGCGGACGATCAACTCGATCAAGCGCCTGATGGGGCGATCGCTCAGCGATGCGTCGGCGGATCTGAAGTATCTTGGGTACGAGGTCATCAGCGGCGAGCACGACACGGCGCGGGTGCGGGTTTCGGTTGATACGGGGGAGCGGATTCTGTCGGCTCAGGAGGTGTCGGCGTTTATTCTGCGGGCGCTCAAGGAGCGAGCCGAGGAATCGCTTGGCGTGGCGGTGAGCAAAGCCGTCGTGACGGTGCCGGCGTACTTTGATGATGCCCAGCGCCAGGCGACGCGCGATGCGGGGCGGCTGGCGGGGCTCGAGGTGGTTCGGATCGTCAACGAACCCACGGCGGCGGCGCTGGCGTACGGGATCGGGGCGCGGAGCGCGGAGCGGATGCAGACCATCGCGGTCTATGACCTCGGCGGGGGGACCTTCGATATCTCGATCCTTCGGCTGATCCCAAAGAGCGCCGACAACGCGACCGAGTTCTTCCAGGTGCTGGCGACGGCGGGGGATACGCACCTCGGCGGCGATGATGTCGATCATCTGATTCTGGATCTGTTTATCTCCGAGATCGGCGAGCAGCTCGGGCTTGAGCCGACCAAGGCGATGGGGTCGTTTGATGGATCGACCCGCAAGGCGTTGATCGGGTTCGCGCGGGCGATCAAGCACAAGCTTTCGAGTGAAAACGCGGCGAGCGTGTCGATTGATCTGGGCAACGGGAAGAGCTACGAGCGGAGCATCACCCGGGGCGAGTTCGAGGCGTTGATCGAGGGCTGGGTCGATCGCTCGATCGAGGCGTGCCAGCGGGCGATGCGCGACGCGGGCAAGTCGTCGGGGGTTGATGAGATCGCGATTGATTCGGTGGTGATGGTGGGGGGCTCGACGCGGATCCCGTTTGTGCGGACGAAGGTGGGGGCGGTGTTTGGGGTTGAGCCGTATGTCGCGATTGATCCGGATCGCGTGGTGGCGATGGGGGCGGCTCTGCAGGCGCGAATCATCGCAAGCGCCAAGGCGGGCGAGCCATCGGTCGCGTTGCTCCTCGATGTGATCCCGCTTTCATTGGGCATCGAAACCGCGGGCGGGGCGGTGGCGAAGTTGATCATGCGGAACACGACGGTGCCGGCGCGGGCGATCGAGCGGTTCTCGACGAGTGTCGACGGGCAGGTCAATATCAAGATACAGGTGGTCCAGGGCGAGCGGGAGATGGTTAATGATTGCCGATCGCTGGGGGTCTTTGAGTTGCGGGGGATCCCGCCGATGCCCGCTGGGGTGCCCAAGCTGGTGGTCGAGTTTCTGGTCGATGCCAACGGTGTGTTGAAAGTGTCGGCGGTGGAAGAACGATCGGGCAAGCGGGCAGCCATCCAGATCGTGCCCAATCATGGATTGACGCGCGAGGAGGTCGATCGGATCGAGGCCGAGAGCTTTGCGCACGCGCGTGAGGACATGACCCAGCATCAGGTGGTGGATCTGGTGACCAACTCGAAGCTGGATTATAAATGGATCTCCGAGCGATTCGAGAAGTATGCGGAGCTGCTCGATGATGCGTATCGTGAGGAACTCGGCGGCAAGCTCGATGCGCTCATGGGGTTTATCGAAAGGGCGCAAGTGGACTGGCGATCGGTCGAGCCCAATGCGTTTCATAGCGCCAAAGAGGATTTGGACCGCGCGAGCATGCGTCTCCAAGAGATCGGGATCGCTGAGTCGCTCAGGGCTGACCAAGATCCGGTATGATCAGCAGAGCCCATGACCCACAGCACACCTCCAACCTCCGCACCCCACACGCAAGCGCGTGAGCTGGGATTGATTGGCGGGGTGATGCTTGGGGTGGGTGTGTATTGGGTGCTCGGCGGATCAGCGGGGCTCAGCGAGGAGGCGCGCCGGCTGGCGGCGGTGACAGCGCTGATGGCGGCCTGGTGGATCAGCGAGGCGGTCCCGATCGCGGCCACGGCGCTGCTGCCGATCGTGCTGTTCCCGGTGTTGGGGATTTTGCCGATCTCGGGCACGACGGCGAGCTATGCCCACAAACTGATCTTCTTGTTTATGGGTGGGCTGATGCTCGGGGCCGGGCTCGAGCGTTGGGGGGCGCACAAGCGTCTGGCGCTGTTAATTATCCTGATGGTGGGGACAGGTCCCAAGCGGATCATCGGGGGGGTGATGCTCTCGGCGGCGATCCTCAGCGCGTTTGTCTCCAACATCGCCACGGCGATGATGCTGCTACCGATCGTGCTCTCGATCGCGGCGCTGGTGAGCGATGAGCAAGGCGAATCGAAGCACTCCAGGCGGTTCAGCACCTGTCTGATCTTGGGGTTAGCGTATGGGTGTTCGATCGGCGGGATCTCGACGCTCACGGGCACACCTCCAAATGCGCTTCTGGCGGCGTATCTCTCCCAGGAGATGGGCGTTGAGATGTCATACGCGCGTTGGCTGGCGCTCGGGGTTCCGATCTCGGCGATTTTGCTCCCGATCAGTTGGGCATATCTGGTCTTTGTGGCGCTGCCGGTGCGGATCGACAAAATCCCCGGAGGGCGTCAGCATATCCGCCTGCGCCTGCGTGATCTGGGCGCGATGAGTCATCCTGAGAAGAGATCGATCCTGGTCTTTGCGCTCACGGCTCTGGCGTGGATCACGCACGGGTGGATCGAGCAGTGGCTGGGGATCGGTAAGATTGATGATGCGTCGATCGCCATCGGCGGGGCGATGGTGCTCTTTGTGCTCCCGGCGGGTCGAGGGCAAGGGCGACGGCTCTTAACATGGAGCGAGGCCGAGCGGATCCCGTGGGGAGTGCTGATCTTGTTTGGCGGCGGGTTGGCGATCGCCAGGGGGATGCCCCACACCGGGCTCGATTTGTGGGTTGGCTCTCAGCTCGCTTCGATGGGCAACCCCGGGGAGCTGCCTCTGATCGGGGGCGTGACGACGCTGGTGGTGTTCTTGACCGAGATCACCTCGAACACCGCGACGACGGGGACGATGCTGCCAGTGATAAAGGCGTTGGGGGAGGGGGTGGGGGTGAACCCGACGATTTTGGTCATCGCGGCGGCGGTGTCGGCGTCGTGTGCGTTTATGCTCCCGGTGGCGACGCCGCCCAATGCGATCGTGTTCGCGTCGGGGCGTGTGAGCATCAGGCAGATGGCGTCGGTTGGGCTCGGGCTCAACCTGATCTGTATCGTGTTGATCTCACTGATTATCTGGGCGTGGGCGCCGGGGTTGCTCGGGCTTGGTTAGCACTGCGGGTTGGATTGGCGATTGACCAAAAGTACGCCTCCTATCTCCCCTAGAAGTTGTCGCATTCCTGAGCCTGGGGTTATCAGACACCCGGTTCGGGTCATTCCGAAGATTTCTGTTGTATATGAGCGTGTGGTTTTGATGCTTGATCGTGGGCTGCCGATATGGAGTTGATACCCGATGCTCGGGTTCAATACAAACGGCACCCGATGGGAGCAACCAGATGCGAAACTCGAATCAACGATTCTTCACAATCGGTAAAGTAAAGCTGGCGATTGTGTGTGCCGTGATGGGGATTGGGCAATCAGCACTGGCGGACATTTACTTTGTACGCACGGGCGGCGACGACAACAACGACGGATCGACGCCGATGATGGCGTTCGCAACGCCGGCCAAGGCAGCGAGCATCGTCAGCGCCGGCGATACCGTCTTCATTGGGGGCGGGGTCTACAAAACCCAGATCGCGCCGGCCAACTCGGGCACACCCGGGAATCTGATCCGGTACATCGCCGATTCGGCCGGGCTCGAGACCGGCGATAGCGGGCAGGTCATCATCCAGACAACAGGCGCGCCGGTCGTTTCGCTCGATGGGATCGGGTACACCAGCTTCGACGGGTTTACCTTCCGCGATGGCGACTCGACGGTCGAGATCATCAACTCATCGAACGCGATTATTTTCAATAACTGTGTGATCGAACGATCGAGCACCTACGGGTTCCTCGTCACCGGCGGGTCGTCGGCGACGGTGACCAACTGCACCATCACCGCGAGCACGCGAGACGCGATCCGGCTCGATGGAAGCGGGGCGGTGGTTATCCGCGATTGCACGATCCAGGTGCCCACGACCTACGGGATCTTCGCCCGGACCAGCGGCGACATCACCATCGCCAACTGCGTCTTCGACCGCCCGGTGAACTCGGGGCATGGTATCTGGGTGACGCCGACCAATCAGACAACACCCACCGCGGTGACCATCACCGGAAATGACATGAGCCTCAAGAACGATCGGTACATGAGCAGCGGCTTGGAAAACGGGTGGCGATCGTTCTGGATCGCGAGTTCAGCCGAGGGATATCGGCGAGTTCGCTATACCTATGGGATTATCGTCTTCGGGTGGGGCTCGCCGAGGGTCAGCCGGGTGGAGGTCTCGAATAATCTGGTCTCGGACAGTTTTCTGGGCATCTACGCGGGAATCTATTCGTCCAACGCTGGCACGAGCGAGAGCGTGATCGCGAATAACACCGTCACCGGTTCGTTCTTCAGCATCTACTCGTTCGGGTACCGGGCGAAATCAATCACCGTGGTCAATAACATCGTCGATACGAGCTACTACGGGCTCATCGCCTATTCAAACCAGAGCAGTTCATCGGTAGTGCTCTCGACCCTCGAGCACAACATCACCTATCCGATGGCGGCGTTCCGCAGATCGTTCGAGTTCGATGTTATCGAGAGCGATCCCAAGTTCATGGATCCCAAGGTGGGCAACTTCGCCCTCCAGGGCGGGTCGTTGGCGATCGATGCAGGGGTGCTCTTGGGAGCACCTGCCGTCGATATCGGCGGGCGGTCTCGCCCGGTCGACGGCAACAAGGACGGGGTCGCGCAGATCGACATCGGCGCCTTTGAACTCGTCGGAACCCCGACCCGCGTTCGCGTGGTGCAGTGGCGCGAGATCGGTGCCGAGAGCAACCGATAACGCCCGGCCATTTCGTTGCTATCGGACAGGGCTGTCTCAACAGGGTTACGCAAATGGTATAACACGACACAAAGCTCTGTTTTGATACACTGTTGAAGGAGATCGTGATCTCCCCTTGCGTTGGTTCCGATCTTCGCGATATGACACACAGGACACCGACAGCACGACATTGGGTATCTGGTTTATTGATCGCGTTGTTCCTCAGCGCCACGGCGCAGGCTGCGCCGCCTCCGGCGGGCTCGACTCCGGGGCTCCGCGCCTACTGGAATACCAATGCACGGACATCTGATCGGTCGGGGCATGTAGACTGGGAACTCTACAACCATGTGACGCAGGTCGATCAGGTTAACTTTGCCAAGACCCACGAGGCGTTTTACCCGGGTGGGCCGACGGACTATTTCGCGGCCCGATTCGTCGGCCAGATCGAGATCCCCGTCGATGGGATCTGGACCTTTCGGATGGAGAGCGACCAGAGCGCGATGCTCTTTATCGACGGTTCGCCTCTGATCGTCGATGATTCGGGGCACTCGTACCACTCGCGGAGTTCGATCGTCAGCCTGACACCGGGATTGCACGACTTCGAGGTGCGCTATTGGGAGGGGTGGTCCGACGCAGGCGTGATCGTGTTTTGGGACGGTCCTGGGATGGACGCGGAGGAGGTAATCCCCGCCAGTGCATTTACATCACCGGTTGACGAGCCGGTGTACGATCCGGGTGGCGACGGGCTCTGGGCGTATTGGTATCACAACGCGCGCCACGCGAGCAATGTGGGGCAGATCGATTGGGTCAGTTCGGATCGCGTCGAGACCGTCCAGCGTCCGAGCTACCTGCTCACGCGCAGCGGCTTCGAGGTCGGCGGGCCGACGGATTATTTCGCAGCGCGGTTCATGGGGATCATCAATGTCGCCCCGGGCGATGGCGGGGTGTGGACCTTCGATCTCGGGAGCGATCAATCGGCGCTGCTGTTCATCGATGGGATCCCGGTGGTGAGCGATGCCTCGGGGCACTCGTACCGCTGGCGGAGCGGCACGATCGAACTCGCCGAGGGCGATCACGCCATCGAGGTGCGCTACTGGGAGGGTTGGTCGGACGCGGGTCTGCATGTCGCGTGGAAGGGGCCCAACTCGGCGTTCACTCAGATCATCCCCTCGAGCGCGTACAAGCCGGGGACCGGGGCGACCAATCCGCCGTCGGGCGGCGGGCTCCACGCCTATCGCTATGACAACGCCCGCCACGCGAGCAATGTGGGGCAGGTCGATTGGGTCGATCATGATTCGATGGAGACGGTCCAGAATATCTATTGGCCGATCTCTCGTGGGAGTTTCTATACCGGTGGGCCGACGGATTACTTCGCATCAAGATTCGTTGGCAAGATTATTGTTCCGCGCTCGGGTGCGTGGACCTTTTCGCTCGGGAGCGACCAGTCCACCAGGCTCTACATCGACGGTGTCGCGGTCATCAACGACGCCATCGGGCATTCGTACCGATGGCGCTCGGGCACCGTGTCGCTCGCCGCCGGCGAGCATGACATCGAGGTGCAGCACTGGGAGGGATGGTCCGACGCGGGCCTAGTGCTGACTTGGAAGGGCCCGGGCGATACCTTCGAGCGTGTGGTCCCGGCGACGGCGTTCTCGCCCAACGCGGTGGATCCGGCGCTGGGCACCGGGGGCGATGGGCTCCGTGTGTATTGGGTCGACAATGCGCGCCATGCCTCAAAGGTGGGGCACATCGACTGGCAGAACTATGACCGGATGACCTTCGAAGCCAACATCGCTTGGGAGATCACACGCAATCCATTTGCCGGCACGACCATCGTCAACTCAGGCGGGCAATCGACCTCTGACGGTGGAACGCAGACGGACTACTTCGGGCTCCGGGCTGCCGGGCAGATCAATATCCCATCGGACGGGAACTGGACCTTTGGGCTCGGGAGCGATCAGTCCGCCCAGCTCTTTATCGACGGACAGATGGTCATCAACGACGATTCGGGGCATTCGTATCACTGGCGGAGCGGGGAGATCAATCTCACAAGCGGTCTCCACGACTTTGAGGTGCGCTACTGGGAGGGGTGGTCTGATGCGGGGCTGATTGTCTCGTGGACGCCCCCGGGCGGCGTTGAGCAGGTGATCCCGCCCAACGCGTTCTCGCATTCGGCGGTCGAGACCCCGTACGATTCGGGCGGGGGCGGGCTCCGCGCCTATTGGACGACCAATGCGCGCCACGCATCAAACGCCGGGCAGATCGATTGGTCCGAGCACGATCATGCGACCACGGTGCCAAATGTCGCATGGCAGATTACGCGGAGCCCGTTCGATGATTCCACGCCGAGCGACTACTTTGGGCTCCGTCTGCTTGCGCAGGTGGATGTCCCGGCGAGCGGTGTATGGACATTCTCGCTCGGATCCGATCAGAGCGCGATCCTGTTGATCGATGGCGAGCCGGTGGTCATCGACACCTCCGGGCACTCGTATCGGTGGCGGAGCGGATCGGTGCAACTCACCCAGGGCAAGCATGACATCGAGATTCGGTTCTGGGAGGGATGGTCGGACGCGGGGCTCAACCTCGCGTGGCGTGGGCCGACGGTGCCGGCGGACATCATAATCCCGCGAACAGCGTATTCATTACAGCCGACCGAGACGCCGTTTGATCCAGGGGGCGGGCTTCGCGCCTATTGGACGACCAACGCGCGCCACGCATCGAACGCTGGGCAGATCGATTATGCGGAGCACTCGACCTCGACGATCGTCGATAATGTTTCGTGGCAGGTGACCCGAGACCCGTTCTTCCTTGATGGCCCGACCGATTACTACGGGCTGCGTCTGATCTCGCAACTCACGATCCCCGAGAGCGACGCCGGGGCAGGGACCTGGACATTCAACATGGGGTCGGACCAGAGCGCGATCCTGCTGATCGACGATCAGCCGGTGATTGTTGATACCTCTGGGCACTCGTACCGCTGGCGGAGTGGAACCATCACGCTGAGCCCGGGTGTGCACAAGTTTGAGGTGCGTTATTGGGAGGGGTGGTCCGATGCAGGGCTCAATGTGACTTGGAGGGCCCCCGGCTCGACGCTCGAAGAGATTATCCCCGCCAGCGCGTTCAATGTGTATGACTCCGAACCCGTCTTCGACAATGGAACAGCATCATTGACGGCTCAGTGGTTCAGCAACACACGCGACGCTCACCTGACAACGATGGACTGGTCGTTCCCGAGCAAGACAACCACCGAGCCCAGGGTGAGCTGGAACATTACCCGAGGTTCATTCGAGCCCTCGATTTCGAGCGATTACTTTGCGCTCAAGGTGACGGGGAAGCTCTCGGTGCCGAGTTCGGGGCAGTGGACATTCAATCTTGGATCGGACCAATACGCCATATTGCTCATTGACGGGCATCGGGTGGTCACTGATACTTCGGGACATTCATACCGCTGGCGGAGTGGGACGGTTCAACTCTCCAAGGGCGAGCACGATATCGAGATCCAGTTCATGGAGGGGTGGTCCGATGCAGGGCTGTTCCTGAGCTGGCGTGGGCCCGACGATCTTTTCGAGGAGATCATCCCGGCAAGCGCATTCGTGCCCAAGAGCACCCGTGTCAAGATCGTACAGTGGCGAGAGATCGGCGCCGAGCACAATCGGTAGTCGATTGAGTGAGTAGCGGATTCAGGCGGCGACGAGTTCGAGCCCCGCTTCGAGGATCCGCTGGGCACCGAGCCCGGCGACGAAGAAGGATTCAGTGTTGCGGAGCTTGCCGACTTTGCCGACCCGCTTGCCCTGCTGGTTGTGGATCCCGATTTTGCATCCGATATAGCGGGGGTGGTCCCGATCGAACACCACCACGGGCCCGCGCTCGGCGAGCATGGTCTCGATCTGCTCGCGCCGGAGGTACCCCTCGTCACTAAACGAGAGGATCAGGGTGTCGGCATCGACGGCGTTGATGACCTGTTCGAGCGCCTCAGCGATCTTGACCTTCGAGTTGTAGGGGCTTTTGCGTTCTTTGCAGTCGATGCGTTTGCACGCGACGCCGTAGGTCTCGGGGCGGTCCCATCGGACGATGGTCTCCCAGATATGGTAGTTGCCCAGATACGAGTGCTGGTTGTACGGCGGGTCGAGGTAGGCGATGTCAGCGCGGAGGGTCGTTGCAGCGTCGAGGGCGTCGAGCTGGTGAGCGCTGCATGGACGCTGGTCTGGATGGGGTAGGAGCTTGGGCAGGCGGAGGGCGATGGGCTTGTGGGCGCGTGGGGCCCATGCTTTGAGGTACGCCATCTGCACGCCGGTGGTCGAATCGACGCGATCGGCGGCTTCGATCAGGCTTGTGAGCACCACGGCACGGAGCTCCGGCGAGAGATCGAATGATTCGATCCGATCACGCATCGCATCGATCCGCTCGCCGTTGTCTGGATGGAAGAACCGCGAATCTCGGCAGTAGGTCTGGGTGACGAACCCGGGCTCGCCGGCGAGGGTGTTGAGCTCGTCGATGATCTGGGTTGCATTTCTGGTGATCTTCGGGGCGTCCGCCTGGATATAGCACATCGCCAAGGTGTGGGCGTATGCGTTGTGATCGTTGGCATGGACCCCGAATCCGCTGGCCTTGAGCGCGTGCCCGACGCGCGAGGTGCCCGAGAAGAGGTCGATCACGGTCCCGCCATCGGGGGCGGCGAGTGTGCAGAGATCGACGATCTGGTCGACGAGAAGACGCTTTGAACCGATGTATTTGATCACTGAATCCGTATCGGCTCAGCGTGGTGCATCCGGCCAGAGATCGGGGGGTAAGCCTATGATATTGATTGAAGAGCGGACCCACGCGAGGATGTGTCTGCGCAGTCTTCGAGAAGGGGACAAGGTCCGTGCAACCAACGAATACGACTCATCGAGGCTCATCGCTCTGGCTGGTGGTGATCCCGCGGATACTCGCGGTGCTGGTCCTACTTGGGATCGCTGGGGGGCTCTTTGGGCTGATGATGATGACCAAGGGCAAGGGCGAGAAGAAGCCCCCAACAACAACATCGATCTTTGTCGGCACGATCGAATCTGTCCATCGCCCGTCGGCGAGGATCTGGTCCGGGTATGGCACAGTACGGACGATGGTCAGCGCCGATATCGTCGCTGAGGTCGGCGGGCGGGTCATCGAGCGCCCCGAAACCATCGAGCCGGGCGTGTGGGTGCGGGCGGGCGAGTTGATCCTTCGGCTCGACGATACGGACTATATCAACGCACTCGATTCGGCCCGCCAGGCGGTCAAATCGCTCGAGGCCCAGATCGGCGGGCTCGTGATCGAGTCCGAGCAGTTGCAGCTACAGGTCAAGTTCGCGTCCGAGGAGATCGGGGCGGCCAAACGGGATCTCGAGCGGACCGACGAGGCGATCGACGCCGGGGCGGGCTCGGCGGGCGAACGGGATGTCAAACTCGCCTCGATGCTCCGCGCTCAGCGGGCGCTCTCGGTGCTCAAACAACAGCACGATCTGATCCCGTCGCGTCGGGCGAGGCTCGAAGCCGAGCTTTCTTCTCAGCGGGCCAACGAGCGGATCGCCAATGAGAATGTCGAGCGATCCAAGATCCGCGCCCCGTTCGCTGGCGAGCTTCAATCGGTCAATAACCGGGCGGGCGATTGGGTTTCGCGGGGGACGGTTGTGGCGCGGGAGGTCGATCTCTCTCGTCTGGAGATCCCGCTCAAGATCCCGGCATCGTCCTCGTCGTGGGTCAAAGTCGGTGACGAGGTCCGGCTATGGGTCCGCGAGCCCGATGGCGAGCCCAACCAACTCGGCACCGTGATGCGCATCGCGCCCGAAGCCGACAGCGCTACGCGCACCATCACGATCTTTGTCGAGGTGACCCAGGACCCGAGCGAGCCCGATCGGCTGCTCCCAGGGCAGTTTGTCCACGGGCGGGTGGTGACGCATGATCCGTATGAGCGGGTGATTCTGCCCCGCAGGGCGGTGCAATCGGACCATGTGTTTGTCGCCACCCCCACCGACAAAGGCGGACGGGTGATCGAGGTGATGGCGGTGAAGGTGGCGTATAGCTTCGAGTCCAGAATGCCCGAGATCGACCCGAACGAGACGCAGTGGGTGGCGCTCGAGATCGGGTACGAGCCGGTAGAGCATGCGCTGGTTGCGATCTCGCTGCTTGATCAGCTGATCCAAGGGATGAATGTCCGCGTCGAGGGCGATCCGATCGAAACACCGAATATCGCGGTGGGTGATGATCTTGGCAATGAGGGCATGGACCAGGACGATGACGAGGGGGCGATCCCATGAGCCTTGCCCGGTTTGGTGTTTCGAAGCCTGTGGTCGCCAATCTGGTGATGTTCGCCATCATCGGGGCGGGGCTGATCTTTGGGACCGGGCTCCGGCGAGAGTTCTTTCCGTATGTCGAGCCCCGGATTGTCACGATCAGCGCGCCTTATCCCGGGGCGGCCCCCGAGGAGGTCGAGGACGCGCTGGCGACCAAGATCGAGGACACGGTCGCGGATCTGACGGGCGTCAAGGAGATCTCCTCGACCGTGAGCGAGGGGATGGCGAGCGTGGTCGTCGAGTTCGAGGAGGGCGTGGCGATCCAGCGGGCGTTGGCGGATGTCAAGCGCGAGATCGACTCGATCCAAGACCTGCCCGATGCGGTCGACAATATCGTCGTGGATATCTTGGAACCCAACATGCCCGCGATCATTGTGGCGCTCTATGGGCAGGGCGACGAGCGGACGATGAAGGATTTCATCATCAAGACCCGCGACGATCTGCTGGCGCTCCCCGAGATCACCGATATCTCAATGAGCGGGGTCCGCGGCGACGAGCTCCGCGTCGAGGTCTCGCCAGAGAAGGCGATCGAGCAGGGGGTCTCGCTGCCGACCATCGCCGACAAGATCCGATCGGCGATGATCGAGCTCCCGGGCGGATCGGTGCGGACTTCGACGAGCACGATCTCGATCCGCTCGATCGGAGTCGACGAGCGGGCCGACACGGTCCGCGAGATTGTCATCAAAGCCGACGGCGACGGCGGGGTGATCCGCGTGGGCGATGTGGCGACGGTGAGCGACGGGTTTGTAGATTCGGATCTAGTGACGCGATACGAGGGCGAGCCCACGGTGACGCTGACGGTCTTCCGGGTCGGCGATCAGGATGTCATCCGGATCGCCCAGCTCGTCAAGGCGTATGTTGCCGGGCGGAACGGGCAGGCGCTCGATCTGACACGGGGCGAGAAGTTCAAGATGGCGGTCATGGACGAAGTGGTTGATCCGGGCAAGGTCTCGGATCGGTATGCTGCATGGGCGCTCGGGGTGGATCGCTTTGGTGTTTCGTCGCCGCCGGGCAATCTGACGACGACGACGGATCTGGCGCGATTTGTCGAGGGGCGGTTGGATCTGCTCTTGCGCAACGCCAAGTTTGGTGGGCTCTTGGTGTTTGTGACGCTGGTGCTCTTGCTCAACTGGCGGATCTCGTTCTGGGTGGCGATGGGGCTGGTGGTGTCGCTCTTGGGCACACTGGCGATGATGGCGTGGCTCGATATCTCGCTCAACTTCCTGACGATGTTCGGGTTGATTATTGTGATCGGGATCTTGGTCGATGACGCGATCGTGGTAGCCGAGAACATCACGACCAGGCACGAGAACGGCGAGCCGGCGCTGGTGGCGGCGGTCAACGGCGCCGATCAGGTCGCCTGGCCCGTGGTCTCGACGGTGCTCACGACGATCTTCGCCTTTGTGCCTTTGGGGTTGATGAACGGGCAGGTCGGCGATTTTATGAATGTCATGCCGATCGTGGTCGGGTGCGCGCTCGGGGTGTCGCTGATCGAGACGCTGTTTATCCTCCCGATGCATATGGGGCACTCGCTACGGGCGGTCGACAAGATCAGAACCAACGGCAAGAAGAAGCACCGATTCGTTTTCTTCGCCAAGATCGCCAAGTTCGAGGCGAGCTACGACCGCTGGCGGGACCACATCATCTCGGGCAAACTCATCCCGGCGTACGGGTGGGTGCTCGAGCGATCGATGCGTGCTCGGTATGTCACGCTCGCGGCGGTGATCTCGGTGCTCATCGTGTCGGTGGGGATGGTCGCGTCTGGTCGGCTCCAGTTTATCCTCTTCGAAACCGACGACGCCGAGACGGTCAATGTGACCATCGACATGCCCATCGGGACGCCGGTGGCCCAGACCGAGGCGGTCGTGCGCCGATTCGAGCAGGTTTGCCTCGGGCTGCCCGAGGTCAAATCGACCTTCGCCATCGCCGGCGCCCGCGGCGATATTGAGGGCGCGGGCGGCGACGCGGTTTCGTCGCATCTCGGCCAGCTCGTGCTCGAACTCACCAGCGCCGAGGACCGCGAGAAACCAAGCTCGGTGCTCATCGACGAGATCATCGAGGCGGTTGGCCCGGTGCCCGAAGCCAAGAATATTCGGCTCGAGGGCGTCTCGGGCGGGCCGTCCGGACCGGCGTTCAGCTTCACCGTCGTCGGCGAATCGATCGATCAACTCGACGAGGCGGTCCGGCGGATCAAGGAGATCCTGGGTGAGTACGAAGCGATCCATTCGATCGCCGACGATTCCGATCGCGGGCAGCGCGAGCTACGGTTCACACTCCGTGACGGGGCGTCGGAGCTCGGGTTCACCCGCGCCGATCTTGGTCGCCAGATCCAGGCGGCGGTCTTCGGGCTCGAGGCGTTCACATTCGCGGGTGATCGCGAGGATGTCGATGTCCGCGTGACGGTCCCCGAGCGGATCCGACGATCGACGGTCAACATCGAGGATATGTATGTCTTCACGCCCGATGGGAGGCCCGTGCCGCTGAGCGAGATCGCGACGATTGACGAGTCTCGTGCGTTCGCCACGATCCGTCGGCTCGATCGCAAGCGATCGATCTCGGTGATCGCCGATGCGTACCGCCAGATCGATAACCCTGACCAACTCGCTAAAGAGATCAAGCCCCGCCTGATCTCGGCGCTGGCGGATTTGCACAGTGTCTCGGTTGTCGAGCGTGGGCGTCAGAAGGACTTTGCCGATTCGATGGAGTCACTCCCGGTGGGGATGCTCGTCGCGTCGGGGCTGATCTATGTGGTGCTCGCGTGGTTGTTTTCGAGCTTCACCCAGCCTCTGGTCGTGATGCTGGCGATCCCGTTCGCGCTCATCGGGATGATCTGGGGGCATATCCTGATGGGGATCTCGATGACTTTCCTCTCGATGATCGGGTTCATCGCTTTGGCGGGGATCGTGGTCAACGATTCGCTGATCTTTATGGAGTTCTTCAACGAGCGGCGTCGCCGGGGAATGAGTGTCCACGAGGCGGGGGTGATTACCGGGCAGGCGCGGTTCCGGGCGATCATGCTCACAACGATCACGACGGTTTTGGGGATCACGCCTCTGATGCTCGAGACGAGCTTCCAGGCCAAGTTCTTGATTCCGATGGCGATCACGATCGCCTTTGGGCTCATGAGCGCGACCTTTATTATTCTGTTGGTACTCCCGAGTCTGTTGGTGATTCTTGACGATGTGACCCACTTCGCCCGGATTGTCTGGACGGGCAATGTGGATATTGAGCGCAAGAACCCCAAGCTTGTTGACCCCGAGATCGCGATGCTCAGCGAGCACCGGGCCCCGTGACTCAATCTGTAACTCAACCCTTGACTCAATCTGACTCGTTGGGGACGAGGTCGATGTACATCGGGTCATTGCCGCGATAGAACTGCACCCTGACAGCTTCACCCTTGCGGATCTCGGTGAGGTATTCGTCGATGTCTTGAGCGCCATCGAATGTTCGCCCATCGATCTGATAGATAAAATCATCCTCTTCAAGACCGTGCAACTGGGCGGATGAATCGCGATCGATATCTGCGACAACGAATCCGTAGAGCGACCCGATGGGGCGTCTTCCACGGTACTTTGTGAGCACGCGAGGGGCGATCTTGACCCCGATCTCATCGAGATACACCCCGCCTTGCGCGACGAGGATCTCTTCGTCACGATCAGAAACCACCGCGGAAGCTTTTTGGCGCTTGCCGTCGCGGATAAACTCGATCTCGACGGGCTCGTCGGGCTTGGTGAGCATGATGGCGTTAGAGAGGCGGACGATGTTCTCGGTGGTGCGTCCGCCGAGGGCGACGATGATGTCGCCGGCTCTGAGCCCGGCGCGTTGGGCCGGCCCGTCCTCGACCGCCCGCTGGATGACCACGCCCCCGTCGATCCCGAGTTCGTGTGCTTCGATCGCGTCGAGCGGCTTCATGTTGATCCCGAGGTACCCGCGTTCGACGCGTCCGGTCTCGATGAGTTGGTTCATCACTGCGCTGGCGATGTCGGCGGGGATGGCGAATCCGAGCCCGTTGTTTGATCCGGTGCGAGAGATGATCGCCGAGTTGATCCCCACGATCCGGCCGTCGAGATCGACGAGCGCCCCGCCGGAGTTGCCCGGATTGATCGCGGCGTCAGTCTGGATGAACTCCTGGAAGCGCAGGGTCTGGTTGCCCATCCCGGTGCCGGCGTCACGGATGTTCACCGAGCCTCGTCCCTTGGCACTGACGATCCCGGCGGTGACGGTCTGCTCGAACCCGAAGGGAGAGCCGACCGCCAGGACCCATTGCCCGACCTTGATCGCTTCGGAGTCGGCGAACTCGGCGGGGACGATGTCGTCGGCCTGGATCTTGATGACGGCCAGATCGGTCTCCTCGAAGGTGCCCACAAGCTTGGCATCGAGTTCTCGCCCGTCGGCGAGGCGGACGGTGATGTATCGCCCGGGCTCGACGACATGGTTGTTGGTCAGGATGTACCCCCGCCGATCGACGATCACCCCAGAGCCAAGCCCCGCGTTGCCAGATCGGCTTGAGCGGTTGTTGCGCACCATGATGTGGACCACCGAGGGCTCGATCTTCTCGGCGGCATATTCGAAGGCATCAGAGATATTGAACGCCATCTCGATCGCCCGGCTCTGCGATGGATCGGGCTCTGCAGAGAAAACGGCCCCAGCGAGGGCGAGCGGAGATGCGAGTGTGAGCAGGGCGAGTGGTGCGATCAAGCGAGGGTGTTTCATTTTCAATCCTTATCTTTGCGCACGGAGAACCGTGAGACGCTCGTGGGTATTCCATTGTATTGGGATCATCGCGTCCCGTATTCCGCCCAGCTCGTAGAGGTCTCGCTCACCCGCAGGCGTTCGAGCACCAGGTGGGTCGGGAGGGTGAACCGGTTCCCGCTTGGGTCCGTGTACGAACCACCCGCCTTGATCTGGGCTGACACATATTCGTAAATGCGCCGTGCGAGGACTTCCGTCGTGGGGTCCTCGTTATCTAGAACGATCAACCGGGCCCGATATTGCTCGGGGAGCGTCTCGATAAAGGGATCGTTGCCATTGACCATCAGGGCGTGGTCGTATTGGTCGAGGTAGTCCTCGACCGCGAGCTTGAGGGCCTTGAAGTCGCAGACCATGTCGTTGCCGTCGAGTTTTTCGGAGGCGATCACGATGTCGATCCGGCGCGAGTGCCCGTGGGGGAGTCGGCACCGCCCGGGGTGCTTCGAGAGCATGTGCCCGCTCTCGATCTCGAAGGATTTGCAGACGCGATAGATCATGGGGGATGGTAGGTGGGGGATGCATCGGTAGAACGGGCATCCAGCCCGTTTCTTGATTCTGTAGATTTGGCGTTGAAGGAAGATACGGGCTGGAAGCCCGTCCTACCAGATGGGAATCAGGTCCCCCGCGTATCACCAAAGAGAGCGATGTGCAGGCGGGGGCAATAGGTCCACCCGCGATGGATGCACTCTTCCAAGATCCACCGGATCGAATCGCGATCGGGCACCGCCACGCCCTCGGGCATGAGCATGATGTCGCAGGGTTGATATCCATGGATGTGCGTAAGAACGGTGTCGATCTCGATCAGGTCCGATTGGTCAGCGACGACGAACTTGAGCTGACGATCGGGGGATGACGCGATGAGTTTATTGAGGGCATCGAAGTTGAGCCGACGCGCTTCGTGGCGGGTAGCCCAGGTGCCCTCGGGGTCACGCGGGTCGTTGATGGGGGTCGAGTTGGCCAGCTTGGGCGAGAGGCTCATCAGGTGGCACGAGATCCCCGGGAGGGTGACGGTGCCGGCGGTCTCGATGGTGATGTGGAACCCGAGTGCGTTGAGCGCGTTGGAGAGCGGGACGAGCTGCTCGAAGATCATCGGCTCGCCGCCGGTGAGTACGGCGTGACCCACACCCGATGATTTGGCTTCGTCGATGAGCGATTCGATGGTGCGCTTCGTGTGTTCGGGGTTCCAACTCGCATACGGCGTATCGCACCAGGTGCAGCGCAGGTTGCACCCGCTGAGTCGACAGAACCAGCTCGGTACGCCGGTGAGCTTGCCCTCGCCCTGGATGGAGGTGAAGGTCTCGGAGATGGGGAGTGTGTCATTCATGCGTTGATTGGTGCGTAGATGGTTGGGTCAGGAATGCCCGCTTGCTCGAATCCTGATCTCCGGAGGATGCACGAATCGCAGCGCCCGCATGCGCCGCCAGTTGGGGATGGATCGTAGCAGGAGTGGGTCTGGCGATAGTCCACGCCGAGCTTCGTGCCTGTCTCGATGATCTGGGCCTTGGTCATGTCCATCAAAGGTGTGTGGACGGTGACGCGCTGTCCATCGACGCCGATCTTCGTGGCGAGGTTGGCGGTCTGGGCGAAGGCGTCGATGAACTCGGGTCTGCAGTCTGGATACCCAGAGTAGTCGATGGCATTGACCCCGATGAAGAGATCGGTCGAGCCGAGTGTTTCTGCATAGGCGAGGGCGATCGAGAGGAAGACGAGGTTGCGGGCGGGGACATAGGTGACGGGGATATCGCTCATCGTTGATTCGTCGCGATCTTTGGGGACCTGGATATCGCTGGTGAGGGCGGAGCCGCCGAAGGCTCCGATGTCGAGCGGGAAGACGCGGTGAGAGGCCGCCTTGAGATCAGTCGAGATCTGGGCACCTGCGTCGAGTTCGTTTCGGTGGCGTTGACCATAGTCAAAGCTCAGTGTATGGCAACGAAAGCCCTGATTCTGGGCGATTGCCAGGACGGTGGTGGAGTCGAGCCCGCCGGAGAGGAGGACGACGGCGGGTATATTCTGGTGCTTGTTTGTGTCCATATCTCGGGTCATTTCAGAAGGTTATGGTCGATGGCTCAAGATTGTGCAACACTTGTGCCCGAAACTTGTTAGAATAGGGTATGCCATTCTCCGTGTTCAGCGCGAGGGTGTTGTGTGTCCGCCCGATCGGGGTCACCTCCGATTTCTGTCCTGTCTGCCGACAGGAGCGCCGTTTTTATCTCGCACAGGCGGAGCGGAAACGGTTTTTCCTCTGTTTCGATCAGGGGCGCGATGGGCATCCCCACCACGAGCTGACCTGTTTCGTTTGCCAGTGCAAGGTCGAGCGTCCAGCGGCGGATCGCCCGATTGAGATCATGCCCGATGCCAAGGATGCGGGGACATACGAGCCCACGCCGTTGCCCATTGTCCGCACGCGGATCAACGATCGTATTGCGATGGAGCAGGCGCTCAAAGCGGGCAAGCTCACCGAGGAGCAGCGGGCCGAGATGATCCGTCACACGATGTTCAGTTTCGCGCGGATCTACGACGAAGAGCCCCTCGAACGGATCAAGCCCTGGGTGTTGTTGTTGATCTTGTTCACTCTTTTCTCGCTCTGTGCGTTGGGCGCCTTCGGGATGCACCGCTCGGGCTCGGTGATGTCGCTGGTGGCGGCGATCGGGGCGGTGGGCGTGGTGCTCGCGGCGTTGTCGTATTGGGTGACGACGCACTCGCCGAGAAAGCGGGTGCGGACCTGGCTCGCCAAAGCGCTGATGCCGATCGAGCCAACCCGCGAGGAGATCCGCCGGGCCCGCAAGGAGATGCAGGCATCTCGGATCAAGGCGGGCGATCGGATACGCTCGGAGAAGGTGCTCGCCAAGATCGAGAAGATGAAGCCCAAGATGGGCTGAGCGACCGGGCATCGGCGGGTGCTGATATACTTATTCTAAAGCGATTCTTTGAAAGGCGTATTTCCATGATGAAGTTTGCAGCGATTGTGATGGTCGGTTTGACGAATGTCTTCGGGTTCGGCGAGCCCATCGAGGTGGTCTGCGACGAGTTCGGCGAGGGGCAGTGCCAGGAGACACGCGAGATGGTCGCGGCGGTCGAGGCATTGAGTACAGAACTTTTTGGAGTCGATGTGTCGGCGATGGACGACGGGGCCAAGCTCGAGCTGCACCTACAGGCGCAGGACTATTTTAATGCCGACGAGTTGCTCAACAACGGACGGTTCAAAAGAAACTGGGCGTTCGCCAACTACAAGGCGATGCAGGCCCATGTCGCGCTCCAGCCCCCCGTCCCGACCGAGCTGCTCGAAGTCGCGGGGCTGCCGGTGCAGACCAAGGTGCAGATCGCTCACGAGGCGGTGCACCTGTGCATCTATCGCGCTTTTCCCAATCACGGCTCGCACCCCGGATGGCTCAGCGAAGGGCTGGCAGAGTATATGTCGACTGAATCGGTCCGCCTCGCGGGGTATATGGGTGCGATCGAGGACGAGCCGTGGACAAGCAGCAGTATTTTGATCGTTCACAAACTCTTT
>Ga0316206_1000822_pt1 | contig 34273 bp, 30 predicted proteins | sample 6monthpyrite_MG_FD_204942 | JGI IMG/M metagenome (GOLD analysis project Ga0316206, IMG submission 204942) | Microbial mat bacterial communities from mineral coupon in-situ incubated in ocean water Damariscotta River, Maine, United States -... | ecosystem: Environmental > Aquatic > Marine >... | reverse complement strand
CAGGTTAAAGGACGTTATTGAATATGTTTGGCCACGTATATGGCGGCCGAAATTAATAACTATTCTATCTCTCGGGTTTATTGGTTTGTATAGTTATAACAGTATAAATTTTGATGAGATATTACCGATAGCATCAGTAAAAATTGAAGGTGAATTTGATTTTTTAAATAATGAGCTGTTGCAGAGTCATGCATTACCCGTTGTGAAGGGTGGTTTTTTTAATGTGGATTTATCGAAGGTAAGAGGCGCTTTAATTGATTTGCCCTGGGTGGAAAATGTATCGGTGAGACGTCAGTGGCCAGATGCATTGTTGGTGCGAGTTATCGAGCAGAAGCCGGTTGTTTTGTGGGGAGATAATGGTGTGATTAGTGCAAAAGGGGAGTTGTTTTTGCCTAAGAAATACCCTCGGCTTAAATTGCCGCATCTATCTGGCCCTGATGGTCAGCACGAAATGATGTTAGGGGAGTTATCACGCATGCAGGCATGGTTATTAGAAACGGGGTTGTATATTAAAAACATTGAGCTAAATGCGAGGCGCTCCTGGATATTAACCATGACGTCGGGAATGGAATTAAGACTGGGGCGCGAGCAAATGCATGAACGATTAAACCGATTTGTTTCTGTTTATAAAGAAACACTGGAAGCGAAAATGTCGAAAAATAATAGCTTTAAAAAGGCTGGGCGAGTAATTAAATATATTGATATGCGATACACCAACGGCTTAGCTGTAGCCTGGAAAGAGGCATAAAAAAATGACAAAAAAGACAGACAAAAAATTAATTGTTGGGCTGGATATAGGAACATCAAAAGTTGTTGCTATTGTTGGGGAGATAACCACAGAAGGTGAAATTGAAATAATTGGTTTCGGCTCGCATCCTTCCAAAGGCTTAAAGAAAGGTGTGGTTGTTAATATTGAATCAACCGTGCAATCCATTCAGCGTGCAGTTGAGGAAGCAGAGTTAATGGCGGGCTGTCAGATCAATTCTGTGTACGCAGGTATTGCAGGAAGCCATATTAAAAGTATTAACTCGCATGGCATTGTGGCAATAAAAGATCGTGAAGTGAGTGAGATGGATTTAGACCGGGTGATTGATGCGGCCCGTGCGGTTGCGATTCCAGCCGATCAGAGGATTCTGCATATTCTTCCGCAGGAATTTATTATTGATGCACAGGAAGGTGTGCGCGAACCCATTGGTATGTCAGGGGTTCGTTTGGAAGCAAAAGTACATTTAGTAACGGGTGCAGTTGGTGCTGCTCAAAATATTATTAAATGTGTGCGGCGCTGCGGTTTAGAAGTTGATGATATTATTTTAGAACAACTTGCATCGAGTTACTCGGTGTTAACTGAAGATGAAAAAGAGTTAGGGGTATGTTTAGTTGATATTGGTGGTGGGACTACTGATATTGCCGTTTTTTCTGAAGGTGCAATAAAACATACGGCGGTTATTCCAATTGCTGGCGATCAAGTCACCAATGATATTGCGGTCGCGCTGCGCACTCCAACACAGTATGCAGATGAAATAAAAATTAAATATGCCTGCGCACTACGCCAGTTAGCGAATGCGGATGAAACCATCGAAGTGCCGAGTGTTGGTGATCGACCGCCGCGTAAATTATCGCGACAGACATTAGCTGAAGTTGTTGAGCCTCGTTACGACGAATTGCTCAGTTTAGTGCAAGCCGAGTTAAGAAAGAGTGGCTTCGAAGATATTATTGCCGCGGGTATTGTGATGACCGGCGGCAGCTCAAAAATGGATGGGGTGATAGATTTAGCAGAAGAAATCTTTCACATGCCAGTACGACTTGGTTCGCCACAATATGTGAGTGGCTTATCCGATGTGGTATCAAATCCAATACACGCAACCGGCGTGGGATTGTTGTTATTTGGAGAACAGCATCAAAGCGGCGGTACTCAATATTTCTCAAACGAAGGGGGCATGAAAGGCACATGGGAACGAATGAAAAACTGGTTCCAGGGGAACTTTTAACCAAAACGATAATGCCGCCTGAATTAAATGTTTGGGCGGAACTAAATTTAAAAAATAAAAGTAAGGCAACTAAATATTGCCAGACAAATAAAATAAATGAGGAGAAAACACATGTTTGAATTGATGGATTCAGTTGCACAAGACGCAGTTATAAAAGTTGTTGGTGTTGGCGGCGGCGGAGGTAATGCCGTTACGCATATGATGTCGACGGGTATTGAAGGCGTTGATTTCATTTGTGCAAATACCGATGCGCAGGCACTCACAAAAATTAGTGGTGCTGCGTCGTTACAAATTGGTACCAACATCACGAAAGGGTTAGGCGCGGGAGCCAATCCGGATGTGGGTCGCCAGGCAGCATTGGAAGATCGTGAACGTATTCAGGAAACGATTATGGGTGCGGACATGATTTTTGTAACAGCGGGTATGGGAGGTGGTACCGGCACCGGCGCTGCACCTGTGGTTGCTCAAATTGCAAGAGACATGGGCATACTTTGTGTTGGCGTGGTAACTAAACCGTTTGTGTTTGAAGGCGCAAACCGCATGAAAATTGCACAACAAGGTATTCAGGAATTAAGCCAGCATGTTGATTCTTTAATTACGATTCCGAATGATAAATTGCTCAGTGTGTATGGTCGTGAATTTGATTTAATGAATGCGTTTAATGGCGCGAATGATGTTCTGCATAATGCGGTTCAGGGTATTACCGAACTGATAACCCACCCTGGTGTTATCAATGTGGATTTCGCGGATGTGCGTACGGTGATGTCTCAGAACGGTATGGGCATGATGGGCTCAGGCTTATCTAGCGGTGAAAATCGCGCCAGCCTTGCAGCTGAAGCGGCAGTCGCGAGTCCGCTATTAGAGGATGTGAATATAGCGGGAGCGCGTGGAATTTTAGTCAATGTGACCGGGACCAATTTAACCCTGGGTGAATTTGAAGATATCGGCGCAATTATCAGCTCCTTTGCATCAGATGAAGCCATTGTGGTGATGGGTACAGCAATCGATCCGGAATTAGAGGATGAGTTACGGGTAACGGTTGTTGCTACGGGCTTAGGTCATCATGTAACGAATACGGGTAAGGACCCAATGAAAATTGTGAAACGCACGACGACCGGTGATGTGGATTATGGTGACTATGAGAAGCCAACAGTGCATCGTAATAAGGGCTTAAATGCGACACTCGACGATGAAATGTTAGATATACCTGCATTTTTACGACGTCAGGCAGACTAACTATTGCGGTTAACAAAACAGAAAGTAGTGGCGGATTAGGTATTTCAAGTTAAAGCAATATCTAATATATGTGGGCAAGTTTGATGTTTTATCGGTGATTTCACCTATAATACTCTCCCATAGGCTATTAATGTGTTCAAATTATGACAAAACCATGTATAATTTGTGCAAATTTGTCCCTGCGGACAAAGCGTTATTAGGCTGTTATAAGTATACGCAGCAATTTGCTAGCCATAAATTAGGAATACTGACTTGATTCGTCAACGCACTATCAAAAATGTTATACGTGCAACCGGTGTCGGTTTGCACACGGGTAATAAGGTTTATCTGACGCTACGTCCAGCTGTGCCAGATACGGGCATCGTTTTTAGACGGGTTGATTTAGATCAGCCAGTGGATGTGCACGCTAAAGCGGAAAATGTTTGTGATACGAAGCTATCTACAACGATCGGCGAAAATGGTGCAAAAGTTTCGACTGTTGAGCATTTGTTATCGGCAATGGCTGGGCTAGGTATTGATAATGCTTATGTTGATGTTAGCGCTGATGAAGTGCCGATAATGGACGGAAGTTCGGGCCCATTTGTGTTTTTATTGCAATCTGCGGGCATTGTTGAACAATCTGCAGCAAAACGCTTTATTCGGATTAAAAAAGAGATTTTAGTAGAAGAAGAAGGAAAATGGGCGAAGTTTGAACCATTTGAAGGATTTAAAGTTGGCTTTACTATCGACTTTAATCACCCTGTTTTTAAGGGCGCGCCACAGAAGGCGGAAATTGACTTTTCTTCAACATCATTTGTTAAAGAAGTCAGTCGTGCTCGGACATTCGGTTTTATGAGTGATTTCGAAAAGTTACGTGAAAATAATTTAGCACTCGGTGCCAGTCTCGATAATGCGATAGGTGTCGATGACTTTAGAGTGCTTAATGAAGACGGTTTGCGCTATCAGGATGAATTTGTAAAGCATAAAATTTTAGATGCCATTGGTGATCTTTATCTATTAGGCCACAGCTTAATTGGTGCATATTCTGGTTATCGCTCGGGTCATGCACTGAATAATGCGTTGCTGAAAAGTTTAATTGCTAACCAGGATGCCTGGGAAGAAGTGACATTTGAGGATGAAGCAGCTGTTTCACCTATTTCATATTCTAAGCCGGTTCATGCATAGTAGTTAATCGCTATTCGCAATAAAGGTTATATTTAAAAGGCCCTGAATTATTATTCAGGGCCTTTTTCGTATACAGATATAGAGAAAGCGAAAGATTGTCGATTAACTTCCCCAGGATTAACTTTTCCAGGGTTATTTTCTTCAGGATTATTTACCTGGGGTTTTACTCAACGTATTGAACATAAAAAGCAAAGACTTAACGCTAATTTAGATAATTCTGTGACCTGACTTAAGAATGATAATGACAAAGGCATATAGCAGGAAAGTGGACAAACGCTAAGCTGTACTGAAAATTACTCGACGATACCTTGTTAGGCATAAATAAAACCAACCCCATACAGGATAAGGGCTGTAGTGCCTAATCGGCAAAATCATGAGTAGATTATGATGCTAATTCTTTAGTCTTTTCTTCGATAGTCGTAATAGTGCAGCCTGTAGAGAGGGGTCAGATATACAGTTGGCCGTTTGTTCAATTAGTTTTGAATTGCTTTCGCTTAAGGTGCGATAGACTGGGGGCGCATCTTCGATAATGCGCTTTTTAGGGGCGAGCCTGAGAGTAACTCGGTTTAACTTAATGCCAGCATGTTGATGTAGAGCTTCTAATATTGTCTGGCTATACATGCGTAATCGAGTTTGCCAAACGGGTGAATCGGTTAAAATAATAAGCTGTTTATCTCTAATGTCTGCAATTTCCATGTGACTATGGCAATCTAAGGGCAGCGAAATTTTGACAGCCTGGTTTAAGCGACTTAACTCCTGTGCTTTTTTTCTGAATTTCAGGCTCAGTTTGGCAGAAATATTGTCCATGATATTAGGATTCTAGGATGTTGAGGTTCATAAAATAAAGCAAAAGCTTGTGATTTGTCTAGTTTATGTCAAAATCTGCCGCTTGAGTAAGTTATTTTATGTAATAACCTGTTAATATAGTCTATTCACTATTAATAGTTTATAAACTATTGTTAAGGTTATACATTACATTAAAGTTTTGATGCATGGATATAATATTATTAAGTAAATTTAGAGGTCGTCCCTGCCGTGTACAAATAGGCAGTCCTGTGCAACTAATGATGTTGTCAGTATTTGCGGTGCTCTTTTCGGCTTCGCTGGGAATGCTCGGTTATTGGGTTGGTCAGTCACAGGCTTCATCTTCCGATGTGGCTTCGATACAACAAGAAATCAAACTTCAGCGACAACTCATTGTCCAGACACGTTTCAATGCCAGGGCGGATATTGACGCTTTGGCTGCTAGATTAGGGGAAATTCAGGCTCATGCAATGCGTTTGAATGCACTCGGTCAGAAGCTGGTGACGATTGCAAAATTAGATCGAGGCGAATTTGATTTTGAGCACACGCCTGGTCTGGGTGGTCCGGATGAGCCTGGTTTACAGGAAATGGATTTTGGTAGTGAGATAGACTCGGTCATTGCGGAGTTGGAAGATCGTGAGCAGCAATTAAGTGTGTTAGAAAATATATTAATGAGTAGTCACATGGAAGAAGAAGTTTTTCCTGCAGGAAGGCCAATTAAACGCGGTTGGATTTCCTCTTACTACGGTACACGAACGAATCCGTTTAGCGGCAAATTACAATTCCATAAAGGAATGGATTTTGCGGCCAAGTCCGGATCAAATGTACTGGCTGTGGCCGGTGGCGTTGTTACATGGTCAGGTAAGCGCTATGGTTATGGAAATTTAGTCGAGATTAATCATGGTAATGGCTATATTACGCGTTATGGGCATAATAAAACCAACCTCGTTGCAGTTGGTAATACTGTTAAAAAAGGTGAAGTGATTTCGCATATGGGCTCGACAGGACGCTCCACAGGCCCGCATGTTCACTTTGAAGTGATCAAAAATGGGCGGCAGATAAATCCTCAAAAATTCGTTCAGCATCGCTGAAACGACTCAGCATAATACTCCTGCGAGAACCTGACTTTTCGTTAAGAAATGGATATTTACACCTGCAAACTCACATTGTCTGCCTCAATTCAGGCCCTTGCAGGAGCAACCAGAGACGTTTCGGTCAGAATATCTTTCGCGTAGGTTCAAACTCGCGCACACGCAGGAATGCGCTGAAACGTACAGTCGGCATAACCTTTACCTGATTGCACACCCTGGGTTTTATTTCAGAAGCCACATAAGCTAATAGAACTGTTTCAGTTGAAGTGCTTTGGTTGCTCAGAAGACTCGTCAGCGCAAGAAATCTAAAATAACTTGTAACTTTAATAAAACCTTAATTTAACCACTTTATATTCAATTTTTTGTGTACTTGCACTTAAGCCAGCGGGCATTATAAGGCATAATACAGCCTCACTTTTTTAGTAAAAACAGAAGTTATAAGGATTCATGATGTCATCCAGCGTAATGCGAAAAGTTTTTGGTAGTCGTAATGATCGGCAGGTAAAAAAATATCGCAAAATTGTAAAAAAAATCAATGTGCTTGAAGCCGGGCTAGAGGCTTTAAGTGATGAGCAGCTGGGGGCGAAAACCACTGAATACCGGGAAAGGTTTCAGCAGGGCGAATCTTTAGAGACATTACTACCTGAGGCATTTGCTACCGTTCGAGAAGCCAGTAAGCGCGTCTTAGGTATGCGTCATTTTGATGTACAGCTAATTGGTGGCATTGTATTGCATAACGGCAATATTGCAGAAATGCGTACCGGTGAAGGTAAAACCTTAGTGGCAACCTTAGCGACTTATCTTAATACATTATCATCTAAAGGCGTTCACGTAATTACTGTTAATGATTATCTGGCTCAACGTGACGCAAACTGGATGGGTAAGATTTATGCCTTTTTAGGATTAAGTACCGGTGTGGCTATTTCTGGAATGGATGCATTAGAGAAAAAACAGGCTTATGCATCAGACATAACCTACGGTACCAATAATGAATTCGGATTTGATTACCTGCGCGATAATATGGCTTTTAGTGCGGATGAAAAAGTGCAACGTGAATTAAATTTTGCGGTAATAGATGAAGTCGACTCCATACTCATTGATGAAGCGCGGACACCTCTTATTATTTCTGGGCCTACGAATGATAACTCAGAGCTTTATATAAAATTTAATAAACTGATACATGAGTTGGAGCAGGGCGAAGAAGCCGAGACAAAAGAAGAAGAACCAACAGGTGATTACACTGTTGATGAAAAAAATAAACAGGTGCACATAACTGAACAGGGGCATGAAAAAGTAGAGCAGCTGCTTGTTCGAGAAGGCGTGCTTGATGAAAATGATAGTTTGTATAGCGCGACAAATATTAATCTGATTCACTATTTAACTGCGTCCATTCGTGCCAATGTTTTATTCCAGAAAGACGTGAGTTATATTGTTCAAGATGGAAAGATCGTTATCGTTGATGAGTTTACAGGGCGCACAATGGAAGGGCGTCGCTGGTCAGATGGATTGCACCAGGCGATAGAGGCCAAAGAAGGTGTAAATATTGAGAATGAAAACCAGACTTTAGCATCAATTACTTTCCAGAATTATTTTCGTTTATATGAAAAGTTATCCGGCATGACGGGTACTGCCGATACCGAAGCATTTGAATTTCAGTCAATATATAACCTTGAAGTAATGGTTATTCCAACCAACCTGGATGTAGCCCGTGTCGATCATGGAGATTTAATATTTCTTTCTGTGGAAGAAAAATTTGATGCAATTGCCGAAGATGTAAAAGACTGCATTGAGCGAAAGCAGCCGGTATTGGTTGGTACAGCATCTATTGAAGCATCCGAACATCTTTCTAGTTTACTAACTAAGCTAAACGTTCAACATAATGTTTTAAATGCAAAACAACATGAGCGAGAAGCAAAAATAATTGCTGAAGCCGGTTTGCCAGGAGCGGTGACTATTGCAACCAATATGGCAGGTCGTGGTACGGATATCGTGCTTGGTGGTAATCTGGATATTGAAATTGCAGAAAAAGGTGATATTTCTGAAGCTGAAAAAACAGACTATAAGCAACAATGGCAACAAAGGCATGATGATGTTTTAAAATCCGGTGGCTTACATGTTATCGGGAGTGAGCGCCATGAATCACGGCGTATAGATAATCAGCTGCGAGGTCGTTCAGGTCGTCAGGGCGATGCAGGATCAACGCGTTTTTATCTGTCATTGCAAGACGATTTAATGCGAATTTTTGCATCGGATAAAATGGCCGGATTAATGAAAAAACTCGGCATGGAAGACGGCGAAGCAATAGAGCATCCCTGGGTATCACGAGCGATTGAAAATGCACAGCGTAAAGTTGAAGGACATAACTTTGATATTCGTAAGCAGTTGTTAGAGTATGATGATGTTGCAAATGACCAGCGTAAAGTCGTTTATCAGCAGCGAAATGAAATGATGGCTGAAAATGATTTAAGTGAAATTATTGAATCAATTCGAGTCGATGTAGTCAGCGTTTTGGTCGCCAACTATGTGCCTGCAGGTACACTGGAAGAGCAGTGGGATATTGAAGGTTTAGTGAGTACACTGGAGAATGAGACTGGCCAGAAGTTTGATATTCAACAATGGCTAGATGACGACGATCAGCTGAATGAATATACGTTGCCAGAAAAAATCAATGCTGAGTTGATAAAAATATATAAAGAAAAAGAAGAGCTCATTGGTGAAGAAGAGCTGCGTCGTTTTGAAAAGTATGTGTTGCTACAGGTGTTAGATTCTCACTGGAAAGAGCATTTATCTGCAATGGATTATTTACGACAAAGTATTAATTTGCGTGCGATGGCACAAAAAAATCCAAAGCAGGAGTATAAGCGTGAGGCTTTTGAGATGTTCACCGAGTTGCTTGAACTGATAAAGCAGGAAGTGATGTCAACGTTATCAAGAGTTGAAATCCGCTCGCAGGAAGAAATTGCTGAGCTTGAACGTCAACAACAAATGCCAACTGAAATGAATTATGAACATGCTGATGCAGCACTACAAAATGCTGTTGAACAGCCACAAGAAAATGCAGAGCAGCAGGAGCCCCATCAACCGTTTGTTCGTTCAGACAAAAAGTTAGGACGCAATGATCCGTGCTACTGTGGATCCGGTAAAAAATTCAAACAGTGCCATGGTAAATTAAATTAATATGGCCGTTAACTTAATTGAACCACAATCGCTTTTACCGGTAGAGGGGGTGCGTTTAGCTTCAGTTGCTTCAGGCATAAAAAAAAATCAGGCGAAGGATCTGGTTTTAATTGAGCTTGCACAAGGTAGCAGCTGCGCAGCCGTTTTTACTCAGAATAAATTTTGCGCAGCCCCTGTTACTGTGGCTAAAAAACACTTAGCAGCATTCTCTCCTCGCTATCTGTTAATTAATTCGGGTAATGCTAATGCGGGTACGGGTGAGCGGGGAATGCAAGATGCTTACGAGAGTTGTGCTTTAGTTGCAAAACAAAGCGGTTGTCTTGCAGAGGAAGTATTGCCTTTTTCAACTGGCGTGATTGGTGAGAATCTACCACTTACAAAATTCGAAGATGCAATGCCAGCAGTCTATTCAACGTTATCAGAAAATAACTGGATAGATGTGGGACGCGGCATTATGACAACGGATACTAAATTAAAAGGTATCTCGCGACAATTAGAAATACAAAATAAAACAATAACTATAACCGGCCTTGCAAAAGGTGCAGGTATGATTCAGCCAAACATGGCAACCATGTTGAGCTATATTGCAACTGATGCGGTTATTAGTAATGACTTATTGCAAGCGTGTTTAAAACAGGCAGTCGAGCTTTCGTTTAACTCGATTACTGTCGATAGTGATACTTCAACTAATGATGCTTGTGTATTAATGGCAACGGCAAAAGCGGGTAATACAGAAATAACTCATAAAGATGCAGATTATAAAAAAATATTTGATGTGATTTGTGAAGTGAGTTTATATCTGGCGCAGGCCATTATTCGTGATGCAGAAGGTGCTACAAAATTTGTAGCATTGCAGGTTGATAAAGCAAACTCAATAGAAGATGCCAGGCAGGTTGCCTATACTGTTGCTCATTCACCATTAGTAAAAACAGCCTTGTTTGCCAGTGATCCAAATTGGGGGCGTATTCTAGCAGCAGTTGGTCGTGCCGGTGTTGATTTCGATATTGATAAAATACAGATATATATTGATGATGTTTGCATCGTTTCCAATGGTGGCCGAGATGCTGCTTATACGGAAGAGCAGGGACAAAAAGTGATGAGCCAATCAGAGATTACGATTCGAATTGAATTACAAACGGGCGACCAATCGGCTTGCATATGGACTAGTGACTTATCCTACGATTACGTTAAAATTAATTCAGAGTACCGTAGCTAATTTTTTAGCCTCGATCTTAATTGCTGCATTTTTTAAAGTGATAACTAGATTCATTGTTTCCAAACCACTGAGTTAAATATGTCAGGATTAGTTAAGGTTGCAGTCGCGGTTATATTTAATAAAAAAAATGAAGTATTAATTTCACTTCGTCCTGACAATGTTCATTTGGCTGGAATGTGGGAATTTCCAGGAGGTAAACTCGAAGAAGGTGAATCTGTTTTTGATGCGCTAAAGCGCGAATTGTATGAAGAGTTAAATATCGAAATAAATTCTGCATCAAAAATTAAACAAGTACATTATCAATACCCGGACAAAACCGTTCTGCTTGATATTATGCGGGTGGAGTCATTTAGTGGTGAGCCTATCGGCGCAGAAGGCCAGAAAATAAAGTGGCAAGCAGTTCGTGAATTAAATATCAATGACTTCCCACAGGCTAATCGTTCAATCATTAATTTATTAAAATTACCTGATAGATATATGATAACCGGCTCGTTCGAAAGTCAGCCGGCGTTTTCAAGCAAACTGGAATCCAGTCTTAAAGAAGGCATTAGACTAGTTCAGCTTAGGTGCAAAAAATCTACAGATACTGAATTTAAGCAGCTGATTAAAGTGGCCGTTAATTTGTGCGAACAATATTCCGCGACATTACTGATAAATAACAGTGCTGAAATATTTGCCGATAGTCATGCTGATGGTTTGCATTTAAGTAGTAAGATGCTGGGTTTGCTCCAGTCACGTCCGATTGCGGATGAATTTATATTGTCTGTTTCCTGTCATTCTGAAGACGAAATTGAAAAAGCAAATAAATTAAATGCTGATATTATTTTATTGTCACCCGTAAAGGCAACGCAAAGTCACCCAGGTGTTGAGGGTATAGGCTGGGAAAAATTCGCTGAAATATCATCTGGTACAAATGCTCCGGTTTATGCATTAGGTGGAATGTCTGAAGCTGATTTATGCGATGCAAAAAAATCTGGAGCTCATGGCGTGGCTGCAATTTCCAGCTTTTGGGGGTAAATGGATGAAAGTTTTATTTCTGTTTATCGCTGTTTTAATAATGACTTATTTCGCTGGCAAGTGGTTAAGTCATCGAAATACTATAGATATTAAACCGCATAATGTGAATTCTTCTTCGTGTGATCCGTCAAAAACAAGCTGTGAAGTTACTGCCGGGAATATCAGTTATTTTCTGGACTTTAAGGGTAAGCCTTCAGCACTTGTACCATTTACAGTGAATATAGGTGTGCCTGGAAATCAACCGCAGACTATCGAGTTAGCTTTCGAGATGGTTGGCATGGAAATGGGTTTTAACCAGTATTACTTAATTCAAAACAATGATAACTGGTCAGCTGAAGTAATATTACCCATTTGCTCATTAGGAAGAGACGACTGGGTTTTAAGCGTAAAAATCAATTTTAAAGAGATTGAAACTATTACGAAGTTTGAATTTTCACAAACTACAAAATAATAAAAAGGTATTTGTGGTTGGTGATATATTTTTTGTACTATGTAATAGTTATAAAATACAGCAAGCTAATTTAAAGTTAATATTACTTTTATCTTGTTCTGGTCGAGATGCAAGATCGCCTGATTTTAAAAAACGAACGGTAAAACGATGTTTGCCTGCACTTATTTCTGGGAACACATTGGTATTCTGAGGCAATATTACTCTAATCATTAGACACGACATGTTTGCATCCAGACTTTTTTGGTAAAAACCATCCTCAGCTGTTTCATCTATCGCATCAGTGCTATCCCGAATAACTTTCAATATTAGGTTAATCGCTTTATTCAGTGTAACAAAAGGTGAAAACCATTCATTTAATATGGCGTGGCGTTTTTCAAAATCCTGGTTTAGCCAGTGTGCGTAAATAGGCAGGTCAAACTCACATAGTCCACCCGGCATGTTTAGGCGCTGACGGATGGCATTAAGCAGTTCGTGTTGCTGAAGTTTTTGTCCAATTGTACTGCCAATACTGTGTAGTTCCTTTAAACACTGTTTTTGTTCGTCAATTATGTCGATTAATTTTCCATGATTGATGTCAGGAATTTCTACAAATGATTGTAGATTAATATTCTGGCGTTCCAGTTCTTTAATCGTTTCGCGCTTAATATCTCCGCGGCTTAGCATGTTTAATATATCAAGAATAACTTTTACTGCGCCGAGTGTGTCACTGTCAGATTTTTGCTCAATGTGCTGGTGAAACTGTTTAAATAAATGTTCAAGCCGCAAAAAAGTACGGACGTGTTCGTTTAAGGGTTGCTCAAAGATGAGTTGCTCAAGGATGAGTTGTTTAGGCATGATAGGATTGAGATTAAATTACGATAGGCTATTCTGACATAAAAACGCCCTAAACATAAGCCCTTATATGACGATGGGTAATAATACGGTGGTGCTTAAATTTAATTGATGCTTTTGTATAGTCGAAAACTTGAATGATTAAAAGTGGTTGTTGCATAATTCTAGATAACTTAAGTGTAGCTGTTCTACTTGATCTCTTAAATTGGACAAATCACCGCAGTTATCGATTATATCATCGGCTGCATTTATTCTCTGTTTTCTGCTTGCTTGAGAATTAATGATAGCTTTAATTTCTTTAAGATCGCGACTGTCCCGTGAAAGCGTGCGAGATAATTGTAACCGTTCATCACAGTCAATCAGTAAAACGCGGTCGTAACTTTTATGTTGATTCGTCTCTACTAAGAGTGGAATTGCAATTATTACGTAACAGAATTCAAACTTTTTAATCTGATCTTCGACTGACTGTCTAATTTTAGGGTGGAGTATCGACTCTAACTGAAGCCGGTTTTCTTTATTATTAAATATTTTACTGGCTAATAATTTTCGGTTTAGGGATCCGTCAATTAACAAAATATCAGATCCAAAATAACTGATAATTTGTTTTAGTGCTTCAGTTTCTGGTTTAACGAGTTCGCGTGCAATTATATCAGTGTCGATAACTGGAACGCCGAGTTCGGTAAACAGATCGCAGACAGTGCTTTTCCCGCAGCCAATACCACCGGTTAAAGCAATTTTTATCATGTGTAAATATTAAGCCAGGACTGGTTGATCTGTGTGCCCCAGATAAATGCGATCCAGCCCGCTATTGCCAGATAGGGACCAAAGGGAATAGGGGTCCCTCTTTTTTGTTTGTTTATCACAATCATTGCGATGCCTATTACGGCGCCGACTAGCGAAGACAGTAAAATAATCTGTGGTAACATTTGCCAGCCCATCCATGCACCCAAGGCGGCTAGTAATTTAAAATCACCATATCCCATGCCTTCTTTTCCGGTCACTAATTTAAATAGCTTGTAGACAGACCAGAGAATTAAATAACCTGCGATAGCCCCGAAGACAGAAGATTGAAGATCAGTATAGGTATCTGACGTATTGATTAAAATGCCAAACCAGAGCAGGGGTAGCGTGATATTGTCGGGTAGTAATTGAGTTTTTGCGTCGATCATTGTGAGGGTGATTAATGACCAGGTAAAAAACAGCCCAAACAGGGTTTCTAAACTGACCCCAAATTTAAGGCCAATAAGTACTGATAAAGCTGCCGTTGTCGCTTCGATGATGGGGTATTGTGCCGAGATGTGTACACCGCAGGAAGCGCACTTTCCACGTAATGCTAAATAACTTAAAACAGGAATGTTTTCCCATGCCCGTATTTTATGATTGCACTTTGGGCAACTTGAATCTGGTTTTGATAGATTAAAAATGTCTTTTTTGTCTTCCGGTTCAAGCTCCAGATATTCTTTGCATTCACTGCGCCACTCATTTTCAAGCATGATAGGCAATCGATAAATAACAACATTTAAAAAACTACCGATGGCCAGGCTTACAAGTATGACGGATGTAAAAAAAAGCCACGGACTGGATTCAAATGCAAAAAGTAAAGACTCCATAAATTAAACAACAGAACCCATTTTGAAGATGGGTAAGTACATAGCAACAACCAATCCACCAACAACGATAGCCAGGAATACCATGATTGCGGGTTCTAATAATGCGGTTAAATTATCAACGGCGGCATCGACCTGTTCTTCAAAATAATCGGCAACTTTACTTAGCATCTCATCGAGAGCACCTGATTCTTCACCAATTGCCACCATCTGTATCACCATGTTAGGGAAAAGATCGGGAAATTGAGAAAGGCTGGACTGTAATTGTGAACCTGATGAAATGTCATCCTTCACTTGTAAAATTGCTTTTTTATAAACAGTATTTCCGGATGCGCCAGCAACCGAATCCATGGCTTCTACAAGCGGTACACCGGCAGCAAACATGGTGGCAAGGGTGCGTGAAAATCTGGCTACCGACGATTTCATCGTCAGGTCACCTATGACCGGCGTTTTCAGCATGGCCCTGTCTAACCATTCTCGAAATTTTCTCGAGCGTTTGAAAGCATTGGTAAAGCCAATAACAGAGGCAATAATGGTTCCAATAATAAAATACCATTGATCAATAAAGGCATCTGATAAAGTCACAACAAAGGCAGTAAACGCCGGTAAGTCAGCACCAAAATCCTTAAACATATCGGCAAAAATAGGGACAACGTAGAGTAAAAGAATAGCGGTTACAATAAAGGCAACCGCTAATACGCTAAGGGGGTAGGTTAGCGCGCCTTTGATTTTTTTCTTTAGCGCTTCGGTTTTTTCTTTATAAGTCGCGACTTTTTCGAGTAAGGTTTCTAGCGCACCTGATTGCTCGCCGGCTTCCACTAAATTACAAAATAAATCATCAAAATATAAGGGGTGATTTTTTAATGCCTGGGCAAATGTGCCACCCGCTTCAACCTCACCTTTAATGGCAAAAATTAATTCAGCCATATTGGGGTTGTTGTGTCCCTGGCCAACAATATCAAACGATTGAACCAAAGGGACACCGGCTTTCATCATGGTCGCCATCTGTCGACTAAAAATCGCAATGTCAGCCGCGATAATAGGTTTGCCACCACCGCCAAATAAAGGTTTGGCTTTTTTCTTAACTTTCTTAGGCAGAATTCCCTGACGGCGTAAATCGGCTTTTACCATATCTGCATTATTTGATGTGGTAGAGCCTTTTAACTTTTTACCGTCTTTAGTGATGCCTTCCCATAAGAAAGTATCTTTAGTTAATTTTTTTTGTTTAGCCATTAATTAGTCCTTAGTCACCCGATTAATTTCTTCGAGGCTGGTTACACCGCTTTTTGTTTTTATTAGTGCCGATTTTCTTAAGTCAGGAATGCCTTCCTTTTCAGCTTGATCTGCTATGTCAATGGCATTCCCCCCTGTCATAATTATTCTGCCGATTTCATCACTAATCGGTAATACTTGATAGATACCGACCCGACCTTTATAGCCTTTGTCGCACATATCGCAGCCAACGGCTTTATAGAGCTTCATACCACTGTCAATATCTTGTTGGGTAAAGCCTTCTTCAAGCAACGCTTCTTTGGGTATTTTGTCTTCGGCTTTACACACTTCACAAAGACGACGCGCCAGTCGCTGGGCAATAATTAAATTGACCGCTGATGCAATATTAAATGGTGGAACCCCCATATTTACCAGTCTTGAAAGGGTTTGTGGCGCATCATTAGTGTGTAACGTCGACATTACCATGTGGCCGGTTTGGGCCGCTTTTACTGCAATTTCAGCGGTTTCAAGGTCACGAATTTCTCCCACCATGATAATGTCAGGGTCCTGACGTAAAAATGCTTTAAGCGCAGCGGAAAAATCCAGACCCACTTTCGTGTTAACGTTAACCTGATTGATGCCTTCCAGATTAATTTCAACGGGATCTTCAGCGGTTGAAATATTAGTATCTTCAGTGTTTAAAATATTTAGGCCGGTATATAAAGAAACCGTTTTTCCACTTCCCGTGGGGCCGGTCACCAGTATCATGCCATAGGGGTTGGCCAATGCATTCATATACAGTTCTTTTTGGTCCGGCTCATAACCTAGCATATCGATACCCAGCGAAGCACTGGATGGATCGAGTATACGCAAAACAATTTTTTCACCGAATAAAGTCGGGCAGGTGTTAACCCGAAAATCAATGGCTTTGTTTTTAGAAATGCGCATTTTAATACGTCCGTCCTGGGGGACACGTCTTTCAGCCGTGTCCATTCGGGACATGACTTTTATACGGGCAGATAATCTGCCGGCCATGGCAACGGGAGGAGAGGCGACTTCTCTTAAAACACCATCAATTCGTAGACGAACCCGGAAGCGTTTTTCATAGGGCTCGAAGTGAATATCCGATGCGCCTTTTTTAATGGCATCGAGTAATACTTTATTAACAAATCGAACAACCGGCGTGTCATCCGCGCCAGAGCTATCATCATCATTAGTGGCTTCAGCTTCGGTATCTTCAAAATCAAGCTCATCCAGATCATCATCCAGATCTGACATGCCATTATCATCAGCCGCACTCAGTAGTTTTTCAACGGCTTTAGTTAATTTGTCATATTCAACCAGAATGGCTTCGGTATTAATGCCGGTTTGAAATTTTATTTCATCTGTTGCGGTTAAATTAGTGGGGTCTGATATGGCGATGTAAAGACGATTACCTCGTCGATAAAGAGGTAGAGCATGGTGTTTTTTGACGAGCTTATCATCAACCAGTTTTTTAGGCAGGCTGTCAGTGTCGATTGCATCTAAATCGAAAATGGGTAAACCAAACTCCTGGGAGCCGGTCACCGCAATGGTTTTTGAGTCGACTAATTTATTTTCAACCAGAAACTGGCTAATGGATTGTTTTTTCTGGCTGGAGTCTGTTTGCGCACTGACTGCCTTTTCTTCAGAGATATGCCCGTTTAATACAAGCTTATTAAGTAAACCGCCCAGTTTCATAGATTAGCTTCTGTTGATAAGTTATTGTAAATTTTAATAATAACTTATTCTAGCAGAAGCTTAGCAATTGCGTATATCAAATTGAAAACTTTACTTTTATTTACATTCTGATGGAGCATAACGAGATTCTACAGGGTTGCCGGGTACAGTGAATGGCATGACACGATTTGTGGCCGTGGTGCTGGTGCTAGATACACAAGCCCAGTCAATATTACCGGATAAGCCAATGGCAAGTGCGACACCTAAAATTGACGGAGACAGGTTAATCTGGTCAGCACCTGCCAGTTGCGGTATGCCGTTAGCAGTTGAATTATAGGTAATAGTAATTACGCCGGTACCGACAGCAATTGCTACATCGTCTACATATTTGGTCGGGGTGAAATTGGTCGCGTATTCAGTGGATGCAGTATTAACACCATTCATATCATTTGCCATAAAGCCATCGAGTACGTTGGTTCGTGCGCTTGCGGCGAGAATTAAGCCTTCGGTTACTTTTGCTCGAATCGTGTAGTCCTGATATGCGGGTATCGCGACAGAGGCCAGAATACCAATAATGGCAACTACGATCATGAGTTCTATTAAGGTGAATCCGTATTGAAACGTTTTCATAGTTAATCTCCTGTTACGACTACTGGATTAATTATTCTTAATATTTTCCAAATATGAAAATAGAAAAAAGCTTGGGTAAAAAAATACCCGCTAGTGATATTGCGGGTATTTTTTCATTTACATCGTTCTAAATAATCTTTAGATATAAAGGTTATTTACACTCAGATGGAGCATAACGAGCTTCTACCGGGGCGCCAGGAAGAGTAAATGGTAGAGTACGGTTACCAGCAGTTGTACTGGTGCTAGACACACATGCCCAGTCAACGTTACCAGTTAATCCTGTTGCTAGTGCAGCACCGGCAATTGATGGTGATAACGTTATCTGGTCAGCACCTGCCAGTTGAGGGATTCCATTAATTGTAGAGTCATAAGTAATTTCAATAACGCCATTTGCTGCATCAATTGTAACGTCAGTAACATATTTAGTTGCAGTGAAGTTAGCGGCATATTCGGCTGAAGCTGCATCAACGCCATTAATATCATTTGCATAATAACCTTCAGTTACACCAACTTTAGCCGCAGAAGCTAAAACCAGACCTTCAGTTACTTTAGAGCGAATGGTGTAATCCTGGTAAGCAGGAATAGCCACTGCAGCCAAAATACCGATGATTGCGACAACAATCATTAATTCAATAAGGGTAAAACCGTGTTGGATTTTTTTCATGGAAGTTCTCCGTTGAGAGGTTGCTCAGAAGGCAGTTGCCAGCTGAGAGGGTATAGCTAATAAAGCTTGTAAAAGTATATAGCACTTGCTGTGCCAATAATCAGAAGTACATCAATGTATTTTAAATCAACAGCTTACGATTTTATTGGGGGCTTTTTGTTGTGTAACATTATGACAATTCAGTTCGGGACTGTCATAAAGTGACAATTTTGTATGTAGGGTAGGTTGTCCAGGGTAGGTTATGTAGGGTGAATGGTTTGGCTTGCGTTATTCTATATTGAGTTTTTGTAATCGATAACGTAGTTGTCTTAGACTCAGCCCCAGCTCTTTCGCGGCGGCGGTTTTATTCCAGCGATGTTTTTCTAGTGCAGTGACAATACTGTTTTTTTCCTGTTCTGCCAAATTGGCCGTGGTGTTAGGCATTGTTTTAGGTGTCGTGGGACTTGAATTTGGAGCAGAGGTCGTAGAGATACTTGCATCAGGTAAATGCAAGTCTTCAACTTCTATGCAGCTGTTTTCTACTAATGTGATGGCTCTTTCCAGTATGTTCTCCAGCTCACGAATATTTCCCGGAAAAGAGTACTCTTTCAACAGGGCCTTAGCCCCTGTGCTAATTGTGGGAGGGGAGTCGGTCTGATTATTTGCTTTAGATAGTTTGGTGAGTAAAAAATCAATTAACAGTGGAATATCATCAGCGCGATCGCGCAGGGCGGGAATTTCCAGTTCAATCACATTAATTCTATAGTAAAGGTCTTCTCTGAATGCGCCCTGCTTAACCAGTTGGCCGAGATCTTTATGGCTGGCGCTCAGAATACGCACATCGACTTTTTGTTCCTGTTGCTCACCGATAGCCCGAATTGATTTTTCCTGAATCGCGCGCAATAGTTTTACCTGCATGTTTAGCGGCAGGTCAGCGACTTCATCTAAAAATAGGGTGCCGCCATTGGCAGCCATAAATAAGCCGGTTTTATCCTGGCTGGCACCGGTAAAGCTGCCTTTTTTGTGCCCAAAAAATTCACTTTCCATTAACTCATTAGGAATCGCGCCACAGTTCACGGGTATAAAGGGCTGTTTAGTGCGGGCCCCAAGTTGATGAATCGTTTTGGCGGCCAGTTCTTTACCGCAGCCCGATTCGCCATGAATGAATACTGGTGCCTGACTGCGAGCCAGTTTTTTAAGTTTGTTACGAAGGGCTTCTACGGCCCTGGAATTGCCTAATATTTTATTTGAGTTGTTGGTATCGTGAGTGCCCGTGTTAGCTTTGGGTAATTGCATAGCACTGGTTACTAAACCACGCAGCACCTGTAAATCAATGGGCTTGGAGACAAAATCAAACGCCCCGGCTTTTAGGGCTTTTACGGCAGATTCCATATTGCCGTAGGCCGTAATAACCGCGACGGGTAAATCGGGATACGTTTGCTGAATATGAGCAACCAACTCAATACCATTGCCATCGGGTAGATTCATGTCAGTCAGACACAGGTCGAAGCTGGAATGTTCAAGCAGCTGTTTTGCATCCTCGAGTGTGTTTGCAGATTCGGTATTGAGCCCCATTCTGTTCAGGGTGATTTCTGCCAGCTGACACAAATCGGGTTCATCATCGACAATGAGTGCTTTGTTTATGGGTTTATTTTCCACGTTCTTCGGATATGATTTTAAAGAATATTGTTGGATTGTATTATATAGTTAATACAGTTTATTTAGCTTAGTTTTTTATTCTGGTGGGGATCGGCTTTGATTGCAAGATTTAAAATGGCGGGGTTGCACCTTTTAGGTAGTAGCATAATAGTGGGTTTGTTTTTGTGTATTGTCTATTTCATTTGGTACCCGTATCCCTATTATATTTTTCATTCGGTTATTAGTGCGACAAAACTGGTGGTGGGTGTTGATTTATTTTTAGGACCGTTGCTCACATTTGTTGTTTTCAATACAGCTAAACCCATTAAGGAACTAAAGCGGGATTTATCGACCATTATATTTGTACAAGTTTTAGCATTATCCTGGGGTGTGCATATTACGCATTCGGTGCGGCCGTTATTTGCGGTCTATTTTAATGGTGAGATTCACTCGATATCGAAAGTGAGTATAGATGATAGTGGATATGACGCAGCGGTTACAGAACCCGGTGTTTTTCAGCAACCCAGGCTAGTTTATATTAATCGGTTGAGTGCTGATGAGTATAAATCCATGCTGACAAAACAATTACGTGGGGAAGTGCTTGGCATTGTGTTACAAACACACTTGTATCGAAATATTAATGATGTGGCAAAAAAGGATATGATCTCAAGAGGCTTGAGTGAAAAGCAACTAACGGCTAGTCACACTAAAAAACTATTATTGAACGAATTTTTAGCGAGTAATCAACTTAAATTTGACGATGTGATTTTTTATCCAGTTAGTGCGGGACCATATAAAAGTGTTGTTGTTATTGATAAAAAAACCATGACTGTAACTGACCTGCTGGATGTGCGCTTAAAGAGCTCTACTGAGTATTAAGTTAACGATATAGCGACTTATGCGACTAATGGGGTTATGGTTGATGGGCAGATAAAAAATGCATTCTAAAACAGCTGCCACTTTTCTTATCGTTAATGTAGCGCAATCGCCCTCTATTTGATTCAATAATCTCTTTGGTTATATATAAGCCTAAACCTGTACCCTTCGGGTTGGTGGTATAAAAAGGGTCGAAAATAAGGGGAATGATTTTTTCTGTAATACCCGGGCCGTTATCTACCACATCTAAATAGGGCTGTTCATGCGACTCATCATAACCGTAGCGGATTGTAATGATTACGTTTTCAATGGCTTGCTCACTATGATTAATGGCATTAGTGCATAAATTACACATTATTTGATTGAGATGGCTGGAATCAAATAATACATTAATTTCATTATTTATCGTTTCAAGATTTATCTGTTCGGGCTGAAGGCTATTGCTTTGCAAAAACTCATCACAAAAATGTTGTAACCAGTTATTCAGTTCAATTGTTTCAGTATTGCCTTTTTTTGATCGAGAAAGCTCTAAAACATTTTCTACGACTTTATCCAGTCTTTGCACTTGCGCGGTAATAATATCGGTTAATTTTGTATCCGCCAGATCAAGCTCAGATTCCTGCAATAACTGCGCAGCATGATTAATGGCGCTTAACGGGTTACGTATTTCATGGGCAATACTCGCGGTAAGTCTACCTAAAGACGCTAGCTTAATTTGCTGGAAGCGTTGATTTAATTGCGTAGCATCTTCCAGAAATATTAATGTGTCACCGGTACGTTGCAGTTTGCGGAAGCCAGGCTGAATGTCGGGTAAACCATGTGCCTGTGGAATGGCTTTATGGTGCATGTTGGGTTGCTCTTGCCATTCTAAAAAACGCGAATCCAGGGCGGGTAAAATAGTTTCGAGTAGTGGCGACTGGTGCAGAGGGATATTACCTAATAATGCTTCAGCCGAGCTATTGGCCATGCGAATATGTCCGTCGTTATCGACCACAATAATGCCGGTGCGCATATTTTGAATAATATCTTCATTGAGAATTTCCAGATTAACAATGTCTGCCTCGCGCTCAACTGCCAGTTTTTCAGATTCACGCGCGCGCTTAGCTAATATAGACGCGAGAAAACTGGTGCCAAAAAAGACCAGGCCTAATAAGCCGGCTCGCGAGTATTCAGATGCGGTGCTAACCCCCTGTGACAGACTAAAAGACTGTTCACTGAGTATGGCAATAACGGCCATCGCAGCGAATAAAAAGGAATCCCGGTCACGTAAAAATGTGCCGGTGGCGGTGACATTGATAATTAGCAAAATACTCAAAGAGCTGCTTAGCCCACCGCTGTAATGTGAGAGCAATGTAATCAGCACAATATCACTGGCATTGGTGAAAATGACCTGAGTTTCAAATGAGGGCGTATGCCTGTAGCCCATAAAAATAAAGATCAGGCTGCTCATCAGTAGCGTGAGTGCGGTGGCCAGAAAATGCTCTGTATTCTGACTACCTAAAAAATTCATCCATTCGCCCGTGTAAAAGGCCGCTAAGAAGCCGGTGGCCAGGACTAATCGATAAAAGTTTAATTGGTGCAGCGGTTTCCAGGTGAGGTGCGTGCCCGGGTCGGCGGGGATAAAACTCACCAGTTTACTAATGTTCGTACTCAAGAGGATGAGTTCCAGTCGTTTAAATGCTGAGGGCTACAAAAGGCGTTATCCCCCTTAAATACGGCATCTTCACGGGGCACATAGGTTTTGCAGTGCAGGCATTGCACCGTGTCATTGTGCGTAACCGACTCTTTTGGAATAGGCTTTTTCAGGCGCTGCGTAAGCGTGCGGGCGATGAATAAAACAATAACGACAAAAATAATAATTAAAACACTTTTAAACATGTGCGGTAACCGCTCCTATGTCTGGTAAAATTCTGCTCTGATAATAAATAATTGAAACCATTCTAAACTAAAAACCAATATTATGACTGAAGCCGTACAACTCTGCCTGATTCAAGAACGTTTTCTTGTGGGTGATATTAAAGCTAATACTCGAAAAATCCTATCCCAATCAAAACTGGCGCAACAGGCGGGGGCGGATATTGCGATATTTCCAGAGCTTGCGTTATGCGGTTATCCACCGGAGGACCTGCTAATGCGGCAGGGCTTTATCCAGCAGATTGAACAGGCGATTGCTGAAATTGCCAAAAGCACAATGGGGTTGATTGTGGTTTTCGGCGCTCCCCGGCTGCATGAACATGAGTTGTTTAATGCGGCCATTGTCTGTGCCGATGGCCAGGTGGTGGGGGAATATTATAAATACAGCTTACCGAATTATGCGGTATTTGATGAAAAGCGTTATTTTCAATCAGGCAGTCAACCACTGGTGATTGAGTGTAAACAACAAAAAATCGGCCTGGTGATTTGTGAAGATGCCTGGTTTGATGCTTCGATTCAACAGGCACAAGTTGCCGGTGCACAAGCGCTGGTCATTATAAATGCCTCCCCCTACCATCGCAATAAACACCAGCAACGACTGGATATGCTAAAAAGACGCCAGAAAAAAACGCCGTTACCGATGTTTTACTTAAATTTGGTGGGCGGACATGATGAGCTGGTATTTGACGGTGATTCGCTGGTGATCAATGCTGAGTCTGAGCTGGTTGGCCGAGGTCCGGATTTTGAGACGGCATTGTTGCACTACCAACTCCATGCGGATCAAAGCATCACTTCTGTCAACACCCCTGTTCATGAACCCCCGGGCGAACTGGCCAGTATTTATAAAGCATTGGTTACCGCGGTGCGGGATTATGTTACCGGCAACGGTTTTGACGGGGTGGTGATCGGTTTATCCGGCGGTGTCGATTCCGCTCTTACACTGTCTATTGCGGCTGATGCATTGGGGGCAGAGCAGGTACATGCGGTTATGATGCCATCTCGCTACACCGCGCAAATGAGCCTCGATGATGCCGCCGCTCAGGCTGATGTTATGGGCGTGGATTATAAAAGCATCTCTATTGAGCCGACCTTTCAGGCCTTTTTGCGCACCCTGAAAGATGAATTTGCAGGCAAGGAGGAGGACACCACAGAAGAAAATATTCAGGCACGTTGCCGGGGCGTCATTCTAATGGCGCTGTCGAATAAACTCGGCCGCATGGTGCTTACCACCGGCAATAAAAGTGAAATGGCGGTGGGTTATAGTACGCTCTATGGGGATATGGCCGGGGGCTTTGCGCCCCTGAAAGATGTTGAAAAACAGCTGGTGTATGCCCTGTGTGATTACCGTAACTCAGTGAGTGCAGTTATACCGCAACGCGTGCTCGATCGTCCACCCTCAGCCGAACTACGCCCGGATCAGCAGGATCAGGATAGCCTGCCGGATTACGATATTCTCGATGCGATTTTAAGAATGAGTGTTGAAGAAGATGTTCCGCGCCAGCAAATTATTGCTGCGGGTTATGATGAGCAGGTCGTGAATAAGGTGCTGCGAATGGTGCAAGTAAACGAATATAAGCGTCGTCAGGCGCCGCCGGGGGTTAAAATCACCCAGCGGGCATTTGGACGAGATCGGCGTTATCCGATTACTTCGGGTTACCGACGCAAGTGAGTATGGCTACGTTTGTCCAGGCAAATAATGGTTAATTGGGCATACTTATTTGGGCGCTGCCGCTCTGGACTATTTGATTAATAACCGGATTACCATCCAATACAGATTGAGCATCCGCCGCCAAATCGTTTAACCCCAGCTCTTGATAGGCTAATATCATAATGGACAGGGCATCACGGCTAGCAGGGGTGGTGGGGAAGGTTTCTAAAACGGATTGTCCGCGCTTAGCGGCAGCTAACCAGGCTTTACGTTTAATATAGTAGCGAGCCGCGTGCAGCTCGGCTTCAGCCAGCTTGTTACGCAGAAAAAGCATGTGTTGATAAGCGTCATTGGCATAGCGACTGTCTGGGTAGCGTTCGACTAAAGTTGAAAAACTTCGTAAAGCTTCTCCCATAGATTTGCTATCATGTTGCGCCATGTCGCGAGGGAACAGGCTATCCATAAATCCGCTGCCGCGGTTAAAATCGATGATGCCTTTTAAATACCAGGCATAAGCCACATTAGGGTCGCGGGGATTAATGCGAATAAAGCGATCGGCTGCGGCAATGGCCGATTCAGGTTCCCCGAATTTGTAATAGGCGTAAGCGACATCAAGCTGGGCCTGACGGGCATAGGTGCTAAACGGAAAGCGGGCTTCGAGGTTTTCGAGGTTTTTAATGGCCTCTTCAAACTCACCGGCTTCTAATGCCAGAGTCGCTTCATCGTAAAACTCGAGAGCAGACCAGTCGGCATAGGGGTCAGATTTAACCCCATCATCGCTGCAAGCAACGAGAAACAAAGATAAAATAAGGGCAGAAAGTAATCGAATCATATTTAAGTGTATCGTGAAGATTAAAGAAAAAGTTTAGGGTTAAGCCGTATTGTTTAAAATAGTTTAGACATTATACAAGAGAAACCATACGAGAGAAATCATACAAGAGAAATCATGCCAGAGAAATCATCTATGTCCGATGGGTTAAACCATGAAATTGTCAATAAATCTATTCCGCTCGAATATGCCTCACAACGCTTAGACGCGGTTTTAGTGAAAATGTTCCCGGATTATTCTCGCAGTCGTCTGCAACAGTGGATTAAAGCCGAGCGGGTCTGGCTCGACGGCGTGCTTCCCCGCCCCCGGGATAAAGTCATTGGCGGGGAAATGCTAGAGCTGCATATCGAGCATGAAAATCTGGATGAAAGTGTACTCCCGCAGGATATCCCGCTGGATATCATTTACGAAGACGATACGATTATCGTGGTGAATAAGCCCGTAGGACTAGTGGTGCACCCAGCTGCAGGGCATGCGGATGGCACCCTGCAAAACGGCCTGTTATTTCATGAAGAATCGCTCAATGAAGTCCCCCGTTCTGGCATTGTGCATCGCCTGGATAAGGATACGTCGGGCTTGCTGGTAGTAGCGAAAACCCTTAAAGCGCATAAAAGTTTAGTTGAACAGTTGCAGGCGCGTACCGTGCATCGTGAGTATCAGGCGATTGTGTTTGGTGTGCTTACCGCCGGCAGCACCATTGATATCGGTATTGGCCGGCATGGTCGCGACCGTAAAAAAATGGCAGTAAAACCCGAGGGCAAGCAGGCAATTACGCATTTTCGGGTCATTGATCGATATCGGGGGCACACCCGCATTAAGGTGAATTTAGAAACCGGTCGAACCCATCAAATTCGGGTGCACATGGCTTATGTGAAGCATCCGCTGGTGGGCGACCAAACCTATGGGGGGCGGCTACAGCTGCCACCTCGCTGCAGTGATGAGTTAAAAGAGATGCTACGCAGCTTTGGCCGACAGGCTTTACATGCCCGCAAACTCGGTTTAATCCACCCTGAAACAGGCAAAAATATGGAATGGCAAGCGCCATTACCGGATGATATGAAGGCGTTAATTGCGGTAATGGAAGCGGATATCGAGCAGGAAGTAGAGCAAAATGAATATTCTCTGGATGATTTATCTGGTGAGTACCCTGATGAGTATGATGAATGAAGTATTGGTATGCTTAGCCGTGTCATATTTGTGCGTTATCGTTGTTCAGCGCGATAAATAAGGACAGTGATTTGGCGATTAACTTAATTAAACCGCAATGGCCTGCGGCAAAAAATATTCGCGCATTTTGCACGACGCGTAATTTAGCGCCAATGAGATCGGCAGAAAGTGCAGCAGCCTATGATAGTTTTAATTTAGCCCTGCACGTCGACGATGATGCCTCGCGGGTAAAAGCCAATCGCCAACAACTACGTAGTGAATTAAGTCTGCCTGCTGAGCCGCAATGGTTAAATCAGGTGCATGGGCAACAGGTGGTTAATGCGGCGCAAGTTTCAAATACAATTCCGGATGCTGATGCATCGTTTAGTGAACAACCCAATGTTATATGCACGGTGCTGACGGCAGATTGTTTACCGGTATTAATTTGTAATCGGCTGGGTAATAAAGTGGCCGCCGCCCACGCGGGTTGGCGTGGGCTGGCTGATGGCATTATTGAAAATACGCTAACTAGTTTAAATGAAAATCCGGATGAAATACTGGTTTGGCTAGGGCCTGCTATAGGCCCCAAAGCATTTGAAGTCGGCGAAGAAATACGGGAGATTTTTATTAATAAACACTCGGCATCCGCGTCCGCATTTAAGCAAAATCGCAGCGGACATTTTCTGGCAGATATTTATCAGCTTGCCCGTATACGACTAAAAGCCATGGGTATTGAAGCGGTGTATGGCGAAAAGTTTTGTACATTCACTGATGCAAATCAGTTTTATTCTTATCGGCGAGATGTTAAAACCGGACGGCAGGCGAGTTTGATCTGGTTTGAGTGATTTACCGTTTCAAGCTTTTACCGCCAATGAACGCGAATGCACGCAAGTAAAACAATAAACGTTATTTATTAGTGATACGCAGTAGGCGCGTTAACTAGAAATTTTGTTTATATTTGCATTCATTTACGGTAAATACTTTCAAAAATAATAAAACGGAGAAACAAATGAAGTGGTCAGTTTTAACACTGGTTGGCGCAGATCAGTCAGGTATTGTCGCAACCGTCACCGATAAACTATATCAACAAGGTTGTAATTTGGCGCAGGCATCGATGATGCGGTTGGGGGCTAATTTTGCCATTATGCTGCGGGTATCCCATGACGAAAATAAAGATCTGCAGGTGATTTTAAGCGACATTTGCACGCGCCTGAATTTGCATTTACATATTGATGAAGATGTTGCTGAAATCGCCCCCGGTATAGAACCGAATGTACAGATAACGGTTTATGGTGCAGACAGAACGGGTATTGTTGCGCAGGTAACTTCGGCATTAGCGCAGGCAGGTTTGAATATTATCGATCTTGAAACTGATGTGGCAGGCAGCAAGCAAAAACCGATTTATATTATGAGTCTGGAAGGTGTAGCGCAAAACGGTATTGAAGCTTTGCAAACCGCCATCGATGCACTGCAACCTGATATTGAAGTTAACATCGATGAAATAAATACACTAAGGGGCTAGGTGAAAATGGAAATTTTGACCTACCCTGATCAACGCTTAAAACAGTTATCTGAAAGTGTTGATTCGATTGATAAAGAAATTTTAGAATTTATAAGCGAGCTGGAGCAAACTCGCCTGGCTGGGCCGGGCGCAGTGGGAATTGCTGCACCACAGGTTGATATGTTTAAACGGGTGGTGATTGTGGATGTTTCGAATATGCGCAAACCGGTTGATAACCATGGTCACATGATAATGATTAACCCGGAAATTACCGAATGGGATGGCATGGCAATGGGTCGTGAAGGGTGTTTATCTGTGCCTGATTTTACCGGTAATGTGATTCGCGCTGAAAAAATCAAACTGAGTTACACCGATGTGGCGGGTAAAATTATTGAAATAGAATCGGCTGGATTTGAAGCCCGGGCAATTCAGCATGAAATGGACCATCTGGATGGTTTGTTATTTCTAGATCGATTAGTGAGCCGACGTAGTGATTTGTTTAAGCGCAAAGTGGTTAAAAAATAATCGTTATTAACAAGTTAACGTATGTTTCGCATGCCATTTGATTTTGATAAATTTTAGTCTGTCATCACATATTCAGCAATAATCATCTATTATTAAATTAATCCGCAATCGATTAAATAATAAAAGTATGCCTAAGGGAATAAATCTTGATTCACAGAAGTCAAATGCTCTCGCAGTTAGCCTGTGCAATATAGGCCTGTGTGATTATTGCCTGCCACCTTCACCCTATGTGAGTTTTACCAATACCTGGGCAAAAATTCTCGGTTATAAGCCCGAAGAGGTCCCCGCGGCAGAATTTTTTCAAAGCTGGTGGGGGCAGCAAATCCATCCCAATGATCACGCTCGAGTGATTAGTCTGTTTAATACTCTCTATTCAGGGGAAATTAAAAAACTTAGCTGCAGCTTGCGCATTAAACGTAAGCAGGGTGAATGGTGCGAAGTCGAAATGTTTGCCAGTGTCATCAAGCGAGATGATAAAGGCTGGGCACACCATGTGTTTACTATTATTCGAGACATGGCAGAAAGTGAAAATAGATATAAGCGCATCGTTGAAAATCTCAATGAAGGTATCTGGGTAATTGATCGTTACAATAATATCCGTTTTATTAATCAAGCCCTGGCAGATATGCTGGGTTATAGCATTGATGATATGTTAGGGCGATCTGTATTCGATTTTGAAAATAAAAATAATCAGAGCATTTTAAAAAAACAATTGTCAGAACGAAAAAAAGGCGTGAGTAGTGTATATGAAATAGAAGTATTACATAAAGATGGTCATGCGGTATTAATTCAGGTTGAGTCAGCACCGTTTTTAGATGATCAGAATAATTTTGATGGTGTGGTTGAAGGCATTAAAGATATGACTGATATTCGCAGTCAGCAACTAAAACTTAAAATGCTTTCATCAGCGGTCGAACAAAGTGGTTCAATGGTTTTAATTACCGATAAAAATGCAGATATTGAATATGCTAATCCCAAACTATGCTCAGTCACCGGATACAATAAAGAATATCTTACCGGAATAAATGCGAAAGTATTTCAGCCAGATGATATTGATATTAAGGAAGTCAGCGATTTATGGGAGAAAATAAATAAAGGTGGTGACTGGCAGGGTGAAATGCAATTGCGAAAGAAAGCAGGCGGAGTCATCTGGGTGCTCATGTCTATTTCATCTGTAGCAGATGAACAAAATGAAATAACGCATTTTGTCACCGTATTTGAAGATGTCTCGCAATTAAAAGAAGCGCACATAAGAATGGAAGAGCTGGCGTATGTTGACAGTTTAACCGGGCTGGCAAACCGGGTTTTATTCAGAGACCGGCTTGAACAAGTTTTAAAAAGTATGCAGCGCACAGGTGTAACTGCGGCCTTATTGTATCTGGATTTAGATGAATTTAAACGCATCAACGATTCTATGGGGCACGATGTGGGTGATGCGGTGCTAATGAAAGTGGCGGAAACTTTGCGACAATGCGTACGTTATCAAGATACGGTTGCGCGCATGGGGGGCGACGAGTTTGTTATTTTGTTAACCGATATTGATGGTATGTCTGGCGCGTCGGCGGTTGCAAGAAAAATAATGAATGCGATGTCTGAACCGATCAATTTATTAAAAAATGAAATTCTCATTACTCCGAGTATTGGCATCACTCTGGCACCAATAGATAGTTTGAATGCAGATATATTATTGAAAAATGCAGATATGGCAATGTACAAAGCCAAATCATCCGGGCGAAATAATTACCAGTTTTTTACAGAGGAAATGAATACTCAAATAGTTGATCATTTGATGATAGAAAATGACTTAAGGCGTGCCCTGGAGAGCAATGAACTTTATGTTAAATATCAACCGAAATGCGATATCAAAACGAAAAAAATAATTGGTGTTGAAGCATTAGTCCGTTGGAACCATCCGAAAAAAGGCGAGCTTTCACCTGAGTATTTTATCCCTATTGCCGAAACGGCAGGGTTAATGGTTAAGCTGGGGAAGTGGGTATTGACCACTGCGTGTAAGGAAGTTAAAAAATTAGAACAGCAGGGTCTGGGTCATCTTGAGTTGGCAGTCAATTTGTCTACTCGTCAGTTTCGTGATCCGGACCTGATTGAAACCATACAAAATGCGCTGGCAGAATCGGATTTTAAAGCCGTAAAACTAGAGCTGGAAATTACCGAAACGACACTAATGGAACAGATTGATCATGCCGTTGATTTACTTGATCAAATTAAAGCATTGGGTATTTCGCTGACAATAGATGATTTCGGAACGGGATATTCATCGCTTAACTATTTGAAACGTTTACCCATTGATACATTAAAGATTGATAAAACATTCATCACTGATATACCCAATGACAAAGATGATATGGAAATCTCTTCTGCCGTAATCGTGATGGCGCATAAACTGGGCTTAACCGTGGTAGCGGAAGGCGTGTCGACAAAAGAGCAGTGGGCATTTTTAGAACAAAACAATTGTGATATTGCCCAGGGGTATTTAATGGGTAAGCCAATGCTGACGTCGGATTTATTGGAAAAATTCACCTAAACATATAAATTTAGTTTGACGTAAATCAAATTCTTTCCTTGAAAAAATACAAAAAACCCACATCTATTCATCAACATTAAACATCCTGATAAAAAGTATCATGATGAAAAGCTTAAAGGGGAAAACCATGAGAATGGACCGATTAACCAGTAAATTTCAAGCTGCACTTTCCGAAGCGCAATCACTCGCAGTCGGGCGAGATCACCAGTTTATAGAGCCTTTACATCTGATGCTGGCACTACTCGATCAGGATGGGGGATCAGTGCGCCACCTGTTAAGCATGAGCAATGTTAATGTAAATGGCTTGCGCTCTAAGTTGGGTGAAGAAATTGAACACTTGCCGCAGGTGGAAGGTAATGAGGGTGATGTGCATTTGTCGAACGATTTGGGGCGGTTATTAAACGTCACGGATAAGCTCGCACAAAAGCGTAAAGATGATTATATCTCCAGTGAAATATTTGTGCTCGCAGCCATTGAAGAAAAATCTCGCATGGGTGAGATTTTGCGTGAGTTTGGTGCTGATAAAAGTGCATTGGAAGCGGCTATCGATAAAGTGCGTGGTGGGCAGAATGTTAATGACCCTAATGCGGAAGACCAGCGTCAGGCTTTAGAAAAATATACGATCGACGTGACCGAACGAGCGGAGCAGGGAAAACTTGACCCGGTGATTGGACGTGATGAAGAAATTCGCCGCACGATTCAAGTGCTGCAGCGCCGAACAAAAAATAATCCAGTACTGATTGGTGAACCCGGTGTGGGAAAAACCGCGATTGTTGAAGGTTTAGCACAACGTATTGTAAATGGTGAAGTGCCGGATGGAATTAAAGGCAAGCGTTTACTGTCACTCGATTTAGCTGCTCTGATTGCTGGAGCTAAATTTCGGGGTGAATTTGAAGAGCGTTTAAAAGCCGTGTTAAATGATCTGTCCAAACAGGAAGGTCAGGTGATTTTATTTATTGATGAAATTCATACCATGGTGGGTGCAGGAAAATCTGAAGGTGCGATGGATGCGGGTAATATGTTAAAGCCGGCACTGGCACGCGGCGAATTACATTGCGTAGGTGCAACCACTTTAGATGAGTATCGAAAGTATATTGAAAAAGATGCCGCACTGGAAAGGCGCTTTCAAAAAGTGTTGGTTGAAGAGCCAACAGTGGAAGATACCATCGCTATTTTGCGTGGTTTAAAAGAACGTTACGAAGTGCATCACGGAGTGGATATTACCGACCCGGCAATTGTATCGGCGGCGGTGTTGTCACATCGTTATGTGACTGATCGGCAATTGCCTGATAAAGCCATTGATTTAATCGATGAAGCGGCAAGTCGAATTCGTATGGAAATCGATTCCAAACCGGAAGTGATGGATCGTTTAGAGCGACGTTTGATTCAATTAAAAATTGAACGTGAAGCGCTCACCAAAGAAGACGACAGAGCGTCGCGGGATCGCCTGTTAAAATTACAGGAAGAAATTGATGTTTTAGAGCAGGAGTATCAGGAGTTTGATGAAGTTTGGGTGGCTGAAAAAGCGGCATTGCATGGCAGTGCTTCGATTAAAGAAAAGTTAGAGCAGGCACGGTTGGAGCTGGAAACAGCCAGTCGAGCGAATGATTTAACACGCATGTCTGAGTTGCAATATGGACGCATTCCAGAACTGGAAAAAGAACTGGATATGGCATCTCAGGCAGAAATGCAGGAGATGACATTACTGCGTAACCGGGTAACCGAAGAAGAAATTGCGGAAGTGGTTTCACGGGCTACCGGTATTCCCGTTGCAAAAATGATGGAAGGCGAAAAAGAAAAGCTGCTGAGTATGGAAGAAAACTTGAGCAAACGTGTAGTTGGGCAAAATGAAGCGGTCGCCTCGGTTTCGAATGCCATTCGCAGATCGCGTGCTGGCTTATCAGACCCCAATCGACCGAATGGTTCATTTTTGTTTTTAGGTCCAACCGGTGTGGGTAAAACTGAATTAACGAAAGCCCTGGCAAAATTTTTATTTGATACAGAAGATGCGATGGTACGCATTGATATGTCGGAGTTTATGGAAAAACATTCGGTTGCCAGGTTAATCGGAGCACCGCCGGGATATGTCGGTTATGAAGAAGGCGGTTATTTAACCGAAGCGGTTCGCCGTAAACCTTATTCTGTTATTTTACTGGACGAGGTGGAAAAAGCGCATCCTGATGTGTTTAATGTTTTATTGCAGGTGTTAGATGATGGGCGCTTAACAGATGGTCAGGGGCGCACCGTTGATTTTAGAAATACTGTTATTATTATGACCTCAAATTTAGGCTCGCAATATATTCAGGAATATACTGAAAAAGGTGACTTTGATGGAATGAAAGCAGCAGTAATGGAAGTGGTGGGTCAGCATTTTCGGCCGGAGTTTATTAATCGTGTAGATGAATCGGTTGTGTTTCATACTTTGGGTAGAGAGCAAATTCGCTCAATTACTGAAATTCAAATTGAGTATTTACACCAACGTTTACTGGATAAGGAACTGGAATTAAAGTTAAGTGAAGCGGCATTAGATAAACTGGGTGAAGCTGGTTTTGATCCGGTGTACGGAGCAAGGCCTTTAAAACGAGCGATTCAGCAGCAGCTGGAAAATTCACTGGCACAGAAATTACTGCAAGGGGATTTTGTTGCCGGGGATACTATCAATGTGGATGTTGATGGGGGCGATCTGGTTTTTAAACACGGATAAGTGTTAACTGGTACAAGCTCAGTCTTCAACTAGCAGTAGACAATGACTCAAACTAGCCAGAAGCGGAAGGTCAAAGTCAGAAGCTTTTTACCGCAAATAAACGCAAAACACGCTAATAAAAGCAAAAACATTATTGGGTTATAGTGCGCCGTAGGCGCACTATAACCCAACAACATTTGCGTACA
>Ga0316206_1000821_pt1 | contig 34295 bp, 27 predicted proteins | sample 6monthpyrite_MG_FD_204942 | JGI IMG/M metagenome (GOLD analysis project Ga0316206, IMG submission 204942) | Microbial mat bacterial communities from mineral coupon in-situ incubated in ocean water Damariscotta River, Maine, United States -... | ecosystem: Environmental > Aquatic > Marine >... | reverse complement strand
GTGCTCTATTTCTTGATGTTCGATCAAATAAAGATTGGGACGCAGGACGTATACCAGATGCGGTGCATATTGAGCTAAAGAAAAAGTTTAATGAACAAAGTATGAGTTCTGAAGTTAAAAAAGCCGAGCCAGTGGTTATCTATTGTAATGGCCCAAGTTGCTTACGTAGCTCTAAAGCTGCTGCTATGGCTGTTGGTTGGGGCTTCACTAAGGTTTATTACTTTAGAGAGGGTTACCCAGCATGGAAAAGTGCAGGTTATCCTACTGAATAGATCTGTTTTAGTCATATCGTAATTAAACTTATATTGGAACATTAATAAATGTCATTAAGGACTCGTATTACCGCTGTGGCAGTATTGGCCGCATTATTAGTGTCAATTTCATTGATAATTACCAGTCGAATTATTCAGGATCAAATTGAATCTCGATTCTCAGAAGCCACAACGACAGGCAAGACCGTGTTGTGGAAGAAAATCATTGCGGGTCAACTTGATTCAATGGTGCCTGGTGCATCAAGCCTTGCGCGTGATCGAGCCACTCGTAAAGCATTAAAAGCCGGTGATACTCAGGCCCTGGCTGAAAGTGCGACAACGACATTTAACCTGCTTAGCGCATCTGAAGTTTTAAACAGAATGCAGATTACTGATCTAGAGGGTCGAGTGCAGTTTTCTGCACCGGTATCTTTTGTGGGTAAAACACGAAAGAAACTCGTTACTAAAGCATTAGTCGATGGAAAAATCGTTAAAGGTGTTGAGCTTGATGATGATGGCAGGCTGGTTGCGGTGGTCGCGTTTCCATTATATACCCGTGGCAAACCATTAGGGGTTGGTGTATTTGCAAGAGACTTGCGTAAAGCGATTGATGACTTTAAATTTAATGATGAGTCTGAAGTCTTTATTGTTAATGAGTCAGGTCAGATAGATGCAGATACATCTAAAGACTTATGGGGCCGTTTGGATGTGAACTTGCCAATTCTTGGTGAGTCTATGCTGGACGTTGCGCATGCTAATGACGCTGTCTATTCAGTTGCAACTTTACCTGTGCTCGATAGTGAAGGGAAAGCCATCGCTCACTTCGTGAGCGTGAAAGATTACACCGAAAGTTTTAATAATCAAAGATCGCTTACCATTACATCGTATAGTGTAATCGTTGTAATTATTTCAATCGTTATATTTTTTATATACTGGTATATGAACCGCACGTTAAAACCATTGCAGGGTGTAGCTTTAAGTTTAAAGCAAATTGCTGATGGTGATTTAACAGGTAGTATAGAAGTTACATCAGATGATGAAATTGGTGATTTGCAACAAGCGATGAAAAGTACCCTTGAAAGTCTGCATTTTTTAGTTGGACAGGTCAATGATATGACAGGGCATATTTCTTCTGCTGCAGATGAAATGGCATTTGCGATTGATGAGTCGAGTAAAGGTGCCTATCAGCAATTATCAGAAGTCGGCCAGGTTGCAACTGCGATGAATGAAATGACTGCAACAGTCCAGGAGGTCTCTAACAATGCTAAAGAGGCTGCCCAGGCAGCGAGTGATGCCGAAGCTGAAGCGAAAAATGGGAGTAATATTGTTCAGCAGGCCATTAAGTCTATTGATACCTTAGCGTCAGAAGTCGGCAAGTCGACAACCGTTATTCATAAAGTTAAAGACGATAGCGTAAGCATTGGAACCATCCTTGATGTTATACGCGGGATTGCAGAGCAGACCAACTTATTAGCTTTAAATGCAGCAATAGAGGCGGCAAGAGCGGGTGAGCAAGGTCGTGGATTTGCGGTGGTAGCAGATGAAGTAAGAACCCTGGCTAGCCGTACTCAACAATCTACCCAGGAAATACAGGAAATGATCGAGATTTTACAGCAGGGTACACAGGAAGCGGTAAATGTTATGGAAGTGAGTCGTGATCATGCAAATGCAACGGTAGATCAGGCGGCACTTGCCGGTTCATCATTAAATGAAATAACCAAATCGGTGACAACAATTAATGACATGAATTTACAAATATCGAATGCAGCACACGAACAAAGTATTGTATCTGAAGAAATTAATCAAAATATAGTCAGTATCAGTGTTGTAGCTGAAACGGGTTCAGATCGAATGAAAAGCACTTCTGATGTGACTGTTAAGCTGAGTCAGTATGCGGCGGGTTTGAAAGAGACGGTTGATAAATTTAAGGTTTAGTTTTAAAAATTAAAACTGGAATTAAGGGAATTAAGCGGGACAGCCAACTTAACAATTGACAAGTAAATTCATTCAAGACATCCACTAATTAATTTATTCAGGACACCCACTATATATTTAATCTCAATCATCGATTGATGCTTTCTGTTGTCTTTAATCGGCTCAAACAGCCACTATTAAACAAGGCACATAGTTTTTTATGGTTTTAATCATTTTCTGAATGAGAGAGTGTGAAGATCGTTCAATAAAAAATATTGTTCTTTGAATTAACTTGTTTTTGGCTGAGTATTAGATTAGGTTTCCTATTTATTCGTTTATTCGAAGAGAAATATGCATGCATTTAAATCGTCTATTAAATCGCCCGTTTTATTGAGGGGCGCTCACACCAAACCCATTAATTATATTAAAAACTATACCTACATAACAATTTGTAACATTACTAATTGCTAATCATCTCTGACTACGTGTATAAGTAGCTAGGGCACCTCTGATCAAGTCTATAATGCTTCTGCGTGAGCTGAAGGGTACAGTTGCAAGGTATCTATATGCTTTCCCACATAATTCATACATGGACTGCCTTGATGACGAACAAGCCTGTAAGCCAGAAGTATCATAGACTTAATTAGAGCGGCCCTAGCCATAATGACACTTGATTTCTAAAACCCCAAATATAAGAGCAATTAATATGAAAAACCTAAATCGCACAGTTACACTATTGTTTAGCACATTATGTGCAATTCCACTCACAGGTTATGCTGAGTCCTGGAGTTGTAAGCACGATAATAATGTACGTGAAATTCAAATTCAACATGAAACAACAGCGGCTCTACCTTGCAGTGTCGTCTACAGAAAACCAACCGAAGGTATTGAAGAGCAGACACTCTGGTCAGCATCCAGTGACGCAGGCTATTGCGAAGAAAAAGCCCGCGCACTTGTCGAAAAACACGTAGGCTGGGGCTGGAATTGCGAAGAAGCTAACGCTGAAGCCAGCACAGAAACATCTGACGAAAGCCAGGCAACCGAAAACAGCGTTCCGGAAGACACCACTCCAGTTGAATCCACGAATGAGGCTACTGATGCCACAGATTCTTCAGCGACAAGCGACAGTTCTACAGCAACCGAACCGACATCGCAAAGCATGCCAGAACAACAATGAGTTCCAAGCGCGGGTAGATAAAGGGCTCGGTGAAAAATAACAATCATTTAAAAATGGAAATGATTCTCAGTTGTCACCGTCCTTTTTAATTCGCTTTAATTCCTTTTTTTGGCATGTGATACTTTTATCTTTAGTTAGATTATGGTGCCTACTTTATCGAGTGATATTCAGGTCCTTGTTAACGCGCTAGTTAGGCAGATACATTAATTGTTAATTACTTACTTCAGGTAATGTTTCTCTTTGCACTTTTCACATATACCGTGGCTAAATTTAGCCTCGGAATGCTCGCTAATGTATTTTTCAAGTTGATTCCATGCCCCTTCCTCATCACGGATTTCTTTGCAGTACATACATATAGGTATAATGCCTTCTAATGTTTTGATTGTCTCAAGGGTATCTATAACTTCTTTGTTCTTTTTTTCGAGAATAGATATTGTTCTTAGTGTTTCGCGCCATCTTCTAAATGAAAACCATGCCATGCAAATGGCGAAAACAATTAGGGTAGATATTATTTCATCAATCTCGTACTTCTCATATGTAGATGAGAATTCAACTACTTTTTCAAGTACATCATAAATACTGAATAACAAGAATGAAAAAATCAATATGAAACTTATTACAACGAGTTCTAGTTTTATTTGGCTGATATGTTTAAACACTTATGACCTCTCTATTAACTCATTCGAATTGATGCCTAACAGTGAACTAAGCACAAAAAACCAATTTGTTCAATAGGCAGTTTTCCACATAAAGAACCAATACATAAAAAGGGCTAGCCTAGCGAGAAACTGGTAAATTAAACCATGAATACACGTAAGGGCGTTTATCTGCTGCATCCTGAGCGCTTGAATGCTTATTAAAGTTTATAATTGAAAGATGCTCTGATTATGCGCTGCAAGTTTATTGATTTTTGCATAATGCTCCGGGTATTCAATACATAATCGGTTTAGCAGGCGGTTCATTAATGCCTGGCTGCATTTTGCACCCCCTATCAGGTGTGTAAAACCTGCTGCTCTACTCATGGACGGGTCAAATGCTGTATCGGTCGAGTTCAAGAGATAGGCGGGTTTACATTACTTATTATATTTAAATGTGTGGCTAACAGATATTGTTCGATTAACAGATTGCCCGCATATAGTGGCTGATATATTTTATTAGTTAGTGAGTAATTAATAAGTTTTATTGCCTGTTCGGTGTAATGCTGTATAAAATTTAAATTACTGTCACCTATAATCCCAAGCATACCGCCATAATATACATTATTGTCTATATGAACAAATGGGCTGCCTTGGTTTGAGTAGGTATATAATTTCCCCAGCGTCTACCAGATGGAATCATAATAATTGATATCATTTAATGATGTGACGACTTTTGTAAAAAGCAGCTTGAGTTTATTGATCAGAAGTTCCATATCAGCATCATCAATATACAGTTCCTTTTTTTAAAGAGAGCAGTTTGTTTATAATCGCAGGCGTACTATTAATTATAATATCTTGTAGGGTTGTTGCTTTAATGAATCTTACCCGATTAAGATACCTAAAAGTAAAAACTTATGCGATAGCTTTAACTGACTCAGGTGTATAAACCTTGATATAGTGAAAATGACATGAGATAGCGTATGTCTTCATACGAACCCAATCAGAGTTTTAATTAAAATTTAAGTTTTTAACTGACCGATAAAGGAAAATCATATATCTAAATCATTAAGTATTAATTCAAAGTACGGGCAACGTTTAATCGACGGATCATAGGAAACAAGTAGATATGCTTGGGTAATATTGTTTGTAACATTAAAAGTATGATTCTGTAGATACGCCTGGATCTTGTTTCGATTGAGTTCAGGTTCATCGGTAAAAATAATTAAAACATAGCCGCCGGGGTATGGGGGTTCTTTTAATTTATGATACTTTGGATCTTTACGTGATAATAGTGACTCTATAGATGAAATAAATTTTAATTTATTCCAGTTCGCCCAGTTATATTCAATGCCGGCTTTATAGGCCTTAATTGTATCTTCATCGACGAGTTCAGTCACTTCAATCGCAACGCGATTTCCTGATCTATCTTTTGCTTCGCAGTCAGGTGGATCATTGTGTCTTCCTCGGCTTTTTATATCAGTGAAATAATTTTTGTTATCCAGTTCCAGTGATTCAACCAGATGATTAACGACGCCCAGCTCCCCATCGTCACGATTTGAAGACCAGCCGAAGTAGTTAGCATATCCCCGCGTTTTATTTTTAGCGGCGCGGATTATATTTAGGTTTTCTTTATCTTCTTGCTTCGTCATGTTTTTGGGGGTTAGATTAAATGGGGTGGAGCTTATCCTGTTGTTTAATAGTAACAAAATAGATTAATTTGGACATCAACAATTAAAGCTTGATGTTTTATCTAAGTCATTGTTTTTATATAATCATTTATATTATTCTTGATTACAGTCACAGAATATCATTAAATTGCACTGTATATTTATCGAACAATTCAAATGTATTACAGGTAGCAAATTATGTATAAATCTTCCATCACTGGACTTCTCTCAATTATCTCACTTTCTATGTTATTCATAACTGGATGTGGAAGTGATTCAGGCTCAACCGGCACGGGCACCCTGAACCTCAATATCACAGATGCCCCCGTTGATAGCGCAGCTAAAGTGGTTGTTACTTTCAGTGGCGTAACCATCAAGCCAGAAGAGGGGTCTGCTTTTGATATTGATTTTGTTGATGACAATGGTGAACCAGCGGTAAAAAGCATTGATTTATTGACTCAGCAGGGGGCAAATAGCGAGCCGTTACTGGCTGACCAAACTCTGGATGCCGGTCACTATAACTGGATGCGACTGAAGGTTATTTCGAGTGATACTGTAATGGATTCTTATATCGAGCTGGATGATGGCTCTCAGCATCCTCTGTATGTACCCAGTGGCGATAATACTGGCCTGAAACTGAATCAGGGTTTTGATATTACAGATGGTGGTGCCATTAGTTTTACGATTGATTTTGATTTGCGCAGGTCGGTACTGTCGCCAAATAAAAATTCAGATGCTTACAAACTCAAGCCAACGTTACGTATTATGGATAATGAAAATGTTGGGCATATTACCGGTATGGTTGGAAATGAGTCGCTTACGGCTGACAACTGCACAAAAACAGATTATGCGGTTTATGTCTTCACCGGTGAAAATATCGTTCCTGATGATATAGACGGCGTGGATGCAGAGCCCTTAACAACAGCGCTATTATCCGATACTTTCAAGTACTCAGTTGGTTTTCTTGAGGCAGGCACATATACGTTAGCATTCACCTGTCAGGCAAAAGACGATATGAGTGACACTGATGAGGTTATTGATTTCATTGGTACGGATAATGTCACGGTAACGGCAGGTGCAACGACAACACATGATTTTAACTAGTTTAATTCCTAAGACTATTTGTCTGCAGATTTTGTTGGTATTTCAGAACAGGTAAGTAAATTTTAAAATCAAAAAGGCCACCCGTTGCAGGTGGCCTTTTTTGTTTGCACCAATAGATCATAACAATAAACCGTGACTTATCATGGGGGGATCATGTGCCAGTGAACAATAAACAATGATTTAAATTTTCATCATATGAATTAATTACGAGTTTTTGACTTTTACGCAATTTCTACCCGCGGCTTTAGCTTCATAAAGTGCAATATCAGTGCGTGCAAGCAAGCTGCTCACTGTATCATCTTTTATAAAATGAGATATACCAAAGCTACAGGTCATAGATCCAACGTTAGCTATTTGCCGGCTTTGTATTAACTCTCTTAATTTTTCTGCAAATATCAGTGTTTTTTCTAAATCTTTTTCCAGGCTAATAATCAAAAACTCCTCACCGCCCCACCTGCCGACAAAGTCTGATTTTCTTACATGAGTGGAAAACAGTTTAGCGATAGTTTGCAATACATCATCACCCACCTGGTGACCATATGTATCATTTACCTTTTTAAAGTAATCGATATCGATAAGAATAAGACTAAACGAATGATTATAACGCTGCGCCTGTTCCACTTCCTGCATAAGTATTGCGTCAATTTTTCTGCGGTTGTAAAGTCCCGTTAATTGATCTGTTACTGATAATTTTTCCAGTTCATGGGTTCGATCATTGACTAACTGCTGGAGTTTTTCCTCATTACGTGTAGATATTCGTATCGAAGGTATAACAATTACTAGCGCTTCTATTATGAGGGTTAATAATGTACCCATTAATATAAAATATTCACGCTCCATTAACGTGTTCGTCTTTTTGTTACTTTCAGATTCAAACACGGATACCGCATTATTTATTTTTGGCAACAGTTCATATGACGCCAGCTCAAGCTCTTTTAAAACAATAGCATCCGGTGTTTTTATAAAATTAGACACTAATGATAAATAATATTCTGTACTTTTATTGAGTCTCTTCGGGGACTGATAATAGATAGCCTTGATCCTGTCTGAGGTAATATAAGTGCTGATAATTTCATGGTGATCTTTTTCCATTAGATTATATAATTCTATGAGGTGGTTTTTTAAGGCTTGATTTTTTGTTTCATAAAAACGCTTTGCAATAAGTGCAGTTTTTTGAGACAGCATCCGCTGTTTACCACTTATATTGATAATGTGTGCATAGGTTTTCTGGCTTTGAATAATTTCTGTTGTTGTTAAGTACGCATATATAGCCCACCCAGATAGACTAATAAAAATAATGCTGTAGATATATTTAATGTTAATCATAAACTCTTGTTACTTTTTGCAGGTAATGATCTTCTATCGCTGATTCAAAATTGGGTGTTTTTAATAGTGCTAGCTAGAGATTAATTATTATGTGTCCCAGGATATTTTGAGTGCTCTTTTTGTGTCATGATTTTCGAGCTTGAGTTTTTTTCTAACTTCCATGTTCTCGTCTCCCTGTTGCGTATTGTCGCGCTTTCTTTGAAGCACTATCGGGTCATTCTATTTTCCAGCTACCAGTTGTTGTAGCTGGTTATTAAACTGTTGCATATTAAATTCGCGGCGTAGTTTTCGCATGCAGTTTGCGCACAGACAATCGTCATAATTTTTGAAGATGTAGTCGCGGTGTTGTTGAGTGAGACTTACAGTTTCGCATTGGCAATTGAGTATGTCGCCGGTTTTGCACTCGAAGGGGTGATTGCAGTTTGGGCAGGTTTTTATTTCGTGTTTTGGCATTTTTTTATTTCGTTTTTTTGCCTCAAAATTTAAGCCACTGGATTATAAAGTGCATCCTTGCGCTTTACCCTTCGGGCCATGCAATGCATGGCAATGCATGTTTAAATTTGATCCAATCAAATCTATCCTGGCTTCGCAGGAATGACGGATGTTTCTGCTTTTATATTTAACCCGTTTGTTTAAAAGGTTTAATTCTTTATAAATTTAAATCTAAAAAGCCGGTTAGTAACCGGCTTTTCTTTTAGCTTATCCGCACTTACTGTCTCCGCAGTTCAGGCAGGTCATGCAGCCATCCATCATGATGGTGGCTTTGGTGTGACATTTTTTGCACAGTTGTGCGCCTTCGGGAAAGCTGGTGGCGCTGTCATCATCACAGCTTTGTTCAGCTTTGCTGTGTTTTTGTTCGTATTCGGCGCGTTTGTCATCCATTAATTTTCTCTGGTGATCGTCCGGGCCGTCATCTTTTATGAGGCCGATCATTTTCATGTGGGACTCTATCGATTCACCAATTTCTGCTACCAGTGACGGCATAAACTTTCCGCCTTTTTTAAAGTAGCCACCCTGGGGGTCAAATACCGCTTTTAGTTCTTCTACTAAAAAGCACACGTCGCCGCCTTTTCTGAATACCGCGGAGATAACCCGGGTAAGTGCTACTACCCATTGAAACTGATCCATGCTTTTTGAGTTGATGAAAATTTCGTAGGGCTGTCTGGCTTCGTGGTCAGTGTCCTGGTTTAAAATTACGTCATTAATGGTGACGTAAAGTGCATGCTCTGAAAGCGGGGTTTTTATTTTGTAAGTTGAACCCAGTAACATGTCCGGGCGTTCTACATTTTCATGCATAATTTCCCGTTCGGGAATTGCCGGTGTTTCATCGACGACTATTTCTTCTTCATCTTTGACAACTTTGAATGCGACGATTTTTTTGTCGATTTTTGTGGCCATAGGCTTGTCCTGTTTTGCAGTGTTCATCGGTTAATCTTTATTTCGCAGTTTTATTTTTATAAATAACGACTGCGCCTGATAAATTTTATAATTTAAAATGACGCGAAAACGTAATCTAAATACGGGGAGGTTAGCCTACCAAACTGACACGCAAGTATAATAATCGGTCTGCGTTTTTTACGTTTTCGCGTCAAACTCTTTTGTGGTTATTGGCCCCAATGGCCGGCAGGCATGTTAAAACTTGCCGTAATAACCCTCTTTTAAGGCATCAAATAAATTTGCGGCACTGTGTATCTCGCCGTCGTAATCAATTTCTTCATTGCCTTTTAATTCTACGACTGAGCCATCTTCCAGGGTAAACTGGTAGGTGGTGTTCTCTAAATCGGATTCTTTAACCAACACGCCCTGGAAAACTTCCGGATTAAAGCGGAAGGTAGTGCAGCCTTTTAAGCCTTTGTCATAGGCGTATTCGTAAATATTTTTAAAGTCTTCAAACGGATAATCCGTTGGCACATTGGCAGTTTTTGAAATAGAGGAATCTATCCATAACTGTGCGGCGGCCTGAATATCAACATGCTGTTTCGGCGTGACCTCTTCGGACGAAATAAAGTAATCCGGTAATTGCTCGTCCGGGTTTTTGCTGTAGGGCATGGCATTTGGGTTAACCATTGCGCGGTAGGCTAATAACTCGAATGAGAAAACATCGATTTTCTCTTTGCTTTTTTTGCCTTCACGAATGACATTGCGCGCGTAGTGGTGCGCAAAGCTTGGCTCGATACCGTTGCTGGCATTATTTGCCAGTGACAGTGAAATTGTACCGGTAGGCGCAATGGAGCTGTGGTGGGTAAAACGGCAACCGTGCTCCGCCATCTCTGCGACTAACGCCGGGTTTTCTTCACCCACGCGTTGCATGTAGCGGCTGTATTTTGCGTGTAGTACTTTGCCCTTAATTTTATCGCCGGCCTTGTAACCGTCGTCAATCATTTCCGGGCGCTTGTAAAGCATCGCCGCGGTTACATCAAAATCCTGCTCCATAATGGGCGCTGCGCCTTTTTCTTTGGCGAGTTCAAGGCCGGTTTGCCAACCCTGCATGGCCATTTCTTTGGTGACTTTTTCAGTGAATTCTAATGACGCGTCGGAGCCGTATTTCACGCCCAGCATGGTCAGGGTTGAACCCAGCCCTAAATAGCCCATGCCGTGGCGGCGTTTGCAGATGATTTCATCGCGTTGCTGGGGCAGAGGCAGGCCGTTTATTTCTACAACATTGTCTAACATGCGTGTAAAAATGCTGACGGTTTCGTCATAAGACTTCCAGTCGAATTTGGCTTTTTTGGTGAACGGGTTTTTTACAAAACGGGTTAAGTTAACCGAACCCAGTAAGCAGCTACCGTAAGGTGGTAATGGTTGCTCGCCACAGGGGTTGGTGGCACGGATGTTTTCGCAGAACCAGTTGTTGTTCATTTCGTTAACTTTATCGATGAGGATAAAGCCGGGCTCCGCGTAATCATAAGTGGAGGCCATAATGCTGTCCCATAGACGGCGGGCAGGCACGGAGCGTGTGATTTTACAGGCGGTGAGGCCGGTGTCATTGGTGACGTAGTCGCCTTTTACGGGCCATTCGCGCCAGATGTATTTGCTGGCGTCCGTGAGGTCCATGCCGTCCTGTGCACATTCATTGGCGGTAACCGGGAAAGCCAGTGGCCATTCCGTGTCGTTTTTCACCGCTTCTACAAAATCGACGGTGATGAGTAATGATAAGTTGAACTGACGTAAACGACCGTCTTCACGCTTGGCTTTGATAAAGTCGAATACATCCGGGTGGCCCACATCGAAGGTGGCCATCTGTGCGCCACGACGACCACCGGCGGAGGACACGGTGAAACACATTTTGTCGTAGATATCCATAAAAGATAAAGGGCCGGAAGTATACGCGCCAGCACCGGAAACATAGCCGCCCTTTGGGCGCAGGGTAGAGTATTCGTAGCCAATGCCGCAACCGGCTTTGAGGGTTAGACCGGCTTCGTGTACCTTTTCGAGTATGCCATCCATTGAGTCTTCGATAATGCCAGAGACAGTGCAGTTAATCGTGGAGGTGGCAGGCTTGTGTTCCTGAGCGCCGGCATTGGAGATAATGCGCCCCGCGGGGATGGCGCCGTGGCGCAATGCCCACAGAAATTTCTCGTGCCATTCTTTTTTGAGTTGATCGGTAGTTTCTACATCCGAAAGTGCTTTTGCAACCCGCTCGAAGCTGGCATCCACGTCACTATCAACAGCTTCGCCGGTTTTAGTTTTGAGTCTATATTTAGTGTCCCAGATATCCAGAGATGCTTCCTGGTAGGGGACTTCATTGATATTGTTTGGAACAGCCTGCAGTTGCGGTGCGCTCATTCATTTTATCCTTATTATATGGTCTAACGGTGGTGCAATAATGCTTTCCGGGGGAGGGAACGAGTACAAAAAAAATGACTTATCATTTTTCCGTCCGTTAATTTCCCCTATAAGCCAAATATTCTATTAGTGAATCATTATGCTTATGTTGTGGTATCTGTATAAAATAACACAAGATGTAGTGGTTTCAAGTTATGATTTACTAATGTAGTGGGGATAAGTTGTGGGTAAATTTGTATAAAGTCGGGCAGAGCCTGATGTATCAAGCTTTGGTGAGAATGTAGGGCGGATTGAGATTTTTTTCTGTTCTGATAAACGGTAGGGAATTGTGTTTTAAGATTGTTCAATGCACAAGATGTAGTGGTTAAAAGTTAGTCACAGGATTAAATTTCACTGTTACCCAGGAATGTAAAGGTTTTAAGATTGCTGGGCATTGTTTAAAGTTGATGCGTGCTTTTGTTAAGAGAGGGAGAAAGCTAAATCTCCCCGTCACATATTTAATAATCAAATTAACCCTGATAGATCTTACTTTGATATGCGTTCCCTCTTTTTCTAAGAGGGGCGTAAAGTTAAATCTCCCCCGGCTCCTCTTTGTTCTGAGGGGGAGATAAAAGCCAAGTCTCCCCCTTAGAAAAAGGGGGATTAAGGGGGATTTAAAAAGCTTCAGGATGGAATGAGTTTAAAATAACAAAGACTTCAGTAGTAGACCCGAAATAATCACCCGCTCACTAAAGACCGGGTTGATTACACGATGAATGCGCATAGTCTTAAGCTAATTCCCACATATGCGAAGCGGGGTCTTTAAGGAAGCATAACCCCACGAATCATGAAATACAGCATCGCCGCCATTAAGCCGGTTGCGGGCACAGTAATCACCCATGCTGCTGCAATTTTAATGAGTTGTGAGCGTTTAACCAGTTCGTGCTTGTACACCTTGCGTAGTTGCTTGCGCTCTTTTTTGGTGAGCTCGGCTTTGGCCGAGTGTTTTTTAAGCTGCTTGAGCATAAAGCGTTTTTCATCCAGAGGGGCTTTTTTGTAGTCGCTTAAAAAGGCTTCTATGACTTCTTCGTCCTGTTCATCGTGGTGGGACTTGATTTCTTCCACCATGGTCGAGTAGCTGGTTTTAAGGTATTCGCGCAGGAAGCCAACACCAAATACACCCCCGACTGCAATATGGGTTGAGCTGACCGGCAGGCCTAGCTGGCTGGCGATAATTACCGTGATGGAGGCAGCCATGGCGATGCTGAACGCTCGCATTTGATCAAGCTCGGTTATTTCACTGCCGACGGTGCGAATCAGTTTCGGGCCGTAGAGGGCTAAACCTAATGCGATACCAATAGCACCGATCATCATAACCCACAGGGGGATACTGGCTTTTTTGGCTACGCCGCCGTGCATAATGGCATCGTTAATGGCGGCCAGTGGGCCGACGGCATTGGCTACATCGTTTGCGCCGTGGGCGAAACTGAGCAGTGCAGCGGCGAAAATTAACGGGATGGTGAACAGTTTGTTTACGCCCGCTTTATCGTTGCTGAATGAATTCGCTGCGTTGGAAATCAAGGGTCTGACGATAAAGTAAATAGCGATCGCAATACCGATGCCGATACCGGCGGCGGATAAAAAATCTACCTTAACCATTTTCTTTAAACCCTTAAGAATAAGGTAGGTGGAAAATGCCCAGGCCATAATGGCCACCAGTATCGGCACCATCTTTTTGGCAGCGCTGATCATTTCGGCTTTATAGGTTATGGTGCGTTTAATGGTGTATAGGAACAGTGCGGCGACCAGGCCGCCAAGTACCGGGGAGATAATCCAGCTAGCGGCAATCTGGCTCATTTTTGCCCAGTTGGCGATATCAAAACCACCGGCGGCAATGCCCGCGCCGAGTACACCACCCACAATTGAGTGAGTGGTTGAAACGGGGGCGCCTACCGCGGTGGCCAGGTTAAGCCATAACGCGCCGGATAATAATGCGGCCATCATCAGGTAAATAAAGGTGCTGGAGTCGGCAATCAAACTCGGGTCGATAATGCCTTTTTTAATGGTGCTCACTACTTCACCCCCGGCGATTAAAGCGCCAGCGGCTTCAAAGATGGCGGCGATGACGATGGCGCCAGTGAGGGTTAGCGCCCGTGAGCCTACTGCGGGGCCAACGTTATTGGCGACATCATTGGCGCCAATGTTCATCGCCATATAACCACCAATCATGGCAGCGGCAATTAATAAAAAGCCGTTTTCAACACCACTAACAGCGGTGCCGGTAACCAGCATAATGCCGACAATGAATATCATTGAAAGCCCCAGGCGCAGTGATTCGCCACGGCCTGACAGGTTGGCTTTATCGATGTGTTTAATGTCTTTGAGTTCCAAGGGAATTACCTCGTGATGCAGCGTTAAACTGATTGATTATTTGAATTGTTAGGTTTATGTTTCAAAGTTACTGCAATTTAGTTACCGACTGGATTTTGCGAATGATAACGGCGAAGTGATTTCGAGTACAGGGGAGATTTAAATAAATCGCATTTGTTTGCTTTGGCTAAATAAGTATTTTGTAGGCGTTAACTTTAGCTGACGATGTATTAAGCATGCGAAGGGAGCCGTAAAGCGAAAAGCATTTCCATTTCAGAATGTTTTTTTCGGGAAATGGAAACGTTGATTTAGGGTCTCGTATCCCCCATAAAAGTACTTTGGGGTGACCGGTATTTCATTAAAACAGTTGCTTAATCAGCCGATATCAGCGGCAGAATTTCCAGCGGTGTTTCAACCACAAAATCCGCCCCCCAGTGCGCAATATTTTCACCTTCGCCAATATATCCGTAATTCGCCACCACCGTGCGCATGCCCGCATTGGCACCAGCCTGTATATCGCGCAGGGCATCGCCAATGTAAATGCAATTTTGTGGCTGGCTATTTGCATGTTTACAGGCCAGGTACATGGGCTCCGGGTGGGGTTTACGATTTTCGGTGGTGTCACCGCTGATGATGCAGGCGGCACGGTCTCCCAGGCCTATTTGTTGCATCAGCGGGTCAGTTAACCAGGCGGGTTTATTGGTGACGACGCCCCAGCGCATTTGCTGGTTTTCGATGTGTTCTAACAGCTGCGCCATACCGGGGAATAACCCTGAATCGACGCACAGCTTATCTTCATAAATTTCCAGATAGCGTTTTTTTAAACGTTCCTTAACCGATTCATCAGCCAATGCTGGGAAACCTAGCTGCACTAGCGCCGCGCTGCCATTTGAAACATGTGGGCGAATATCTGAAAAATCCATCGCCTCATAGCCTTCTTCTCTGAGTAGAATATTAAGGGCATTGGCCATGTCCGGGGCGGTGTCGATTAAGGTGCCATCCAGATCGAACAGCACCGTGTTGATGTTTTGCATTGAAATTTATTCTGTGTCGGCGAGGTAGTGGGTCATGTAATTTACATCCACATCATTGCCCAGTTTATAGTGATTGGTGAGGGGATTAAATGTCATGCCGGTAATGTTTTTGAGTTGCAAATTCGCCTGCCGCGCCCATTCATCTAACTCGGACGGTTTAATAAATTTGGCATATTCATGGGTGCCACGGGGCAGCATTTTAAGTAAATATTCGGCACCGACAATGGCAAACATGTAAGCTTTGGGGTTGCGGTTTATGGTAGAGAAAAAAACCGAGCCACCGGGTTTAACCAGTTTCTGGCAGGCTTTAATCACTGAGCTCGGATCGGGTACATGCTCGAGCATTTCCATGCAGCCCACCGCATCAAACGCGTGGGGTTGTTGCTCGGCTAATTCTTCCACGGTTATCTGTTGATAATTAACATCTACTTCGCTTTCCATGGCGTGAAGTTTGGCAACCGAGAGTGGTGCCTTGCCCATATCAATAGCGGTTACATCAGCACCGAGTTTGGCCATGCTCTCGGATAAAATGCCGCCGCCACAACCCACATCAAGCACGCGCTTGCCATTTAACTGCACGCGCTCATCGATGAAATGCAGACGCAGGGGGTTGATTTCGTGCAGGGGTTTGAACTCCCCCTGCTTGTCCCACCAGCGGCTGGCAAGTTCTTCAAATTTGGCTATTTCGGCGGGGTCTACGTTTAGTGTGCTCATCTATTAACTATCTTTAAATTTTTAAGTGTACGGGTTTTTGTTAAAAGCAAAAGACTAACGCACATAGACGCGAATAACTTTACAATCTCGTCATTCCCAAATGCTTTTTTCGGGAATGGCAGTGACTTTAATTGTATTTGAAGGCACGGGTCGTGAGAAGAATTGTGAATACGGTTTTGTCACAATTAATTGTTTTGCGTGCATTCGCGGCTATTGGCGTTATCTTTTTTCAATTCGATTTTATTCTGGCGTCGCTATCTTATCATTCCATTGCTGACATTTAAGCATTATTTCCTGTTCATTAAGGGTGGTGAGCTGGCGGTCTTTTAATAGGTGTTTTCCGGCGACCCATACATCGCTTACCTGTTCGCGGCTGCTACTGTAAACTAAATTAGCCACCGGATTGTACACCGGCTGCATTTCCAGGCTGGAAAAATCGATTGCAATAATGTCCGCATATTTCCCCGCTTCGAGGCTTCCCGTGTCCTGCTCCAGGCCAAGTGCTCTGGCACCATTAAGGGTAGCCATGCGTACGGTTTGCATGGCGCTGAGGGCGCTGGCATTCTGGCTGACGCCCTTGGCGAGCAAACTGGCGGTGTGCATTTCGCCGAGCATATCCAGATCATTATTACTGGCGCTGCTGTCTGTGCCCAGCGCAACATTGATGCCCGCATCCATAAGCCTGGTTACCGGGCAGAAACCACTGGCAAGTTTTAAATTAGATTCGGGACAGTGCACCACATGGCTGCCGGAATTTGCCAGTAAGGCAATTTCATCGTCGGTGACCTGGGTTAAATGCACTGCCATTAAGTTTGGGGACACCAGGCCGAGTTCGTTTAATCTTTCTAACGGGCGCTTGCCGTACTGCTGGATGGATTGTGCTATTTCGTCAGCGGTTTCGTGCAGATGAATATGGATCGGTAAATCCATTTCATCGGCTAACACCCTTATACGTTGGAGTGGTTCATCGGAAACACTGAATGGTGCATGGGGGGCAAAAGGGGTGTGAATTAGGCTGTCACTGCGAAAGTGATCACGTAGTTGCAGGCCTTTATCGATGTATTCATCTGCATTGCTGGCCCAGGCGCTGGGAAAGTCGATGGCGATTAAGCCGATGCAGGCACGGATGCCTATATCCCGGGCGAGGCGGGCGGTGACTTCCGGGAAAAAGTACATATCATTAAAACAGGTGGTGCCGCTGCGTAGCATTTCGGCAATGGCTAACTGTGTGCCATCGTGCACAAATTCATCGCTAACCCATTTTGATTCCGCCGGCCAGATGTGATTATGCAGCCAGTCTTCTAATGGCAGGTCATTGGCAATGCCGCGAAATAAACTCATCGGGCTATGGGTGTGGGCGTTAATCAGGCCGGGCATTAACAGGTGCTGACTGTAGGTTTTTTCGATGTCGGCGCTATATTGTAGGCTGACGGTTGTGCTGGGTAAGATTTCTGTAATACGACCATCGTCGATCACGATGCAGTGATCGTGCAATATCGGATCGGATTCTGTAACCGGTAAGATCCAGCGGGCGTGTAAAATAGTATCAACAGTTTTCATGGCGGGCAAGATAACATAAAAATTACGCTTAAAAGACTGTTTTTAGCCATAAATAGTGGTATAAATAGCACACTTTGAAAGTTGCTTCTAAAAACAGGACTGGAATAGATGGCTTGTTGGGCTGCGGATCTGTAACGGCAAGTGACTGATCTGTTAAGCGTTATATAAAGTTTATACTCAATACCACGGGCTTTTTTTAAGCTTTGATGGTTTAATTTTTATAATGCTTTTTAATTATTCGCCAACATTCTGTTTCTTTAGTTTTATTAACGAACGGCAAAAAATTAAATAAAAAAACACATATAAAATATCACATATAGAAGGAGAATAAAGTATGAAATCATTAAAACTGGGAAGGGTTATGCCTGTGGTCGCTCTGAGTGCTTTACTGGCGTTTACAGCGGGTTGTAACCCCAAAGTTGCGCGGGTTGAATCGGATGCGGTAACGGACATAAGTGGTAAATGGAATGATACAGATTCAAGATTGGTATCACGTGAAATGATTGATGATGTTTTATCCCGTCGCTGGCTCTCTAAATTTAATCGTGCAAAAGGCAAAACACCGACGGTGATTGTTGGCACCGTACGTAACCTGAGTCACGAGCATATCAATACCCGTACCTTTATAAACGATCTGGAAAAAGAGCTGATTAACTCAGGCGAAGTTGAGTTTGTCGCATCTGCCTCCGAGCGGGATGAGGTTCGTTCCGAGCGTCGTGATCAGGATTTAAATGCGAGTGAATCAACCCGTAAAGCTATGGGCAATGAAGCCGGTGCCGACTTCATGCTGAAGGGTACAATCAATACTATCGTTGATGCTGCCGGTGGTTCACAGGCACGTTTTTACCAGATTGATTTGACTTTGATAGATCTGGAAAGTAATCGTAAAGTTTGGGTTGGACAGAAGAAAATTAAGAAAACGGTAGAAAAAAGTGGCTGGAAGCTATAATAATAAACCGCATAAACTATCTATCATAGTAATGCAAATTCATGAATGACATTAGTAATGAGGCAGGGAAGCCTCGCTGTATTATAAAATCCAAAATGACATAATTTACGAGGAAATTGCTATGAGTATTCGTCTACTCGGTCGCCTGGGTGCTGTGCTGGTCGCCCTGACCATTCTAACGCTACAGGGCTGTGCGACATCAGCAGAAAAAACCGCAGGCATGCGCCAGATGATGGAGTTGAATCGTAATGATTTAGCTTTAATTGAAGCCGAGAAACACCTTTCGGATGAAGTTGAAGGTGTAATGGAAAACATGAACGTGGGTTTATTGCGACGTTTAAATAAAGATTACAAAGGCAGTAATGACGCTTTTGAATTAGCCAAACAAAAAATTTCTGAGCTTTACTCTACCTCGGTAACTGAACAGGCGGGTGCGGTTATTACCAATGATGAAAGCATCAGCTTTCAGGGTGATAAGTTTGAGCAGGTCTTAATACATCTTTATATGGCATCTAATTATTTATCCATGGGTGATATTGATTCAGCACGCGTCGAGTTACTGCAATCGCAGGTGAAGATGGATGAATGGGGTGAGCCCAAAGATGAAACGCCTTTTATGCGTTATTTTTCAGGCATTATGTTTGAATTGCTGGGCGAAGACGATACCGCCACTGTTTCATATAGAAAAGCCGTGGACGCCTATAAAAACACCAAAGAAAAGCACGGCTTAAATGTGCCATTAACACTTCAACATGACCTGTTAAGAATGCTCGCAAAAATGAAACTCATGAACGAGTATAAAGAGTATAAACAACAGTTTGGTCTTGATCAATATAAAGCACCTGATACAAAAAAGCTGGGTGAGCTAATTGTTGTGTTTGGTAACGGCCTGGCGCCTCAACGTGATGAAAAGGTTTTCCAGACCTATTCTCCTGCATTGCAGCTTAATGTTAAAGTCGCAGTTCCCGATTATCCAAACCCACCGGTTGTGCTTAATAAAGTGCGTTTGCATATCGATGATAAATATTATCCGCTGGAAGTGGTTTCCAATATTGATGGTTTAGCCAGATCTTCATTAGCTGAAAATATGCCGATAATAACAACCCGTGCCATTGCTCGGGCCGTTGTCAAGAAAAAGACGGAAAAGCAAGTCGGTGAAAGTGATTTAGGGATTCTCGGGCAGTTAGCGATGATGGCAATCAACCATGGAACTGAAATAGCGGATACCCGCTGCTGGAATACCTTGCCACAGGAGTTTGAACTGGCGAGGGTTTATCTTCCCGAGGGCGAGCACAAAGTCGAGATAGAAGTAGTTGCCCCTAACGGTGTTGTCGTTGATACGATTAAGCGTACGGTTAAAATTAAAGCCGGTGCTAAATCTGTGGTTAGTAAACGCTGGACATCACCAGAAGGACCGGCGGTGCATATGCAACCGATTGGTGGGCAGACTGTGGATCAAGCCGATGGCCATCCTGACGGACAGGCAGCAACACCACCAGCAACAAAATCTTAATATTCACAATGGCGGGTTTTTTACAAATAATTCATTTGAAAAAAAACCGCCATAAATATTGTTTAATGGAATTTTTAACAATGAAAAATAAAAATAAATTTATTGCGGGCCTTTTTACAGGCCTGTTTTTTATTGCAAGCTCAGTATCAGCAGATTCTAAGCCCGACTGGGTCGAAGGTGATGCGGGTTATTATCCGAATAGTAAGTACATAACAGCAACAGGTTCTGCATCTAAGGCTGAGCTGGCCAAAGACAGAGCACTGGGCAATTTAAGTAAAGTATTTGAATCCCATATTAAAGAGTCTTCAACAACAAAATCAGATACAAAAGTATCGGTTAAAGATGGCGCAGAAAATTATTCTAAAAATACCCATTTGGCTCAGCGAATTCAGGTGCGCACAGATAAAATAATTAACGGCGCACGCATAGCGGAAACCTGGAAAGATGGAGCCGTTTTTACCTATCATGCATTGGCAGTACTTGATCGCGCACAGGCGGGAAATAATATTAAAAGTGAAATGCAACGCATCGATAGCGAGACTCAAGTTGAATTAGATCGCAGTCGTTCCCAGTCTGATGTGTTGCTTTCCATGTCAGCGCTGGATGCGGCGCTGGCTTTACAGCGTGAACGTCAGACATTACAGAATACACTTAAAGTGATTGATACTCGCGGTAAAGGTTCGCCAGCTAACTGGAGTCTTGCGGATCTTAATGGCCAGCTTGAAAGTAAATTGCAGTCTTTAAAAATAGGCACGGCGGTAGATAATGACCCAATTGGGAAACTAAATCAGTCATTAAAATCAGCAATGGGTAATGCGGGGTTTGCGGCGGCTAATGGTTCCGCTGAATTTACTCTGGTGGCCAATCTTGATGTGCAGGACCTGGGTTTTAGGCAGGGTTGGTATTGGCTGCGCGGAAAGCTGAGTGTCAAAATGGTGGGTAGCAATGGTAAAATTCGCGGGCGTAAACAATGGCCGTTAAAAGTATCTGCGTTGCAACATAACGATGCTGAAAGCCGCCTGATGACGCTGGTGAGTAAAAAGCTCAACGCAGAAATCAAACCTGCTATTTTAGAGTTTTCGACCGGAGTTAACTAAAAAATAATGCAAAATTTAAATAATAAAATTAAAAATTTTTGCATTATTTTATTTGTCACAGTGTTTCAGTTTTCCTGCGCCCATACACCACAAGATGCTTTTTCTGGTTTAGAGCTGACCCAGTGTATCAGTCCTAAACCACAGGTCTGTACACGTGAGTACCGTCCGGTTTGTGGTTTTGAAAACGATGGAAATCATAAGACATATTCAAATTCCTGCACGGCTTGTGCTAGTCCTGATGTCATCAGTTACTGTGAGGGTGACTGTAATAAAGTGAAAAGATTATCTAAATGAGATTTATTAAATATTGCCTGATTGCTGCCTGTTTTATTGCAGCAACAAATGTTTTTGCCGAACAAAAAAACACGCCTAAAATGCCTCAACAAACTCATCAACAGTCAGAGGTGCAGGAAAAAATACTGTCTGATGATGAGGTGATGCAGCAGTTAATTCTCAGCATTGAATCTTCTGAGTTAAAAATTAAAACACAGTTTGAAGACTTATCTAATCTGCAGGGTGAAGAACGGTCTATGTTAGGCATGCAGTTTCTAGGGGGTAATAAAGATATTGCCAAAAAAATAGAAGCAGCTGTTAATCAATTGTTAAAAATTAAGGGGCAGGGAGGTGACGTAGAAAAGTATACAGTTACCATGCATCGTCATTTAAATAGACGCAATAAGCAGTTGAAAAAAACATATAAATTTATGCAATTGAGATTGAGTGAGCTTAATAAAAACTCATCTTCAATTGAGCTGAGTGAGCGTTTCGTTTTTGAACAGAAGGTGAATAATGCGAGGGGTATTATTTCCAATATTCTGCTTTCACTTCAGGGTGTTATTGACTTTAAAAAAATATTAAATATTGATAATAATCACGATGTACGAGTGTTTTCAGATTTGCTGCTCAGTATTTCAACGGAGTTATCATCAAGGCTTAAGTTAACTTCTGCGCAAATTAAAAATAAAAAGAATGAAATATCTAATTCAAGTAAAGAAGGTAAAGGTGACTTAGAGATTGAATTTAATGCATTAAATGAAAGGAGCAGAGGAGTGACTGAGGGCTTGTCGCTGCTTATTACGTTAATGCAAAAACACGAGCTGGATACAACCCGCCTGAGCCAGCTATTAATTACTTCATCAGGTACCATCAATCAGCAGATATTTGATAAAGAGGTTATTGTTGGCCTAATTGGTCAGTGGCAGGATGAATTTGAAAAATGGCTAATGCTCAATGCATCCAGCTTTGTTGTTAGCGTAGCTATTATTATTTTAATATTAATTTTATTTCGACTCATATCTGTTCTAACGGGAAGAGTTTTTTGCAGAGCACTGGATTCTTCCAAAGTCAAAATTTCCAAATTATTACGTGATTTTTTTGTTGTTAGCGTTAGACGCTTTGTGATGTTTATTGGTGTGCTAATTGCACTCTCTCAAACCGGTGTTGAACTCGGGCCTTTATTGGCGGGCCTGGGTATGCTGGGGTTTGTTGTGGGCTTTGCACTACAGGGTGTCTTATCAAACTTTGCATCGGGTTTAATGATTTTAATTTACCGGCCGTATGATGTTGGTGATGTGGTTGAAATTGCTAAAGTGAAAGGTACGGTTAAAGAAATGAGCATGGTCTCGACAACAATGCTGTCCTTTAATAATGAACGTCTGGTGATACCCAATAATAATATTTGGGGTAGCCTGATAAGAAATATTACCAGTGAGTCGACTCGCCGTGTTGATCTGGTGTTTAAAATAAGCTTTGATGCAGATATCGAGCAGCTTGAAAAAATCTTTACTGAAGAGGTCAAGAAAGTCCCAGCTGTTTTGGCTAATCCTGGCCCGACGATTGAATTAAATAAACAGTATGAAACGCATCTGGAATTTATTGTGCGTCCCTGGGTGAAAACCAGTGATTACTGGGCTACCTACTGGGCTTTAAATAAAGCGATTCAGATTCGAATGAATAAAGAAGGCATTCCTAAGCTTATTCCTTATGCATTTTTAAGACCGTTGATTGATAAAGTATAAAAAAAGACAAAGCTAAAAATGCAAAATAACTGCGATTTTTTTATTTTTTGTCATTCCTGCGAAGGCAGGAATCCAGTGGCTCTATTTTTACGTTTCCACGCAGGAACGTATGCGCGAGCGTTAACAGTGAGTTTTTTGTTTGCGTATATTCACGGTCATTTGCGTTTTTCGCGTTGTCTTTTTCCTAAGTCTATTAACGCTTATCTATTGGCACATAATCCCGCTGTTTTGCCCCTACATAAATTTGGCGTGGTCGACCAATACGCTGTGATGGGTCAGAGATCATTTCACTCCAGTGCGCCACCCAGCCAACGGTTCTGGCAATAGCAAACATCACCGTAAACATATTTGCTGGAATATTTAATGCGCGGTAAATAATGCCAGAATAATAATCCACATTCGGATAGAGTTTTCTTTCGATAAAGTATTCATCTTTTAAGGCAACTTCTTCAAGTTTGCTGGCTAGCTCCAATAGTGGATTATCTATGTCTGACAACTCGTCCAGTACGCGGTGGCACATCTCACGAATGAGTGTAGCGCGCGGGTCAAAATTACGATAAACACGATGTCCAAATCCCATTAATCTGAATGGATCATTTTTGTCTTTTGCCTTGGCAATATATTTATCTATGTTGGAAACATCACCAATTTCTTCCAGCATTTTTAAAACCGCTTCGTTTGCGCCACCGTGTGCTGGCCCCCATAACGAAGCTATACCGGAGGCGATGCAGGCAAACGGATTTGCACCGGAGCTTCCCGCTAGACGAACTGTCGATGTGCTTGCATTTTGTTCATGGTCAGCGTGTAAAATAAACAGCAGGTTCATGGCTTCAATCGCCGTTTTGCTGGGAGTGTAATCCTCGCAGGGAGTGGCAAACATCATGTGTAAAAAGTTGCCGCAATAATCAAGATCATTTCTTGGATAGATAAAAGGCTCACCCACATTGTGTTTATAACAGGCGGCAGCAATAGTAGGCATTTTTGCAATCATTCGGTGTGCAGAAATTTCACGGTGACGTGGATTGTGAATATCCAGTGAATCGTGATAAAACGCTGACATTGAACCGGTAACGCCAATCATAATTGCCATTGGGTGCGCGTTATAATGAAAGCCATCAAAGAATGTTCGCATGGTTTCGCGAATCATGGTGTGGCGCATTATCAGGCCTTCAAACTCCAGCAGCTGTACGCTCGTGGGAAGATCGCCATAAAGTAGTAAATGGGCAACTTCTAAAAAATTACTATCGGCGGCAAGTTGCTCGATAGGATAACCCCGGTAACGCAGAATACCTTTTTCACCATCGATATAGGTAATTGAACTGGTACAGCTGGCAGTGGAAACAAATCCGGGGTCATAGGCTAACAGACCTTTTTCTCTGTACAGGGCGGTAATGTCGAGTGCTGAGGGGCCGTCTGTGCCGGTTATTAAACTCAGGTCTACAGAGTCGCCGCTGGACTCATTGGTTAAGCTGAATTTATCTGCCATGATTTAAACCCTTTGTGAATATTATTATTGTGATTGGATGAAACTGTGAACTTTTATATGAATACCGGATTATAGAACAGAAAGCACTGATTAGAAATGTCAGTTTAATTTATTGCAAATGAAGCCGAAATTAATAAAAGCTTGTCAATAAAGCGGTTTTATTAACGACAGCCTCGACTAAAACGATTTCGTCCAGCGCAAATGGTATCTATTGGGTGGGGCGCTTCCTTTACTATAATTTTGTCTGCTGGTTTTTTAGTCAGCGTTTGTTTTTTTACAGTGGTTTTTGCAAGTTGTGTGTTTGATGTAGTGGCTGATTTTTTAAGCGGCTTTTTCACGGTTATTCGTGGTTTTTTGCGGTTCACTTTTTTTTGTTTTTTTGTGTGAGTTGTTTTTTTTAAGTTTGCTGTTGTTTTGGGCAGTGGTGGTATAACGTGGGGTTTAGTGAATTTTTCAACGGGCAATACAGCAATAGAGGCAGTTTTTTTCTTTTCTTTTTCGGTAATGTACTGGTCTTGTAATAATGCTAGTTCCTGTTCAACACGGATTATTTCTGCCTCGGATCCGGGTATATTTCCACCTGCTGCTTTACGCAAATAGGTTAATGAGCGGGTCAGGCTTTTATTCACGGCGGTGCCTTCCGAGTACATTTGTCCAAGTAAAAACAAAGCTTCTCCCTCATTAAAGCGAGCATCGTCTTTTAGTTTTTTCAGCCATTTTTTATGGTGTTCCCTGAAACCGGATTTTTTTATTTCAAGATAAGTTAATCGGTTGCTGGCGGGTTTGTAATTTTGACGTGCTGCTTTTTTATACCAGCTGGTGGCAAGTGTCTGGCTGTTGTTTACACCTGAGCCGGTTTCATACATCAGGCCCAGTTTAAACTGAGACTCTGCATTACCGCGTTTTGCCATTTGCTTTTGAAAAAGAAAGACAGAAGCTGAAGGGTCGTAGGCATCTGCATTTAAACTAAAATGCACGCTGATTGAGAACAGCAGTAAGATCAAGCTCCATTTTGTAGATGTGTTTTTCATTTTATCGCATTAATGCAGGTATTTAATATAGCGGGTGTTTTAGTCAGTTAAGCTTAAGGGGTACACTATAAGTCGTTATGTTGTAATGAGCTTGACGGCTTTAGATGTATGCTTGATTTTGAACCGAATGAACTGCCTGAGGCCAAAATCGCTTAAAAACGTTCCAATGCGTACTATAACCTTTTTTTTAGATAGTTTAAATCACCTGTTTGAGCTGTTTTTGCGGTGTAACAATTTGTGAATTTAGTAATGGGTCTATAAATGGTGTGCCTAATTGATTTGATTTTCATGTAAAATACCCCCATATAGTCCTGGTAGATAGGACGCGTTTTGCATGTTGAATAAATATCATGTGTGTTTTTAATTAAAGCTGATTTTCGGAAAACCCAAAAAGCTTGAACTACAATGAGAGTAAGACATGAGTGATCATGAATCTGACTGGGACTCGGATGACGGTCTGGCGGTACAGGAAGCCAAACCAAAGTTGAAACCCCCCAAAAAATACAAGGTCGTATTAATAAATGATGATTACACACCGATGGAATTTGTGGTGCAGATACTGTCTAAGTTCTTTAAGATGAACCAGGAACAGGCAACACAGATCATGTTACTGGTGCATACCAAGGGCGAAGCGGTTTGCGGTGAATTTAGTTACCAGATAGCAGAAACCAAGGTGGAACAGGTGAATGACTATTCCAGACAGCATCAGCACCCCCTGATGTGTACAATGGAAGAGGCGTAAAACTGGCGAGTAATAAAATCGCAAGTGTATAAGTTGTTAACCCCTGCAAAACTGTAGTGGTTAGTGAATTGATAAAAGTGGCTGGGCCACAACCATGGCTCACCGCTCATAACTTGAAGAGACGATGTTATGTTGAGTAAGGAGCTGGAAGCGTCACTAAACGTTGCGTTTAATGAGGCTCGAAACAAACGGCACGAGTATATTACGGTAGAGCATTTACTATTGGCTTTGCTGGATAACAGCAGTGCCAATTCCGTATTAAAAGCCTGCGGTGCAGATTTGCCTCGTCTGAAGGGTGATCTGTCCCAGTATCTGGACGAAAATACCCCGGTATTCCACGAAGACCAGATTGGCGAAGTGCAGCCGACACTGGGCTTTCAGCGTGTACTGCAACGAGCGGTATTTCATGTTCAGTCATCCGGCAAAAAAGAAGTGACCGGTGCCAATGTCCTGGTGGCCATTTATGGTGAGCAGGAATCTCAGGCCATTTATTTGTTGCATCAACAGGATGTCAATCGTCTCGACATCGTAAATTATGTATCCCATGGCATTTCTAAGATATCGGAAGATGATGAGCATCCGGCAGATGTCGATCCGTCTATCGATGAGGCGGCTGAAACAGAAAATCAGCCGCTGGACAAATATGCGGTGAACCTCAATGTGAAGGCGATGGAGAATAAGATCGATCCGCTGATTGGTCGGGAACCGGAAGTTGAGCGCATGGTGCAAATTTTATGTCGCCGACGTAAAAATAACCCGTTGCTAGTGGGTGAGGCCGGGGTGGGTAAAACCGCCATTGCTGAAGGTCTGGCGAAAAAAGTGGTGGATGATGAGGTACCGGAAATTCTTCACGGTTCAACTATTTATTCCCTCGATTTAGGCGCGCTGGTGGCGGGTACCAAATATCGCGGTGATTTTGAAAAACGCTTGAAAGGCGTGCTAAAGCAACTGGCGGATGATCCCGGTGCGATTCTGTTTATTGATGAAATTCACACCATTATTGGAGCGGGTTCCGCCTCCGGTGGGGTGATGGACGCCTCCAATCTGATTAAGCCAATGTTGGCCTCCGGTGAGTTGAAATGTATCGGTTCTACTACTTATCAGGAGTTCCGTGGTATTTTCGAAAAAGACCGGGCACTAACCCGACGTTTCCAGAAGATCGATGTAGATGAGCCAAGTATTGCTGACACGATTGAAATATTACGCGGTCTTAAACCGCATTACGAAGATCACCATAATGTGAAATACAGCCTCAATGCGCTGAAATCTGCAGTCGAGTTATCCAGTCGTTACATGATGGATCGCTTTTTGCCAGATAAGGCCATCGATGTTATTGATGAGGCCGGTGCGTTTCGTAATATGAACAATACTGATGGCAAGTCGAAAAGTATCAATGTGAATGATATTGAAAATATCATCGCCAAACTGGCGCGTATTCCGGCAAAAACCGTATCATCTTCAGATACCACGGTGCTGAAAAACATTGAACGTAATTTAAAACTGGTGGTGTTCGGGCAGGATGAGGCCATCGACACCCTGTCGGATGCAATTAAAATGTCGCGCTCGGGTTTAGGTAATCCGGATCAGCCGGTCGGCTCATTCCTGTTTTCGGGTCCTACCGGGGTGGGTAAAACCGAAGTTACCAAACAGTTGTCAAAGGTGATGGGCATCGAGCTTATTCGCTTTGATATGTCGGAATATATGGAGCGCCATACGGTATCACGCTTAATTGGTGCGCCTCCGGGTTATGTTGGCTTTGATCAGGGCGGTCTGCTAACCGATTCGATCAATAAACACCCCCATGCGGTATTGTTGCTGGATGAAATCGAAAAGGCGCATCCGGATGTATTTAACCTGTTATTGCAGGTAATGGATCATGGCACGCTAACCGATACTAATGGTCGTAAAACCGATTTCCGGAATGTGATTTTAATTATGACCACTAATGCGGGGGCGCAAATGATGAGTCGCCGTTCAATGGGCTTCACCACGCAGAACAATGCCACTGATGGTATGGAAGAGATCAAGCGTATGTTTACGCCGGAGTTCCGTAATCGCCTGGATGGCATTATTCAGTTCAAGCCTCTAGATGAGCGTACGATTAATAATGTGGTTGATAAATTTATTATTCAGCTTGAACATCAGCTGGAAGAGAAGAAAGTCACCCTGCATGTGGACAGTAGTGCGCGTAACTGGCTGGCGGTTAAGGGTTATGATCCGCATATGGGCGCACGTCCTATGGCCAGAGTTATTCAGGAGCATCTGAAGCGTGTGCTGGCGGATGAGTTACTGTTCGGCAGCCTGTCAAAAGGCGGTGAGGTGAAGGTGACGTTGAATAAGGAAACCGATGATCTGCAGATTGAAGTGCAGGAGAAGGAGACGGTTGCTGGTTAGATTTAAATGCACTTTGTCCGCAAATGAGCGCAAAGGCACGCAAATAAAAACATAAAGCTTATTACTTATGCATTAAATTTGCATATATTCGCGTTCATTTGCGGACAAAAATTGTTTTAAGCTTTCCCAATAAAAAAGGCCGTGTAATGACTACACGGCCTTTTTTATTGGGAATCTTATATCAATCTATTTTTCGCGATAAACAATCCGACCCTTTTCCAGATCGTAAGGTGTCATTTCGACGGTTACCTTATCGCCTGTCATTATGCGAATATAGTGCTTACGCATACGACCTGAAATATGGGCGGTTACTACATGACCATTTTCCAGTTCTACGCGGAACATCGTATTTGGCAAGGTCTCTAAAACCGTGCCATCCATCTGTAATGCTTCTTCTTTTGCCATTAAGCTTCTCAACAAATAATTATGCGGCCCAATTATCAATAAATTGGCAGATTAAGCAAGTGCTTTAAGTCTTTTTTGTCAATTAAGCCACTATTCTCGGGCGGTATTTTATTTGGCTTTAAAATATTCAGCGGCTTTTGCTGATAACTGGGGCATAAATTGCAACGGATCCACCAGTGTCTGATTGGCAATAATGGCCAGATGCAGGTGCGGGCCAGTCACCCGACCGGTTTCACCGACGGTGCCGATAATCTGGCCTTTTTCAATTTTGTCCCCGGGTTTAACATTGATGGTATGCATATGGGCATAAAGGCTGATTAGCCCCTGACCGTGGTCGAGGTAAATCATATTGCCACTAAAGAAAAAATCACCGGACTCAATGACGGTACCGGACTCAACGGCTTGAATAGGCGTACCCTCGGGCGCCGCGATATCCAGTCCCGTATGGGGGCGGCGTGCCTGTTCGTTAAAAAATCGGCGTAATCCAAAAATACTTGAAATGCGCCCGTCAACTGGCACCGTAAAATTTGCATGGGTCGGGTTGTTTAGCCAGTTTTTTCTGGCTGCCGTTTTGCGCTTTTTTTCTGCCAGTATGCGCTCCATATCTTTTTGATACGGATTCACCTTACGCTTGTTTTTAATAGTGAGGTATTGGGCTTTGTAAGTTTTGGGCTTAACCTTAAAACTGAGCTTTTCCACTTTCCCCTGATTGTTTTCAATGTTGACCGCGTAATTGCCGGGTTTGGTTGCTAATGACAAACCCACCAGCAGGTAGCGTTTGTTTTCATCACGAATAACCGCCAGCTTGCTGTTTTTAAACCGAGCGGTATCTGGGTTATGGTTATTATTTAGCGGTAACAGTACAATGCCACCAGGTACCGGGCTGGATTGTGGAAAGGCCCAAGCCTGACCAGGCCAACTAAGACCGGTAAAAATTAGACCGGTCAAAATCAGGCCAGAAAAAATTAAATTGGGCAAAATTAGATTGGGCAAAACCAGACCATGCAGTATGCAGGAAAATAACCATGTGATTTTATAAAATATTTTCATAGTGTTAAGTACAATGCCTTTAAGTTATCGCATACATTTAGAGAGCCCGCTGGCTTTAAAAGTCTGCTTAATCATAAGTTAGTTTTAAAAAATATTCGAGTCACGTTTAACCAATGAAAGCTAAACACAATTCCAGTCGCATTTCAAAACGCATGCAATACATCAGTCCGTTTCATGTAATGGATTTACTGGCACAGGCAAAACAGCTCGAAGCCGATGGGCATGATGTGATTCACCTTGAAGTGGGGGAGCCGGATTTTGACACGCCCCAGGCAATTAATAATGCCGCCATTGAAGCTATAAAATCTGCCAAAACAAAATACACGCCAGCCACCGGGCTGCCCGAATTAAAACAAAAAATTGTCGACTATTATCAGCAGCGCTTAAATACCTCGCTAAATCCTGAAAACATAATGATTACACCCGGTGCATCCGGTGCTTTACAGCTGGCATTATCGGTGCTGGTTGATTGTGGGCAAAGCGTGTTAATGGCGGATCCGGGTTACCCCTGTAACCGACACTTTGTGCGCCTGCTTGATGCCTGTGCACAGAGTATCGCGGTGGAAGAGGGCAGCCAGTATCAACTCACTCATGAATTAATTGCACAGCACTGGCAGGAAAATACCGCCGCGGTATTAATTGCATCCCCCTCAAACCCCACGGGCACCTTAATTGTCCGGGATGAAATGCAGAAAATTATTGAAGTGGTTGAAAGCAAAAATGGCGTGTTGCTGGTGGATGAGATTTATCAGGGGCTGGTGTATGAGCAGGCTGATTTTAGTGCCGCGTCTTTAAGCCGAAATATTTTTGTCATTAATAGTTTCTCAAAATTTTTCACCATGACCGGCTGGCGCCTCGGCTGGTTAATTGTGCCAGATGATTTTATTGAGCCGGTGGATCGACTGGCCCAGAATTTATTTCTAGCGCCACCGACTATATCGCAATACGCAGCCTTATCGGCTTTTGAAAATGACACATTAGCGGTGCTTGATAATCAGCGTGACGAATTAAATAAACGCCGGCAATTTCTGTTGAAAGGTTTAATTAATCTGGGTTTTGATATTCCGGTAAAACCCGCTGGCGCATTTTATATTTATGCAAATGTATCTAAATTTACCAACAACAGCTTTAATTTTTGTAATGCACTTTTGCACCAGTCCCATGTCGCAATTACCCCGGGCATTGATTTTGGCGAGCATAAAGCTAGTCAGCATGTGCGCTTTGCCTATACACAAAAGGTAGAAAAATTGCAGTTGGCACTTGACCGCATCGGTGATTTTCTTACATTATACAAAGACTCACATTAATAATAACTAATATATAGAGAGCTCACTAGCCCGTGTCTTCATTCATAAAAGATTTAAAAGAAGATGTTAACAGCGTATTTGATCGCGATCCGGCGGCGCGTAATTTTTTTGAAATTATCACCACCTATCCCGGGGTGCATGCGCTTATTTTTCATCGCCTTTCCCATGCCCTGTATAAACGTAATTACAAATGGCTGGCACGGGTGTTATCCAACATCGTACGCTGGTACACGGGCATAGAAATTCACCCGGGCGCGAAAATAGGCCGACGCTTTTTTATTGATCACGGCACCGGCATCGTGATTGGTGAAACCGCTGAAATTGGCGATGATGTTACCCTCTACCACGGCGTGACGCTGGGAGGCACAACCTGGCGCAAGGGCAAGCGCCACCCGACGCTGGAAAATAATGTGGTCATTGGTGCAGGGGCAAAAGTGCTTGGGCCAATCACCATCAAATCCGGTGGCCGGGTGGGTTCAAATGCGGTGGTTACCAAAGATGTGCCGGAAGGGGCGACTGTAGTCGGTGTGCCCGGGCGGGTCGTTGAAAAAGCCGCGGATGAGAAAAGTGATCAGCGTGCCAAAATCGCCAAAAAATTGGGTTTTGATGCCTATGGTGTGGCGCAGGATGCACCGGATCCGGTGGCCACTGCCATTAACTGCATGCTCGATCATATCCATGTGATGGATGAAAAAATGGAACGCATGTGCAAAGCGTTGAAGGCACTGGATGCGGAGCTCGATGATATTCAAATTCCCAAGTTGGGTGACATTGAAATAAAAACCGAATCCGAGTCTGACTCTGACGCCAGGTCTGTAACTCAGGCTGATGGCAGGGATAAAGGCGTCACTGAAAAGCTATAATTTTTAGCCACTTAGCCCAGTTTATAATACTTGACTAAATTACTCGGGTTTGAGTATACTTGCGCCTCGATTAAGCGCGCTGATTTTCAGTGTGCTGTCAGGTTTAAGAGATGAGTTAATGAGACTGACCACAAAAGGCCGTTATGCGGTCACCGCAGTATTAGACCTTGCTTTTCACCATAAAAGCGGCCCCGTTTCCCTCGCGGATATTTCCCGGCGTCAGGGTATTTCACTCTCATATCTTGAACAACTGTTCTCTCGCTTGCGCCGTAACAGTGTTGTTACCAGTACACGTGGTCCCGGTGGCGGTTATTCACTGGCCCGCGATGAGACAGAAATTTCCATGGCGCAAATTATTAATGCGGTGGATGAAAGTTACGATGCAACCAGCTGCGGTGGAGAAGGCTCCTGTAGTGGAGATCAATACCAGTGTCTGACCCATGATTTATGGCAGGAATTGAGCGAGGAAATACACGAATTTTTAAATAGTATTACCCTCGCTGAAATGAGATCCCGCAGTGATGTGGCGGATGTCGCGAAGCGTCAGGAACGTTTTGACAGAGAAGGTGCCGGCAAGGAAAGTCTTGCAGAAATCATTAATGTTGATGATAAAATAGGCGCTATTGTTGTAGAGCAGTAAATCAACATGCCGGTATATCTGGATCACAACGCAACAACCCCCCTGAATGCAGATGTACTGGAAGCCATGATGCCCTATATGACGGGGCTTTATGGTAATCCGTCCAGTGTACATCGTTTCGGGCGTTTAACCCGGGATGCACTGGAGCAGGCCAGAATGCAGGTGGCCAATCTGCTGGGGGCACAGCCTAAGGAGGTAATATTTACCTCCGGTGGTACAGAGGCGAATAATTTGGCGATTCGCGGTAGCTTAGCCACAAATGTGACTAAATCGCAATTTGCCATAAGTGCAATTGAACATGCGTCATTAATGGCTTCATCTAAATTAATGGCGAAGCAGGGCTGGCAGCTGAACACAATTCCCGTGGATTCGCAGGGCGTTGTAACAGACGAAGCTTTGCAGGCGGGCATTACCGATACCACACAGCTGGTATCAATAATGGCTGCAAATAATGAAAGCGGTGTTTTGCAGGATGTAGGGCCCCTGGTTGAATCTGCAAAAGCGATTAATCGAAATGTGCTTTTTCATACTGATGCCTGCCAGATAGCCGGTAAAATGCCGATTAATTTTGCCGGGCTCAAGCTCGATTTAATGAGTGTGTCATCGCACAAATTATATGGGCCACTGGGAGCAGGGGCATTAGTGGTTGCAGGCCATGTGGATCTGGCACCACTGATTGTTGGTGGCGGGCAGGAAAAGCAAAAGCGCAGTGGTACTGAAAATCTGCTGTCCATCGTTGGTTTTGGTGCCGCGGCGGAATTAGCTGGCAGGTTAATGCAACAAAGACAATCAGCCATGCTTGAGTTGCAAGCTCGGCTGATTGAGCCGTTAAAAACAATGCAGGGGGTGAGTATCTTTTCGTTAGATGCGCCCCGTTTGCCCAACACGGTCATGTTTGCTCTGAATGGCATTGACGGTGAAGCCCTGCTGATGCAACTGGATAGAAAGGGTTTTGCCGTGTCCAGTGGCTCCGCCTGTGATAGCGGAAAAACCGACCCGAGCCATGTATTGTTGGCCATGGGGGTAGCCGCGAAAACTGCCAGAGGCGCCATACGGGTTAGCTTTGGCGAACAGAATACAAGTGATGATGTGCAGCAATTTATTGCCGCACTGGATGAAATTAAACAACAACTGTAACTATAGAGATTAAGATATCGTGAGTGACTCAAAAACAAACTTAAACCTGCCCATCTATTTCGACTACGCCGCCACCACCCCGGTAGACAAGCGCGTCGCCGACATCATGATGAAATACCTCACGGTAGAGAGCGACTATGGCA
>Ga0316206_1000820_pt1 | contig 34325 bp, 35 predicted proteins | sample 6monthpyrite_MG_FD_204942 | JGI IMG/M metagenome (GOLD analysis project Ga0316206, IMG submission 204942) | Microbial mat bacterial communities from mineral coupon in-situ incubated in ocean water Damariscotta River, Maine, United States -... | ecosystem: Environmental > Aquatic > Marine >... | reverse complement strand
TCGGGCAGAACACCAAGGGCAGGTTCATCAGCTCCAAGGTCCACGCGCTTTACTTCGCCAAGGACCCCGACAAGCGGACATGGAACGCGGATCCGATTTTGGAAGAATCCGATCGACGCGCGATCTATGGCGACCTGCGCACCGAATCCAAAAAAGACGGGATGCCAGCCGGGATGCGTGTGCCGATGGATGTGTGGTATGGCAACTACTGGGGGCGCATCCAGGGCAACAACAAAGAACGACGCGCCAAGCACGACAACCAGCTCCCCGAACTCTATCTCCATCGCGTGATCGCGTGCTCATCGAACCCCGGCGACACCGTCCTCGATCCGTTCTTGGGCTCTGGCACCACCGGCGTGATCGCCCACGCGATGGGGCGACACTTCATCGGGACCGAGTATTCCAGGCCCAACGCGGAGATGGCCTTCGAGCGGATTGTCGATGGGCCGGTGCGGGATCTCGGTGCCCTGCGGGGTGGATCGAGCGCGATTCAGGAGCAGCGGGTCAAACGCCGGGTGAGCCCGGCGCCCGCTGGGGCGATGCCCAAATCTTGAGGATCCCGCCTCTGGTTATCGGCAAAGGGGCAGGGGAACGAAGGGGAATGGCTTATTCGTGTGAATTGGTCGCATTCTGCACCGATCACCCTTGAATTTTGCCCATATTCGTGCGATGCTCAGTGTGGAGCACCAAGCGTTGCTCCCGCGATCAACACGAACTTGCACCCCAATGCAAGGGAAGGCTATGCACATGAAGATCTATCTCTCCCATCAACGCAACCGTTTTATCGTGAGCGGGGCGCTCTTGCTCGGGCTCAGCGGGACGGCCAGCGCGATCGATCCGGTCTATACGCTCGTCAATCAGCAGGTTGGGATCAATGCCACCACCGTCCCGGCGGATGGATACACCGGGATGCACGACCGGATGGCGGGCGGGATGAGTGTCGGCGATTTCAACAACGACTCGTGGCCCGATCTCTACATCTCCGGGCTCGGCACCGTCGATGACATGCTCTATATCAATCAGCAGGACGGGACCTTTGTCGATCAGGCCCAGGCCTACGGGATCGCGTATCGCCACTTCGGGGTCGGCAGCGCCGTCGGTGATGTGAACAACGACGGGCTCCCCGATCTCTATGTCGTCTCCTACGGGCCCAGCGATGCGCCCGCCGGAGTGGGCATGAACCTGCTCTACATCAACAACGGACCCGACAAGAACGGGCAATACTCATTCACCGAAGAGGCGGTCGAACGCGGGGTCAACGATATCTACGGCATCGTGGGGGGCAAGGGGGTCGCCTTCGGCGATATGGATCTCGACGGGGATCTCGACCTCTATGTCGCTACATGGGGGTTCACCCCGGGCGGGAATCGGCTCTTCGAGAACGACGGCACCGGGCACTACAGCGATGTCTCGGCGAGTGTGCTCCCCGACAACCCTGTCGCCATCCGTGGGTTCACACCCAAGTTTGTCGATGTCACCGGGGACCGATACCCGGACCTGCTGCTCACCGCCGACTTCACGACCTCACACCTCTATGTCAATAACGGGCCAGACAAGAACGGGCAGATCTCGTATCGAAACACCACCGACGAATCCGGGATCATCTCCGACAACAACGGGATGGGCGCGACCGTCAACGACTTTGATGGCGACGGGGTCCTCGACTGGTTCCAGACCAATATCTATGTCGAAACCGCCAACTTCTTCAACACCATGTTCATGTGCCAGGGCAACAATGAGGCGGGCAACCCGGTCTTTGTGGATCAGGCGGTCGAACGCGGGGTCGGCGATGTCGGGTGGGGATGGGGCGTCGTCAGCGGCGATTATGACAACGATGGCGACATCGACATCGTGGCGACCAACGGATGGCCGTCGTGGCCCAACGAGCCGACACGCTATTGGCGCAACGGCGGATCGGGCAACTTCGCTGATGTCTCGCTGCTCACCGGGCTCACCTTCCACATCAACGGACGCGGGCTCATCCAGTTCGATTATGACAAGGACGGGGATCTCGACCTCGCCTTTATCGACAACGGCGGGCCGTTCCGCATCTACCGCAACGACCTTGGATTCGACGAAGCCACACGGTACCTCCGCGTTAATCTCAACACCGATCTCCACCCGTGCCTGGCGCCGATGGGGTATGGCACGCGGATCATCGCGACCTATGGCGGCAAAGAGCACCTCCGCGTCGTCGACGGGGCGAGCAGCTATCTCGGTCAGTCCGAACTCACCCTCCACTTCGGACTCAGCGAGACGAGCACCGTTGATTCGCTCCGCATTGAGTGGAACGACGGATCGGTGACCACCCTGAACGATGTGCCCGGGGATCAGGAGATCACGGTCTACGCCTACCACCCGATCGACTTCACCGAGGACGGGCAGATCAACTACTTCGATGTGTCGGCGTTCTTCCATGCGTACATCGCCAACGACGATCAGGCAGACATCAACGGCGATGCGGTCATCAATGTGTTCGACATCATGTCGTTTGTTGCCGATTTCAACGAGCCGTGCAGCTGAGCCCGGTGGCAACGATGGCAGAAACCCGGTCGACCCAAGGTGATGCTGTGATCCTGATCCGCGTCAAGGTGGTGCCCGGGGCGTCACGCAATGCGATCGCCGGGGTGCTCGGTGATCGGCTCAAGGTCCGCACCAGCGCTGCCCCCGAGGGCGGAAAAGCCAATAAAGCCATCTGCAAACTCCTCGCCAGAGCGCTCGATCTCAAACCCGCCCAGTTCGAGCTTCACAACGGGCATACCAACCCGGAAAAAACAATCCGCATCGCCGGGTGCACGATCGAGCATCTGGGCGACAAACTCGGGATCGACCCTACAGCGATCACCCAACGAACCCGCTGAGTCATCAAGCCCCCTAGACTCTCGTACTCCTCCCCTCTGCTCTGGTGCTGATGTATGGCGACACAAGACCGAACCAGTTTCAACCCCTCCGAGCGGTTCCACAAGACCCGCATCGCCCACCGCGACGAGACCGCTGAGGACTATGTCGAGGCGATCGCCCAGCTGATCGACGAGCACGGCTCGGCCCGGGTGGGCAAGCTCGCGATGGTCATGGGTGTGAGCCATGTCACCGTCACCCGGATCATCTCTAGGCTCGCCAAAGAGGGGCTTGTCTCCACCGAGCCCCGCAAGCCGATCCACCTCACGCCCAGCGGCGAGGAGATGGCTAGCGCCTCGCGCCACCGCCACGAGGTCGTCCTCGGGTTTCTCCGGGCGCTCGGGATCGAGGAGCGCCAAGCGCAGATCGATGCCGAGGGGATCGAGCACCATGTCTCGGGCGAGACCCTCCGTGCCCTCGAAGTACTCGTCGAGCGGTTATCGAACCCAAACGGGGCGAACCCGCTCTGATCTCGGCGCATGCACGACGATGACGGACTCGAGTCCGGATTCGCACCCGCGTCCATTGTGTGGATTGACTATCCCGTACAAAGCCACTTCAAACCCAATGTGATCGCGTTTGAACGCCCAATCGGATGGTTTGAGCACCCATCACGATGTACCTGTGTACCACCGGCCTGTTCTTGGCTGGAGGGGAACAACACAGTGCGAGTTGAACTTGGACATCCTGCGTCATCCGCAAGTTGCGGTGCATCGTCGAGCAAGCGAGAGCGCCGACCCGACACCCGACTGCTCTCGATCCGCGATCTCAATGGGGTTTATCGGGCCCGGTTGATCGACCAGAACCTCCGTTCGCTCGATATCGCCAAACTCCGCGGCGAGATCGTCGCCCTCCACACCCCCGGGCATCCACCGGCGGTGATGCTCTCGATGCGGGGGATAGAGACGATGGCTTCGAGCTCTCTGGGGGCGATCGCCGAGCTGAGCACGGATCTCGAACGGATCGGCGGGGTGCTCGTGCTCTACAACCTGCCCAAAGAGATCGCCAAGATGATGCGCAAGACCAAGCTCGATCGGGTGATCCACACCGCCAAGGGACGCCCGCAGGCTCGCAAGCGGGCCCAGGCTGTGCAGAAGAAGTTTGGGGAGTCCTCCCAGATGCACGCGGCGTAAACAGAGGGAAAACAGGGCGGAATCACTCAAGAATCTCGCCAGTTATCGGGTGCACAGCCGCATCCGCGGGCCGATCCGATGCGTATAAACCTGCAACTGCCCGCTCGGGCAGGTGTTCGTATGTCCTTCTGTACCACCTCTGGGATGTACACACGACGGTTTCGCTTGTGTTCGGCGAACGCGGAGCCGATGTCAATACGACCGCCCTTTTCAAGCATGCAGGCCCGGCGAGAACCCGAGCTTCAAGGAGTGCACCCGATGGACGCCAAGAACCAGATTCTCAACACCACAACCACGCTCATCAGGACCGATATGCTCCGCGATCGTGTCCGCACCGCACTCTGCGCTGCGGTGCTCATCGCGATCAGCGGCTCGACGCTTGCCAACGCCCAGAACACCCCTACGCCGACGCTCCGGCTCAAAGCCGACTTGGTCGATGTGAGCACGCTCAACAACGCCAAGAACGCCAACCAACCCCGCCCCCAGCAACTCCCTGATCGCATGGTCATCGTGCTCGATGCGCCCATGAACCCCGAGAGACGCGCCCAGATCCTCGCGACCGGTGCCCGGATCGGAGACTACATGCCCGACAATGCGTATGTGGTCGATCTCACCGACGCCCGGTTCGGGCGATTGAACAACCTCGCGTTTATCACCCATATCGTTGAGTTTGACGACGCGTGGAAGCTCGATCCGATGCTCGGCAACCGTGTGGTGCAGACCGAAACCCGCAAAGCGATCGCGGCGGCGGGCAAGGTCGCGGCTCAGGTCTTCCTCTTCTCGGGCGAGCAGATCAACACAGCACTCAAGGACATCAAGGGCCAACCCGGGATCGAGGTCATCCGCAACGAACTCGTCGGCGATCGGTTTATGATCGAGGTCACCGGCAACGCCGCGGCGGTGCGATCACTCGCCAAGGTCAACGCGGTGCAGTGGATCGAGTCGGCTCCCGAGATCACGATGCGTAACTCCACCGATCGGTGGATCGTCCAGTCCAATGTCAACGGGTCCTTCCCGGTCTACGACGCCGGGATCCATGGGGAGAACCAGCTCGTCGGGGTCATGGACGGGCGTGTCAATCCGAACCACTGCTCGTTTACCGACCCCGAGGGCGATCCCTTCGGCGACAACCATCGCAAAATCCAGGCATACAACACCTCGATCGGATCCGATTTCCACGGCACCCATGTCGCGGGGACCGTGCTCGGGGATAACGGTGTCAACGACAACACCCGCGGGGTCGCCTATATGGCGCGTCTGCTATACAACTCAGTCCCCTCGTTCTCGTTCTCGGCGATGAACGCTCGTCTGAGCCTGCACTACTCGCAGGGAGCAGCGATCCACACCAACTCGTGGGGCGACGACGGGACCACCGCGTATACCTCGCTGGCGCGATCGATCGACACCTTCTCCTTCAATAACGACGACAATCTTGTCATCTTCGCTGTCACGAATTTGAGCACGCTCAAAACTCCCGAGAACGCCAAGAACTGCCTCGCGGTGGGTGCCTCGCAGGACGCCAACAACCAGGACGCGCTGTGCTCTGGCGGGCGGGGACCGACCGCTGACGGGCGACGCAAGCCCGAGATCTTCGCCCCCGGGTGCAGCACCCAGTCGGCCAACTCATCGACATCGTGCGGCACGACCGGGCTCACGGGGACCTCGATGGCGGCCCCGGCGATCGCGGCCAGCGCGGCGCTGACCCGCCAGTATTACGAAGACGGGTACTACCCATCGGGGATGGCCGAGTCCGCCGATGGATTCACGCCTTCGGGAGCGCTGCTCAAGGCAACGCTGCTCAACTCGGCGGTGAACATGACCGGGATCGGTGGGTATCCATCGAATCAGGAGGGCTGGGGGCGGGTGCTGCTCGACAATGCCCTGGCGTTCGATGGTGATGCGAGCAAGCTCATCGTCCGCGATGTCCGCAACGCAGGCAACGATGCCATGAGCACGGGGGATGCATTCGAGCTCGACTTCTCGGTTGACTCGTTCAATGAGCCGCTCAAGGTGACCCTCGTCTGGCACGATGCCCCGGCGACACCCAACGCATCATTCACCCCCGTCAACAACCTCGACCTTGAGTTGGTGCTCCCCACCGGCGATGTGCTGCTGGGCAATGTGATCGTCAATGGCACCTCGAACTTCGGCGGCTCGCCCGATGCGATCAACAATGTCGAGATGGCGATGCTCCCGGCGCCAATCACCGGCGACTACATCCTCCGGGTCAAGGGCACCGCGGTCAATCAGGGCCCGCAGGGGTACGCGATTGTCGTCACGGGCGATGTGAGCCCGGCTGCGGGCGGGTGCAACCCTGCCGACCTCGCCGAGCCGTTCGGCGAACTCGACTTCTTCGATGTCTCGGCGTTCCTGAGCGCCTTTACCGCCAGCGACCCCGCAGCGGATCTCAATGGCGACGGACTCTTCAACTTCTTCGATATCTCCGAATACCTCACCATCTTCGGTGCTGGGTGCCCATAAGTAAACTCATTCAATATGGAATGAATCCAACGCCTTTGATATTGGAGCGATCACGACCATTGCCTGTCGCTTGCCGGTGAGAATATGAGTGTCTCGCCCGAAGAAAACGAGATGTTGGTCAGGGAAATAACGCACCAAAATTCCAAATACGACCCATTCTCCATCCTCGTTTTTATATGCGCAGGGGCCGCCGGAAAACCCTGGTATGTCTTTTCCCCATACACCATCGATCTTCATTATCATCGCGTTTGTATCTGGTAGCGATAGCTTTCCCGTCGCTGGGATCAACTCGCCCTCAATGACTTGAGGAACAATATTCTGATATTCTCTTAGGGTATCATGGTTTTGAAAAGATCGAACCGGAAACCCAGAAACCGCCACCTTTGTCCCCACTGGAGGTTGTGTCTGTGTGATGATATTTGTACTTTGAAACCTACATCCTGTTTTGAGCCAGCCAATGTCTTCTGAAAGAGAGAATTTACCCTCGTTAGCCCCCCGAAAAACACCTATCTCATATTTGTTGCCGCACAATCTGTCGGCAGGAACAGGCAAATTTTTGAGCACATGGGCTGCAGTAATCACCGTGCCATCAGCTCTTGGGACACCGCTCCCAACAAGCCGAAACTCAGGTGCCGCTTCGAGCACCCCGCTTACCATCGGAACAACGGCGGGGCCGTCACTGACCCCGCCGATATTCTTTAATGGGGCTGTAGACGCACACCCCCCCGCCATAAAAATGGCCGCCCCCATGATTGCTCTTACTACAGCTTTTATTGACAACTTACCCCTCCCAAAGAACCACTCCATCAACCGAAAAAGTAACAGAACTCTGATTTCCAGAAATCAAGACGGCACTCCCATCGTATTCCGTGCTCATTGTGAAAGGGCCGTCGTAAAACGATTTGATGGAATCGGCAACCTGTTGAAACGATCCGCTCAACTGAAGTACCATCGCGTCGGGAACCGAATCTGAAGCATCGCGCAGGAAATAATACTCCAAAACAGACCCGTTTGAGTTGTCAGGAAACTCCCAGTCTGTTCGCGAGATCATCATGATTTTGATCGAACCCTCACCAGAGTCATCCACTTCTACAAGCGCAGTTGGGACGCTCGCAATCCAACCATCCTGCCACTGCCCCAGTGCGAATCCATCCCAAACAGCATCATGAGTGAATGGAATATTTTCTTGCACAAGCCACTCACTCAAAAACGATCTAAACTGAAGTTCTTCAGCAGATGGTGGATTGTACGGAGTAGGCGATATTGGCGATACCACGCTTCTCTGTGGCAGAAGGCTATCGCACGGTTCCGCATACCCATCCCCCTCCAGCTCGCAAGAAAAGCAGTATAAAATTCCATCCCGACCCCTAAAACTATAATAACATTTTCCGTCAATTGATATTTGAGGCACTCGTTCGGGAGGCACTTGCACCTTTTTTCCGTCAGCAGGGCCCGCAACAATCGTCCCATCCGGCTTTCTGGTCACAGTGCAAGCGGTCACAAATATTCCGCTCACTAAAAAGGCGAACGCACAAGTTGACGCTATAAATATTTTCTTTTTCATACCATACCTTTCTTTAAAAACCTGGGGCTTCCGATGCAACACACACCGATAAAATCAAGATACCCCCCCCCAGAAGTGTCAATGGGTTTTTGCTTAAAATGACAAAAAAATAATCCTTTCACGCTGCTCTATCACCTAGTATTGAAAAATGCTCAATCAAGACGCCACAGCACCGCAGGCAGACATCTTGAGTAAGTTTCTTATCGCGATGGGCGATATCAAGCTCGCCCATTCGGTCTTTGCGGTGCCATTCGCGATTCTGGGCGCGTTCCTCGTTGCGCCGTATCTGGGCGATGCGCCCGATCACGGGATCGATTGGGCGTTGTTTACGAAGATGCTTGTACTGATCGTCGTGTGCATGGTCTTTGCACGCAACTGGGCGATGCTTGTCAACCGGGTCGTGGATGCCAAGATCGACTCCAAAAACCCGCGGACTTCCAAAAGAGCCTTCGCATCGGGTTCGCTGAGCATGCGCGATGGGTATCTGCTGCTTGTGTTCAATGCCATCGCGTTTCTGGTTGCGTGCGCTCTCTTCGGGTTCTTCTTCGGCAACTGGTGGCCGATGATACTCGGGGTGCCTGTACTCCTCTGGATCGGGTTCTATTCGTTCACCAAGCGGTTTACTTGGCTCTGCCATCTTTTTCTCGGTGGCGCGCTCGCGGCTTCACCGATCGCGGCGGCGATCGCGGTCGGGCCCGAAAATATCCCATACGCACCCGCGGTCTTTCCCATCGCAGCGATGGTGCTGTGGTGGGTCGCGGGGTTTGACATTATCTATGCCCTGCAGGACCTTGAGTACGACCAGGAGATCGGGCTTTCATCGATCCCATCGCGGTTCGGATGGAAGCGGGCCGCGTGGCTCAGCCGCGTGCTCCATATGCTGGCGGTGATAAGCCTCATGATCGCGTGGAGGCTCGAACCCCGGTTCGGGGTGCTTTTCGGGATCGGGATCGGGTGTGTCGTGGTGGCTCTGATCTACGAGCATGTGATCCTCGCCAAGCGGGGCAAGGCGGGCATCCCGATGGCGTTCTTTACGCTCAATGGGATCGTCTCGGTGGTGCTCGGGCTCGCGGGGGTTGTCGATCTGATCGTATGAAATCGGGGCGGGGCGATTCTTTTTCTATTTTCAGATTTTTCTGAAATTTCATGGACAAACCGCCCACGCTCTGTGATAATTGTGTAATGGCCAAAGCCAACCATCAATCCAGAGTAAAGACCAGCGCAGCACTCAAGGCCCAGCTCGTCGATTCGCAGGATCGGTTCATCGCCTCGTGGGGGCGGATGGGCTCGGTCTGGGGGATCAGCAGAACGATGGCCGAGGTGCACGCGCTGCTCTACATCACCGGCCAGCCCATGTGCACCGACGAGATCATGGCCCGGCTCGGGGTCTCGCGGGGCAATGTCTCGATGTCGGTCCGCTCGCTGCTCGAATGGGCGGTGATCGAGAAGGTCCGTTTGCCCGGCGATCGCAAGGAATACTTCCAGGCCGAGCAGGATGTCTGGTCGATGCTCCGCGCGATCGCGCGCGAGCGGATCAAGCGCGAGGTCGATCCGCTGCTCGATGCGCTCGACGAGATCGGCGAGCTTGCCCCGCAGGTTGAATCACACTCGCCTGAGGATGTCGTCGCGCTCGGGCGTCGGCTCGATGAAGTCCGCGAAGGGTTCGGGCTCATCACCACGCTGGCCCACAAGTTTGCCGGCCCGCGCGGCGCCGGGCTCAAAACCGCTGCCAGGCTCCTCGCCAAAGCCCCGGTCGGACGCACCAAGAAACATCTCTCCACCCGTTCCAAGCGCACCCCGCGCAAGTGAGCCTGATGATGAGCGCCCAACCAGCACCACGCACAGCACGCACGCCCTTGGTGACGATCGAACTCGATCGCCCGGCGGGCTTGCGTTCGATCGTGATCCGGTGGGGTGTATCGAGGGGGGCGGTCGAATCGATTGCCCCGAAGGGAACGAGCAGGATGCTTGAACTCGAGTTCCGGATCGATCAAGAAACGCGCACGAAATGGGTGCTCCTCGATCCGGGGACCCACGCCGCTCGGATCATCGAAGCATCGTCCGCGATGGGCGCGGTGCGGATCACCCATCGCGGACGATCCGTCCACATCGAATCCGAGCTCTTGAGTTGCTATATCGAAGAAGCCAGTGGCGGCGGGTTTGAACTCATCTATGCCCGCACCGCGATTTTTTCGGTGCTCGGTGTCCCCGGCGGGCGATATGAGCCGATCGGATGCGAGCTCGTCGGAGCGTAGACATACAAAAACACGCTCAAGGCGGGCTTGATGGTTTGTTTATGGACCCTTGGTCTGCTCAGCGGTCTGCTCAGCCTTTTCGCATCGCGACCCACCCGACGATGGCGAAGATGACCACCACCCCCGCGCCGCCGCCAGCGATCATATAGAGCATGTTGGTGTCGATTTTGGCGAGGAGTTGTTCTGAGCCGCCGGTCATGCCCAGGACCATCACAGCCAGCGAGACCATCAGGAGGACCACCATGCCCAGCGCTGCGCCCCCGAAGAGCCCCGAGCCCGGGCCGTCGTAGATCTCGGCGCCGACCATCGGCATCATCCCCGCGCCGGCGGTGGAAAACTCGGTCTCGGTGGTGCTTGTGCCCTCGAAGAGTGCGCCGGCGACCGAGGCCCCGACGGCGGAGCCCCCGATGGCGCTGCCGCCCTGTGAAGCGCCCGATACCGAATCGGCAGCGAGATCGTCGAGCAGGTTTCCGCCGAGCGAAGTATCGTCGGGTTCAAAGGCAAGTTGAGAGAGCCCCGAGCCCGATGCGCCAGCGTCCATGTTGAATCCGGATCCGCCGAGCCCGCCGCTCGAGACGAGTGTGTCAGCGTTGGCGTCAACGGCGCTGCCGTCTTCGGGCTCGAAGATCGAGATCCCGGTCGCCTCGCCGGAGGCTTCGAGCCCGAAGGTCGAGGCGCTGCCAGACGAACTCAGCGAGATGGGCTCGATGCCCAAGTTGGTGTCTTCTGCGAGCGAGATGTCCTCGTCGATATCGGCGTCGCCAGCAAGCAGATCGACCTGCTCGACCTTGAACATCAGCTTATCACGATCGCGGAACTCTTGGAGCTGTCCCGATTCGGCGAGCGATTGCACATCCGCCTCATCCATGCCCAGCTTGGCGGCTGCCTCGTCGAGTGTGTAGAACATCTTGGCCATCGTTGAATCTCCGCGTGATCGGTCGTTGTGCGATCTGTCCTGATAACTGCCCGCCAGCCGGGGATGTTGTTTCCGTCGGCTCTTTGCCTGAGGAGAAGGATAGCACACCAAGACCCGTGTGGCTTGGCCCGCTGTGCTTCCTGTACGCACCCCGAACACCGCTGGTTTCGCTCGAACCGCGTCATGATCCAACGTAGCCAACCTATTCGACGCCGCCCCGCCCCGCTCACGGGGCTTGACCGGTCCTCGGCGTGCTCGGTTGCACAAACCGGGCGTAGCTCTGCGGATCGAGCGCTGCCGCCTTGAGCACGAGCGACTCGACCTCCCCGCGTTGCCCTTGCATCACCAGCGCCCGCGCGAGGTTGAAATAGGGGTGGGCGAAGTCCGGATCCCGCTCGATCGATGCCCGGAAGCAATACTCCGCTTCTTTGAGTTCGCCCTTGGCGCTGAGCAGGTATCCAAGATTATTCCATGTCTCGGCGTTGGTCTGATCGAGCGCTAGGGCTGCGTTATACTCATCAATCGCCTGCGCGTCATGCCCGCCCATCGCCAGCATCCCCGCGAGGTTGTGATGGATCAACGCCGAGTCCGGGAAATCTCTCCCCGCGATGCTCAGCAGACCGATCGCGCCTTCGAGATCGCCCCCCTCAACGAGCAGCTGGGCCTTGGCGACCTGCAGCTCGCTGAGCTTCTCATCGAGCACCGGCGCGATATAGAACCCCCACCGCTTGGTGAACGCCAAGTGCGCACTGGCCGATTCAACCGTTGCGTTGGCATCGAAGTCTGCGCCGATTTGTTCGGGGTGTTCGAGGAGCTTGACCGCGTTCCACCCGACGAACTCGTGGTACCGGATCACGGCGCTGTGTGCGGTGAGGGCAACAAAGAGCACCCCGAGCCCGACGAGCACCCTGCCCGAGTGTGAGACCTTGCCCTTGAGCTTGAGCTGGAAGGTGTTGAGCCGAACATGAGGGCGTTGGACCAGCTGGAGACACTTGCCAAAGAGGAAGGCCACGATCACCCCCATCGCCATCGAGAGGAAGAACGGAACAAGCCCATAGAGCCCGCGATAGGCGAAGAGCACGACGAAGAACACGAGCACCATCGTGGCTTCTTGTCCGAGCGTAAAGTCGTAGCGGGGTTGCTTGATCTGCTTGCTCTTATTAAATGATTTGAAGAATGCCGGCGTCGTGAATCCGAAACCGATCGCCCCCTCCGGGCAGCTCGAAATGCAGTCGAGATCCTTGAGACACGACGGCGAGACCACCTTGCCGAACACCGTGAGCTCTTCGTGGACACGGATATCCGACGAGCACTTGGCGGTGCAGATCCCGCACCCCGAGCAGTCACCCAAAGACACGATCTTGCCCGGCGCGACCCGATCGGCGAGCGAAAAAACTGCGCCGTAGGGGCAGACATACTTGCAGAACGATCGCGATCCGAGCAGGTAGACGATCACAAACCCGACGACAAAGAAGGTCACGATCACCACGCCCGGGCCAGGGAGGTTGCGCCAAAAGTTGGTGGTCAAGAACGAGGCCCACCCGCTCTCGTCGGTTGTGATGTGCATCACCGGCATCGCCCGCCCTTCGATCAACCTCGAAATCTGAGGCCAGACGAACATGTACACCATCGCACCCGGAGGCACGAGCAGCAATGAACGCACCCGCACGGGCTTGGGGTGGATGCCGATCTTGTCGAGCGCCCAGGCGCTCAGGTCCTCGAGCGCCAAGATATGGCACCCCCACGAGCAGAAGAACCGCCCAACGAAGACCACCGAGAGAGCCGCGAGGGCCATAAAGAGAAACCCAGCGGTGAGGATCCCCATTTCGAGCGTGTACATCACTTCATTGAACTCGAGCGGGGCGAGTGTCTTGCCGGTAATCTTCCACTGGGCGATGTGGAGCCCGATGAGCAGGTACACCAGCGCGAGCGTGCCCGCCCGCCAATACCCGTACTGGCGGGGTCGCTTGCGCAAGGCGGGATCGATCTGATCCCTGGTTGCTGGGTTGGTGCTCATCATGGATGCCGCCTTCGATTCCCCGATCCTTGAAAATACCACGGATTGTATGTCATACAAGAGATAATCGTATCCTATTGTCCGCATTGTGTTTTTCGTTCATATTCGGACGCTGATTGAGCCAAACCGCCCGTTTGCAGTGAGGAATCGTGATGTCAGAACTGCTCAATACCCCCGACACTCCGGACCAGCGTCCGCCCCAGCGGGATATCGCGCTCGACATCACTGCCCTGATGCCCCCGGGCGTCTCAATGCCCCAGCCGACGGACGGATCCAAAGGCCCGATCCAATTCCCCACCGGGGTGCTCACGCTCGAACAACTCATGGCGATCTTCTCGACGATGCCCGTCGATCTGACCTTCATCGACGCCGACGATCGTGTGCGGTTCTTTAGTGAGGGTCCGGATCGTGTGTTCATCCGTCCCAAGTCCATCCTCGGGCGCAAGGTCCAGCGCTGCCACCCGCCGAAGAGCATCGAAGCGGTCGAGGAGATCTTGGATGCGTTCAAGGCGGGGACCCGTGCGGTCGCCGACTTCTGGCTCAAATTCGAGGGCAGGTTCGTGCTTGTGCGCTACTTTGCGCTGCGTGACGAGGAGGGCCAATACATGGGCACACTCGAGGTGACGCAGGATCTGACGCGCGAGCGCCAACTCACCGGCGAGCGTCGATTATTCAACAGCACATCATCCGATTGAACGCGTCACCGACACCCCGGCATAGAGCCCGGCGACCTGCTCGCGTGGGACGGTCATCGGGGGGTAGCGGTTGTTGATGGGCTGGATGCGGATGAGCTGGTTGCCCGACTCGTCCTGCTGGAAGTAGATCCGCTTGAAGGTGCTCTCGTGGTCAGGCTCGAGGCGAACGAAGCAGTCCATCCCGTCGATGATCTCGCGGGCCGGCGAGAACACCACGATATCGCCCTGGCGATAGTCGGGCTCCATCGAATCCCCCACCACCCGTGCTGCGAACGCGTCGGGGTCGGCCAGATCGGGCGTGCGGATGTATTCGTCGGCGGCCCGCGCGGGGTATCCCATGTCGGTGAAGTCCGCCGGGTATCCGGCGGTGACCTTGTTGATCAGCGGCACCTCCATCGGCAGCATCGATGGACGAGCGGGTGGAGGGGCGGGTGGAGGGGCAGACGATGCGGCTTGGGCGCGCTCTTCGGGGTTGATCTGATCGATGAGTGTGCGGAGCGCCCCCGAGGCGTAGAGCTCGTCGAGCGAGCCGCCCCGATCGGCGCTTCGCGCGAGCAGCTGGGCGAGCGTGCGGGCGGACTCGTCGCGTTTGCGCAGATGTGCCAGGTCCTCGCGGATCGGGGATGGCGTCTGGTCCCACCGGGCGCACTCGAAGAGTTCGCCGGGCACGAAGGAGAGGGCTTGCTCGAGTCGATCGATCAACGCGTCAGCGGGCGGACCCTTGTGCCCGTTCTCGATCGAAGAGAGATACGACTTGGCGCACCCGACCCGATCGGCGAGCTTGGCAAGTGACATATTGACCATCCCGCGCCGATGACGCAGCGTTGAGGCAAAGGTGTTGCCCGGCGGGGTATCGGATTCGAAGCGGTGAAGAGGCATGGGTGAGCCAGAGGATTTCAATCGGGGGATTGAAATTGTGGATATTGGAACTTGATCGGTGTGCAGTGACCGGGTCTGTGCGCTGATTTGTTGATATACCATACAGTACCCTTGCAAAGCGTTCTCGTCTTGGTGTATACTTGAAAAGAATAGTTCACTGTATTGTGAACTACAAACTGTGTCATGTCAAGCGGAAATCACACATATTTGTGGTAAGGAGACCAAAATGGGGCACTCAGCAGCCGGCACACGCATGCTCGATCGGATCGATAGCAGCATGGACCTCCGGAGAAAACGGGCGGACTCGATCACCAGCACCATCCTCAATCGGGCCCATTGGCTCGACGAGGGCGATCAGTTGCTGGTGGTGGCGATGTTCCGCGATGGGCAGAGCGCCAGCGCGATTGCTGACGCGCTCGATCTCTGCCCCCGGTTTGTCCGACGACAGATCAAGCAACTCATTAATCGGCTCAGCGACCCGCGTGTGGCGTATGTGATCGCCCATCAGGACCAATGGACCCGTGCCCGGCGATCGATCGCCCGCGCGCTCTTTATCCAGGGGCGATCGATGCGCGAGACGAGCGATGAACTCGGGGTGAGCCTCTACTCGGTCCGTCGCCATCGCGAGGTCATTGAGGCGATGTTCGACGGCGCCCACGATGCCAACGGGCGCAGCGTCAAGACGCCTCCGATCCGCGCGTGGCGCTGAGCATCACGATGGGATGGAACCTCTCAAAGAAACTCGCTGGGGCGATCGAGCTCCCAACACCGGCGGCGCTCTCGACCGATGCGATGGGCGTTGTCGCGGGGTTCGGGCTCGTGCCCACCAAGAGCACCCATCGCGGCGACAAAGCCACCGACCCGGGTGCGCACCTGCTCGATGAGATCCGCAGATCAAGGAGCGTGCTCATTACCGGCGCTTCTGGCTCGGGCAAATCCTGCCTACTCCGCGGGATCGAGCGGGCGTTGAAGACATCGCGATCAACGGGGGTACACATCGTCGATGCCCTCGATCTCGAGCACACACCGGCAGCGATGATCGATCTCCTCGATGGGCAGATCATGGATCGGGCGACGACGCTGGCGCATGCCGGGCTCGCCGAGCCGAAACTCTGGGCGATGCCACCTGCGATGCTCTCGGTAGGCGAACGGGCGAGGCTTGCAATGGCTGTTACGATGCACCGGGCGCGACCCGGCGAGGCCGTACTCGCTGACGAGTTCGCCACGCCGCTCGATCGGATCAGCGCCCAGAGCGTCGCCAAGACGATGCGCCGGTGGGCGAGCCGAAACCAGATCACGCTCATCGCGGCCACCGCCCATGCTGACATGGAGTCGATGCTCTGTCCAGATCTGGTGATCGATATGGACACGCCCGCTCCGAGCACCCGTCAACCAATGGCGAGGGTCGAGCCGAAGATCCGGATCGAAGCGGGCACGATGGATGACTATGCTCTCCTCGCGCACCTGCACTACCGCTCGGGCAAGCCCGCGACGCACACGCGGGTGCTCCGCGCGATGCGCTCGCTGAACGATCAAGGCGAGATGCTTGCGGGCGTTCTGGTGGTCTCGATGCCCACGCTCAACGGCGCATGGCGCGACCGCCCGTGGCCTAGATTCTTTTCGGGCGGGGACAAGGCAGACAATGCCACAGCGATCAACACGCACCTGCGCTGCATCTCGCGTGTGGTTGTCGAGTCACGCTCGCGGGGGCTTGGGATCGCCAGCGGGTTGGTCCGGGCGTACCTCGATCATCCCGACACCGTTGCCACCGAGGCGATCGCGGCGATGGGCTCGGTCTGCCCGTTCTTTGAGCGCGCCGGGATGGTGTCCTATGAGTTGCTCCCCGCCAAGCCCGAGCTTCGGCTCTTCGATGCGCTCGACGCGGCGGGTGTTTCCATCACGGATCTGATCCGATCCGAGATCGAGCCCGGCTCGCTTGTTGAACGCGAGCTTATCATCTGGAGCAAAGCCCGCAAGCTCATCGGGGCTGGGCGACCAGATCACCAAATCACTGTGCAGCTCGCCCCCATCGCTGCCTGTCGTCTTCTTGCCCGCCCCCGCGCCTACGCCCATGTCCACAAAGGAGGGCACGATGGAACGCGGGAGAGACCCAACCATACAGACGCCGGCGCCGCCGAAGATTGAAGATGATCCAGAGAAGCTGCCCAGCGCACTGACCTTCTTTGTCACCAATGCACAGCGCCGGGCGCTGCTCAGAGCGCTCTCGGCGTGGTCGAACGATCGAACGGGGGCGCTGCTGATGGCGCTGGGGATTCAGAGTCTTGAGCAAGAGCACACAAAGAGGGGGCGAAGGGATGGATGATCCAACCGATGGGCAATCAATCGTCGGCGAGATGCCGAGCAGCGAGGACGAGCTCCATGCGTGGATCATGGATCGGCTCGGGATCCGGGTGGTGCGCGAGGCGCTCATCGACGGGCACAGCGCGCCGTTCGAGTATCTGTGTCATGCGTTCTTCGAGGATCGGATGCCTCGCGATTGCGTGGTCTGGGCGAACCGGGGCGGGGGCAAGACCTTCTATGCAGCATTGGCGACGATGCTCGATCTGATCTTCAAGCCCGGGATCGAGATCCGGATCTTGGGCGGCTCGCTCGAGCAATCCAAGCGGATGCACACCCACCTGCGCGAGCTCTTGGCGGTCGAGCCATTCGACGAGCTGATCGAGGGCAAGATTACCGATCGACGGATTCGGTTGTCGAACGGATCAAGCGTCGAGCTCCTCGCCCAGTCCCAGACCTCGGTGCGTGGGACGCGCGTCCAGAAGCTCCGGTGCGACGAGGTCGAGCTCTTCGATCGTGATGTATGGGAGGCGGCCCAGCTCGTGACGCGCGAGAAGCGTTGCGGCGACGCGCGGATCAGGGGGTCGATCGAGTGCCTCTCGACGCTGCATGTGCCCTACGGACTCATGCACGAGCTCGTCGCCGCCAGCGCCGAGGACGGGGGCGAGTCGCGCCGGGTCTTCCGGTGGGGTGTGGTCGATGTGCTCGATTCGTGCGATGACGAGGCGCACCAGTGTCTCAGCGACGGGGCCCCGTGTCCGCTTGCGGGCGAGTGCGCGGGCAAAGCCAAGGGGCGCGATCGGCGCGACGAGGTGGCCGGGCATATCACGATTGATGACGCGATCGCGCTCAAGAAGCGGGTCGGGATCGAGACCTGGAACGCGGAGATGCTCTGCCTGCGTCCGCGCCGGAGCGACTGTGTGCTCCCCGAGTTCGATCCGGGGGTGCATGTGGTTGATGCGCTTCCGGCGGGCGCTGAGGGCTGGACCCGGATCGGGGGGATGGACTTCGGGATTCGATCGCCGACGGTAGTGCTCTTTGCGTGCGTCGATGGCAACGGGTGTGTGTGGGTCGAGCGCGAGTACCTCAAGACGGATGCGGCGCTCGACGAGCACATCGGGGTGATCCAGCGTCATCGCCCGGCGCTCGGGTGGATCGGGGTCGATCCGGCGGGTCGCCAGAGGGGATTCCAGACGGGGATCTCGGATGTGCAGGCGATGCGGGGCAAGGGGCTAACTGTGCACGATCGCCGATTGGGGTTGCACGACGGGCTCTCGCTGCTCCGCGCCCGGCTCAAGCCAGCGAGCGGGGCGGTGCGGCTCTATGTCCACCGATCATGCGAAAAACTGATCGAGTCGATGGTCAAGTATCACTATCCCAAGGACCAGCCGATGTGCGATACGCCGGAGAAAGACGGGTCGGACCACTGCGTCGATGCGCTGCGCTATATGGTGCAGAACTTAGATAAGGCGTTTGTGACGAAGCGCGATTCGTATCTTGAGGGGAAGGTATTCTGAAGAGATCAAAGGGGCGGGTTATCCCGGCATTGGGGCGAGCATGGGGAGGAGGACATTGATGATAAGCGTGAAGGCGATCGCGAGGAGCAAGAGCCCGCCGAGGATCTGGATCGAGAAGATAATGACCTGTCGGAAGTAGTTTTTCATATCCGAACACCGGACCGCCTTGTACCCAACCGCGATGAAGAAGGCCATAGGGATGATGAGCAGGTACCAGTATTCGTGTATCGCCAGCGCGTCGAGGAACGGGGTGTAGGCGAGGGTTGGGTTCGACATCATGATGCCCCTCCCGATGCGGCAGGAAAAGACGGGGTTGACGGGGCATGGGCCGGGTTGGGGATCAGGGCGTCGAGGAAGATGATGAGGTTGAGCATCCCCGCGAGGACGATCGAGAGCATGGCGATCTCGTTGAGCCGACCAAGCCCCGGGATGTTGGGACCTATGCCCGCGTCGATCTGTTCTTGGGAGAGCGGCTCCCAGACGGGGCGCGAGCCGGCGTCTACGCGGTGCTCGCCCGGGAGTCCGGATCGTTTGATCCCGGTGACGGGGTCGTAGGCTTTGAACATATTCTGGTGGATGGCGTCGGCGACGAAGGTGGGCGGCCCGACAAGCGCCTGGCCGAAGAACCAGATCCGGTCTTCTTTGGAGTCGATCGCGTCGATCCCCCCGATCAGGAGCCCGAGAAAGAAAAGCCCGAAGACCCCGATCGCAGCAAAGAGGGCGCGTTTGCGTTGTCCGAGGACGAGATGACCGGCGCCGGGAAAGATCGCAGAGGCGAGCCCTGCGAGGGGGTTGAACTCGGTCGATTGGGGGGTGGACATGGTGTGAGAGTGTACGGCTCAATATCCGCTGGGGCTTGGGCGAAAAAAAAACCATGAGGATCGAGATTGAGAGGGATTGACACGGGCGATTTGGGTGGTAGTGTACGCGCATCGGCGGCGTGTGCCCGCGGGCATTGAAATCGGCGTGGGATGGACTGGCGAGATCGGAAACGATCGGCTCGGAGGAATGAAGACAATGACAGGTATTGGGCAGCCCAATGTTGACTCGTTCGAACTGTTTGAAGACCCCAACCATTTCGGGGGCGGCTCTGGTACTGCGTTGCTCACGCCCGATAGCGAGAAAGGGCTCCAGAGCGGCGGATCTGGGCGTTGGTCCGATTATCCTGGCGCTGGCGGGGCTGCGGCTCCGTGGTGTGGTGCGGGCGACGATCTTGACGACGATGAGGCGTATTTCCTCGAAGATGAGGATGATGACGACCCTGATGATGCTGACCTTGAGGACGACTTTGACGACGACGATTTCGATGATGAGGAAGTCGAATCGGATTCGGACACCGATTCCGACGATGAAGACCTCTGAATACGGAGGTTTTTCACCGGCCTCCGTGATTCGATGGAGGTGTCTTCGATGACTTACAAAGGACCGGATCGTCGCAGCAAAAGTACAGAACGCCGAAAGAACGGGACGGGCAAGCCCCCGCCCGGCACGGTGATCGACCGTCGGCTCGGGCTCGACCCACGCAATGAGAACGATCCACGCGCCGGCGAGGGCACCGCCAAGGGCAAGTCGGGCAATGAGAGCGTCGCCTCGACTCATACTGGATCATCGCCAGCGGGCGCTACGCCGACCGAGAACGGGCACACCGGGCTCGAGCGCAAGCGTGGACGCGGGCGTCGGCTCTCCGAGTTCACCAAATCAGCAGAAGAGGGCGAGATGACCACGGAGCAGTTCCTGTTCCTGATGGCGATCGATGCCTTCAAGAATGGCAACGATCGGATGTTCCCGACCTGGACCGATGTGCTCGAGGTGATCCGGCTATTGGGGTATCGCAAGACGATGCCGACGGAGCTCAACCTGCCCTCGGCTGAGGACTGGCTCGAGCGATCCGATACGCCCGCCAATGTCCGCCCGGAGCGGTGGGCCGAGCGGTTCACCGAGACGGGATCGAAGGCTGGCGGCAGCGCCGGCAAGAAGGTCGGGCCCAAGAGCGAAGAGGAGCTCACCGACGAGGCGCTCGAGGCCTTCGAGGCCGCGTTCGGAGACGAAGCCGAGGAGTTTATTGGCGACGAAATCGACTCGGACCTCGGCGACGATTTCGAAGACGGGCTCTCCGAAGCGGCGTGAGCACAACAACAGAGGATGGGGAATAAGCACGGGCGGTTTCGCCCGTGTTTTTTTATGAATCGAGACCCACCACGGGGGGCACGGAGAAGAAGGGAGACGGGTTAGCGATCACGCCCAGCGAGCCCATCGACGGTGGTGAACCCGGGGCCATCTCGTTGCGTGAACGAGCGTTCAACGAATGGTGCATTGAAGTCCTTGCCCAGAATCGCGGTGGCGGAACCGTCGGCAAAGGCGTAGGTCTGGCGCAACGAAAACCCGTCGATATCGGCATCGAGTTCCCGCTGGGAGTTGAGCCAGGTTGAGGACCAGTCGTAGAAGATCATCTTGGCCGATGGAAACTGGATTTCGTTGGTGTGGGTCGCGCGGAGCTGGGATTCCTGCACTGGTTCGGTGTCGGAGAAGTATGCAGGTGCGGCAAAAAGCGTGTCGGTGGCGAGGATCACGCCTTGCCAGTGCCCGCCCTCTTCGTTTCGTGTGCGCATGTCGGGCCAGAAGGCGATATCGGGATAGATCAGTTCGAGTAGCCCCGGGTTCTGATCGACCAACAGGTTCGCCCACCGGTTTATCTGCACGCCCGGAGCGAGCCCGTTGTTGGGGCCGAGGGGCTCGTCAAGGGCCGGACGCAACCCTTCAAGCTGACCAGAGACGATGTAGGGGTGCGTGTCTTGGTTGGTTTCGGTATACATTGCAAGCATACCCATGATCTGGCGGCTCGACGAGAGCGACACGGCTCTCTTGCTCGATCTCCGGACATGGGCAAAGCTCGGGATCGCGATCGCAATAAGCAGTGCGATGATCCCGATCGAGACCAGCAGTTCGATGAGTGTGAATCCGGGTTTGGATCGGCAGCGTTGCATCAGAACATGATCCCCTGGGCTTCCATGATGTCCACATTGGCGAAGAGAATGCCGTCGATCATCCATTGGGCTGAGTTTGGATCCCAATGAAGCTGAAGCACGAGCGGATAGCGATCGCCATCGGCGTACTGTACGATCACACCCGACATTGCCTTGAGCACGGTGTTGGTCGAGCGATAGAACTTGTGATCATCGAGCGCCCCCCAGATCCAAGTCCCAGACCGAGCGGCCCGATTACCGATCCAGAAATCGGTTCCCAGTTCGTTATCGACCGTGATGAAATGCGGGCCGATGTGCGGGTGCTCCCACCATGTGTGAAAGAACTGAGCATCTGGATCGGCGCTGATGGCGATCGGGGTATTGGCGGGATCCTGGATGGTTTCGAAGTGCTGATAGAACAGGCGGAACACCTGCTCGCTCGACATATTGGGCGGCATCGGTTCTTTGAAGAGCTCTTCGTAGTCCTCTGCGAGCAGGTAGATCTCGTTCTTGGGTTTGACCACATCACCCCGGGCGTGGCGCCATGCAAGGTAGCGATCGAGGTCCGGATCGATCAGACGGTAGTGAACGAACTGGGCCATCACGGTGCGGAGTTGAGCCTTGGCGTGTTCGAGCTGCTCGGGGTCGATGGCGGCGGGGATCTGACGCGTCGCGGGCTGGGGATCTTGGATGGTGCCGGCTTGGAAAATCGCTTCGAGTGAATCCAGATCGCTCAACTCCTCGAATGAAACCATCTCGAAGGCTTGATACGCCTTCTGGGCTTGGTTCATGATGGCTTGTTCGTCGGGCGTAGGTTCCCAGAAGCGTTCATGCTTTGTAGGGCGCTGTGACCAATACCACGAGCCAGCGGCGATGGCTAGCGGGATGAGAATCGCGAGTCCGATTTTCGATCGTTTGGTGAGATTCATCCGAGCCCCTGACAATGGGTTTTACCCAGGTCAGGAATCAGGGTTGCAGCGGCACAGGGGTTGATCATTCCTGATGAATGCTCAGAAGACCCCCTCCGTCTGCTTTGCAGCCACCTCCCCCGCAGGCGCGGGGGAGGAGAAAAGATCGATCACTTGTTGTAGTAGTCGATGTTGATCTGGACATACTTCGACCACTCATCGGGGAGGTCTTCGTCTTGGAATATTGCCTGCACCGGGCACTCGTCGACGCATAAGCCGCAGTCGATGCAGGTGTCGGGGTCGATGTAGAGCATCTCGGAGGACTCGAAGTCCGGCTCGTCTTTGGTGGGGTGGATGCAATCGACGGGGCAGGAGTCGACGCAGGAGGTGTCCTTGGTCTTGATGCAGGGCTCGGCGATGATGTGGGTCATGGTGGTGTCCTTTGATCGAAAATGCTGATCGAAACCCCGGCTCTACCAGGGGCAAGGTTGATAGCGTTGCATGTATTTTAGACGCTGACAAGCCAATCGGCAGTTGAGTGTCATTCTCATCGAAAATGGGGGCGATAACGCCCCATCGGCGTAGGATTTGGGCATGAGCGAAGCAACCACATCGGCGTCCACCACACACGAAATCCCCAGCGATCGACGGGCGAACCATCAGCAGTGGCTCCTCGGGGTGACGCAGATCCCCACAGCGGCTGGCAAGGAGCAGCGGGTCGTCGCGTGGATCGACAACTGGATCGATCAGCGGGCATACCTCTCCAAGCACAGCGATCCGCATGGGAACTTCGAGATCCGGATGGTCGGCGCGTACGAGACGGATCATCCGATCTATTTCACCGCCCATCTCGATCACCCGGCGTTTGTCGTCGAGGAGGTTCAATCGGACACCGAGATCGTGCTTTCGTTCCGGGGCGGGGTGATGGCGGACTACTTCCCGGATGCCCGCGTCGAGATCCACAACGGGGATGACTCGTTCGTGATGGGGACGATCGGGGAGGAGATCAAGACGACCAACGACAAGGGCGAGGCGGAATCGCTCAAGCCGTTCAAGCGGTATACCTGTGTGCTCGATGAGTCGGCGACGGTCGACACGGGCACCATCGGGCGGTGGGATCTGCCCAAAGCAAGAATCGTCGATGATGAGTTCGGCGGGATGATCCATACCAACGCGTGCGATGATCTGGCTGCTGTCGCGGCGGCGCTGTCGGCGATTGATGAGCTGGCCAGGCTCCGTGATGCGGGTGCGGATATCGGCGATGTGCGGGTGCTCTTTACCCGCGCAGAAGAGGTCGGGTTCATCGGGGCGATCGGGGCGAGCAAGGACGGGTTTATGCCCAAGGGTTCGCGGATCATCGCGCTGGAGAACTCTCGCGCGTTTGTCGATTCGCCGATCCACGGCGGCCCGATCGTGCGGGTTGGCGATCGGATCAGTATTTTCTCGCCCGAACTCACCGGCGCGGTTGCCAAGGTGGCCGAGCGGATCGCGGGCGGCCCGTCGATGCCCAACGCTTCGCAGAAGGCGAGCGAGATGCCCAAGTGGAAATGGCAGCGCAAGCTGATGGCCGGGGGTGCTTGCGAGGCGAGCGTGTACTGCGCCTATGGGTACTGCTCGACTTGCGTGTGCCTGCCTCTGGGCAACTATCACAACATGGGCGGACTCGCCGAGGCCCAAGCGGGGACGCACGAGGGCACGCCGAGGGTCGGGTGCGAGTTTGTTGGGCTCGATGACTATGCGGGGATGGTGGATTTGTTGGTCGGGTGCGGGATGGACCTGCCGAGCTCGCCGGGGTTTGTCGAGCGGGTGGAGAAGTTGTGGACGGATACGCGGTTTGTTTTGGAGTGAGCTACACAACGCTTCTTCGGTTCGGATCTCTATAGTCGAAATCCACAGAATCAAAGACTGCTTCAAGGGCTTCGATTCCGTGTTCATTTACAAATATTTTTTCATCTTCTGTAATTGGAATGAGCCAAAGACACCGAACAGTCTCGCCGCCAAATGAAAATCGTTCCATGCTTGGTCCATCGAGATAGGGTAGCGAAATCAGCCCGTACGAACACAAAGACCCCTCGAACCACGGAATACCAAAATGAACGGTATGATTTAATCCCAACGCTGATTCAGTCAAATGATAATGTGCGATCGCACCAAGTAAATCGGCATGCGAATCGTGCTGAACAGGTGAAATGAGAAACAGCTCTACATTTCCTCCATCTCGATTTGCCATTCCGCATGTTGCGTATATCCAACTGTTTCTTTTCTTCGTCGGCACAAACTCAAGAACCTGAAAGGATCGGTGCAACTCACAAAAATTGCTTGGGCGAGGAGCAACTCGCCTTGGAGAAACTGCCCAGCACTTTGTTAGATGCTTTATTAACGATTTGCAATATGCGACCTGCTCACTCTCCATCTCAAAGTCTAGGTCGTATCTGACGGCTCTTTTTCTCCTCCCTCGGGCTTCCGGGGGAGGTGGCACGCGCAGCGTGACGGAGGGGGTCTTCGGATGGCGTTGATGCGATATAGAAGAGAAATCGAAGCAAGACCCCCTCCGCCTCACTTCGTTCGGCACCTCCCCCGGAGGCCCGGGGGAGGAGAGTTGATTCGATCTCCAACGGGTGCCACGACTCGCCGTCTTCGGCGCAGTCGTGTCTTCTGAATCACACGGCATGCTTCACGACTGCGCCCTACGGGCGAGTCGTGGCACCCTGGCAAGTGTGTCTTCTGGTATACTCTACCCATGCGAACATTCCCCACCATCGTCCTCTCTCTGGCTGCTGTCCTCTTGGCCGGATGTGCTACCACGAAGAACCGGGTGATCGTCCTCGGCATGATCCATTCCGGGCATCGGACGAGCGAGATCTATTCGCTTGATGTGCTGCGGGATGCGATCGAGAAGATTGACCCGGACTTCGTGCTCTGCGAGATCCCGCCGGATCGGTTCGAGGCCGCCCGCGATGAGTTCGCCGCCGATGGGAAGATCACCGAGCCACGGGTGAGCCGATTCCCCGAGTATGTCGATGTGGTGTTCCCGTTGACGAAAACGATGGACTTTGAGATTGTCCCGTGCGCGGGGTGGACCAAGGCGATGTCGGACGATCGCAACGCCAAGCTCAAGCGATGGGCCACCGAGCGTCCGGACGAGACGGCTGAGGTGAACGCCGCCGAGGCCAAAGTCGAGGCGATCATGGCGAGCGAGGGGGATCCGAACGATCCGCTGTACATCCATACGGATCATTTTGACGAACTCGTCAAGGAGGCGCTTGAGCCGTATGACCGGCTGTTCAACGATGATCTGGGGCCCGGGGGGTGGACGAATATCAACAAAGCCCATTCCGCTTTGATCGAAACAGCACTCGATGAGCATTCAGGCGAGGGCGAAACGATCCTTATCACTTTCGGCGCGTGGCACAAGTATTGGTTCCTTGAGCAGCTGCGATTGCGGGATGACATCGAGATCGTTGATTCACGGGTTTTCTTTGAGCATTGAATCTTGGCGTGCTGATCGGCATAGAAAAACCCCGCTCGGGCGAGCGGGGTGGATCGATCAGCCTTGAATGTTCTCTGAGTTCCTGTTTTATGGACACCCTGCAGAGAATGTGTTCAAGAACTCGCTTACATCGAAGAAGTTGAATGCGCCGTCGCCGTTGAGATCGGCGGCCGGGTCGCTCGCGGAGAAGAGCGCGAGGAACTCGGAGACATCGAAGAAGTTGAGTTCTCCGAATGGTTCGGCGAGGTCGGCTGCGCTACAGCCGCCAGCGACTCCTCGCTTGATCGAGATGAGTGTGGGGATCCCGAGTTCCTCGTTGGTGATGAATACGCCCGTTGAGATGCCCGTCGCTGCATCGTACGAGTTGATCTGGCTGATCGGGAAGACGATCGAGACCATGAAACGACCGAAATCGTCGAAAGCAAGCCCGTTGGTCGGCAGCGAGCCATCCTGTGGGACGAAGTATCCGAGGAATGTCCCGTCTGTTGGATCGACTTCGAGCACTCCGCCAGCGGAGCCGCCGGTGACGAAGATGTTGCCGTTGGGTCCCCATATGAAATCCTGAGGCTGGACCACGCCGGGGAGATCATTGAACACCCCGACGGCACTGATCCCATCATTGGAGATGTCGTACTCTTTGATCTGGTTATTGCCACCCGAGAGGACCATGAGATTCCCGTTGGGTGCGATGTGCATCCCTGAGGGGGTGCCGATGGTGTTGTCACCGGTCGAGGCGATTTCTTGGAAGGTTGTGCCGTCGTATCGAGCGACTCGTCCGCGGAAGAAATCACCGACGAAGAGGTCGCCGTCGGGTCCGAAGGTCAATCCCTTGGCGACGCTGAACCCGGCGTTCTGGACATCGATGACATTCTGGATGAAGACACCGGTCTCGCCGTCAAACTCGGCGATCCGCCATCTTCCTGCACCACCGATTTGCTGGCTTGTAAATAGGTTGCCGTTGGGCCCCCAGGTCATGCCGTTGAACTGTCCGCCGTTGCGGAAGGCAAAGCGGGTGACGAAGTCCCCTGTGGGGCCGTCATACTGGACGACGGCGGGCGCGGTGAAGCCGTTGGCGTTGATCCATGATCCAATGATGTAGATATCGCCTTCGGCGCCGATTGGCCCGGCCATGGCGAGGCCGCTGAATGCCATGGCGAGCACGGCGCCGCCTTTGGCGCCGAGCCTGCATGTTCGGTTTTTATTGGTGTCCATGCTGGTTTTCATTTGCGGGATCTCCTTTGGAAAACTGATGCAATCTCTCGTTGGTTTTTACACATTTCGGGTCTGAAACGGTCTGAGATCAATCTACAGATTATCGCATTGCGTGTCAATGGTTTTCTCAGAAATATCTCAAAGAGTTCTCAATGAGAATGTTCTTGACACTCGTATCGTGATCTGATACCCTCCTCATCATGAGAAATACGCACACTTTACGCACAAATGATCCACTCGATGGCGAGCTCCACACACGGATTGGATCGGTCGGAGAACAGCTCTCGGGGACAATGCGTTCGGTTTTGGACGCTATTCCGGGCGGTCCCCACCGCCCTCAGGAGCTTTCAAGGGTGCTTGATATCTCGAAGGACCTTTCAAGCCGAACGCTCAACGCATCGTCGAAGAAGGACCCGCTGGCGGTTGCGTATCTCATGCCCGGGCCGGCATCTCTGCGCCGGTTGCTCAAGGCGGCTTCGCGCAAGCATGTGTCGAGCGAGTTGATCCGAGATGCCGAGTCGGCGGTCCGGGAGTTTGAGCGTCTGATCCATCTCGACGCGGGCGATCGGATCTCGCTTGATGGGATTATCAGCTCGTGGTTGCCTGATGCGCGCGAGCGCTTCGAGACGGGCAACAAGCAGGCGGTCTATCGGGGGATGGCCCAGCTCAAGGGGTATCTCGCTGATGTGGGGATCACGACGGCGATGGTCTATCCATCGGAAGACGGTGAGACGCTTGACGGAGTCTGGCTCTTGGGCTCATTGGGGCTCAGACGGATCCGCCCGGGCCCGCCGATCCATTTCTTTTCGGGGCAGGCCGAGTCGTCGGCCAAGGGCAAGCCCAAGCTCACGCTCGATGGAGAACCGGCGATTGGGCTTGACGGGCTGATGCTCGAATCGTTCTGTTCATCGCCGATCCCTCGGGTGGATATCCGTCACGAGGGGACGATGCTGCACTACACACTCGGGGGTGTTGCCAGCGGGCCGTCGTCGGCGGTTGATCTGTTTGTCGCTGAGCTGACGCCGGGGTGCATGCGGAGGTACAACAGCGAGGAGACGCCGAAGATGTGCGGCCCATCGTCGGCAATCACCACCCCGGTGGCGACGCTGATCTTTGATGTGCTCTTGCACGAGGATGTTTTCCCGGGGTGTGACCCGTCATTGCGTGTGTATGACACGGCGCTCGGGGGGAGTGTCGATATTAATGATCCGGCGCGTGATATCGATCGGCTCGATGTTTCCGAATCGATCGAGTACCTCGGATGGAACGCGGCGACCTTCCGCGCTACGGAGATCCCGCGTTATACGCAGATCATCGACCATGTGTGTTCCAAGATGGGATGGGACGAGCGGAAGTTCCGTGGGTATCGGTGCCGGGCGCAGTATCCGGTGTACGCCTCTCAGCTGAGCATGGTGTTCGAGCCGCCGACCAAGCCGTAAACAACCGCCTTGCTTTTTCGATTGTTTCTCTGTTTCTGAGGACGATGGGTTGCTCGGATCCCGCTCAACAGGGCGGGGTCTTCATTGCATCGGCGGGCGCTCGATGGTGTTGCATCTGCATCGAGCAAGGAAGATGTGCTCTGAAATCGAGGCGTGTTTCTTCCCACGAAGTAGGGCGGGCTGGTAAGATCCGGTGTGGCGATACGCACTGGGTTGGTTCCGCTGGATAGAGAGGAGAATACATTGGGAATATGGATTACACTCGGCATCTTGGGCGTTGTGGTTGTCGTTGTGTTTCTGATGACTGTTGGGATCTATAACAAGCTTGTGGTGCTCAAGAACAGATACCTTAACGGGTTTTCGCAGATCGAGGTACAGCTCAAGCGTCGCCATGATTTGATCCCGATGCTGGTCGAGACGGTCAAGGGGTACATGAAGCATGAACGGGAGACGCTCGAAGCGGTGATCGAGGCCCGCAACCAGGCTGTGGGGTTGCTCAAGAGCGCCTCGAAGCTCGGCGGCGATTCGGGTGCGATGTCGTCGCTGGGCAATGCTGAGGGCGCACTGAGCAGCGCGATGGGTGGGCTCTTTGCGGTGATGGAGGCGTACCCGGATCTCAAGGCCAACGAGCAGATGCTGGCGCTGCAGGAGGAGCTGACCTCAACCGAGAACAAGGTTGCGTTCAGCCGCCAGGCGTACAATGATTCGGTGGCGTCGTACAATAGCTATCGTCAATCGTTCCCGCAGGTTGTTGTGGCGTCGATGATCGGGCACGCCAAGGATGCGGGGTTCATCGAGTTTGAAGACTCGGTTCAGATCCAGATCGCCCCCGATGTCAGCATCCGATGATCGGTCGTTCAACGATGGAGAACACACGCCAGAGCATGGATTTTTTCGAGCACCAGGACCGCGCCAAGTCCAACTCGCGCCGGTTTCTCTTGCTCTATATCATCGCGGTGGTGCTGATCTGCATCGCGGTCGCGGCGTTCGCGGGGGTGGCGATGTGGTTCGTCAGCGATCCGAAGCTCTCTGATTCGCTCAGGATGAACTCGGTGATGATCGCGGCGGGGGCGTCTGCGTTAATAACGGGGCTGCTCATTGTGGGCGGCTCTGCGCATCGGATCGCTGAGCTTCGCCGCGGGGGGTCATCGATCGCCCGATCATTGGGTGGGCAGCATATTGATCCATCGACACGGGACTCAAACGAACGGCGGCTGATGAATGTGGTCGAGGAGATGGCGATCGCGTCGGGCGTGCCGGTGCCCCCGGTGTTCATCATGCCGGGCGAGCGGGGGATCAACGCGTTTGCTGCGGGGTACTCACCCGGCGATGCGGTGATCGGGGTCACGCGTGGGTGCGTCGAGGGGCTTGAGCGCGACGAGCTCCAGGGGGTGATGGCCCACGAGTTCAGCCACATCCTCAACGGGGATATGCGCCTCAATATCCGGATGATCGGCTTGCTCAACGGGATCGTGCTCATCTCGCTGATCGGGCACATCATCCTCGAAGCCGCCCCGCGGACAGCACGGGGCAAGAACGGGATCTGGGTGCTTTTGTCGATGCTCGCCGTCGCGTTGGTGCTGATGATGATCGGGTGGATCGGCTCGCTCAGCTCGCGGGTGATCCAGTCGGCGGTCTGTCGTCAGCGGGAGTTTTTGGCCGACGCGTCGGCGGTGCAGTTTACGCGCAACCCCGAGGGCATCGCCAACGCCCTTCGCCGGATCGGGGCGAGGTCTCGCTCGACGCGGATCAAGCACCCGAGGGCCCAAGAGGCGAGCCATATGTTCTTCGGGCAGGCGATCGCGGGGACATCGTTGCTCCGGGCGACGCTCGCGTCGCACCCGCCGTTGCCCGAGCGGATCAAGCGGATCTATCCGGCGTGGGACGGGACGATGCTCGAGCCGCTGATCTCGGAGACGAAAAAGAGCCCGCCCAAAGAGTTGACCCCGCGTGAACGGATGGGGCGGGTGATGCCCGGGGTGGCGGGCATCGAGACGGCGGTGCTGCCGATGCTTGCGCTCGCCGGGGCCATGACCCCCGAGCACATCGAGTATGCCCGGGAGTTGATTCTGGCCATCCCCGAGCGGCTCAAGGATGCGGCCCGCGATATCTCGAGCGGACGGGCGGTGGTCTACGCGTTGTTGCTCGATCGGGACTCCGAGGAGATCCGCGTGGGCCAGATCGGCGCAATTGAACAAGACGATCGGGCGATCGCGTCGGTGGTTCGCTCACTCACGGACGCGGCGATCGGGCTCGATCGTGGGCATCGGCTCGCGCTGCTCGACATGACGCTGGGCTCTTTGGCGCATCTCTCGGATCGGCAGCACAAATCGTTTCGCGCCACGGTCGATGCACTCATCAAGATGGATCAATCAGTGGATCTCTTCGAGTGGGTGACCATGGGCGTGCTCACGCGTCATCTCGACGAGCGGTTCGGGCTCGCCAAGCCCAGTGTCACCCAGTACTATGCATTTGGGCAACTCGGCGATAAGCTCAGCGTGCTGCTCTCGGCGCTGGCGTATGCCGGGGCTCAGGACGAGCACGCCGCCGCCAAGGCGTTCATGCTCGGCGAGGTCTCGCTCGGTGATGTGAAGGTGAGGCTCTTGCCCAAGAAGGAGTCTGGACTGGATCGGCTTGATCGATCACTCAGAACACTCGCGTCGTGCTCTGGGAAACTCAAGCGAGAGTTGCTCCGTGCGTCGGCTGTCGTGGTCTGTGCAGACAAGAAGGTCACCACGAGCGAGGCGGAGTTGCTCCGTGCGGTGGGCGATGCGCTCGGCGTGCCAACGCCGCCGCTGCTGCCGGGGCAGCGCCTGGTGGAGAACGGGTCTAGTCCGGGCTGAGGCTTAGAGCCCGTCTATCAAAGAATCCAAGAATCTTGAAACGATTGGCTAGCAAAGCCCTGCTCAATAGGGTGGGATCTTTCTGTCTTTGGGTTGTATCCCGTTGCGTTGATTATTTGATATCCCTTCCAAATACGCCGTCAACGGTGTGGATCCCCAGGCGCCCACTCGACCAACTCCCAGGCCATTCGCCCTCGCCTAGCGGGAAGGGTGCTGCGAGATCATCCCGCTGAATGAATCGTGCCGAGGCATCGGTAAGTGCAATGACGCCGCCGCTCTCGCCAGTCGTGAACCCCTCCATGATGCGATCGTCAGCCAGCAATACCTTAGCGCTGGGGTAGCGCACGCTTTGTCCGCGTTGACCTCGCCATTGTTCGGGGCCGGTGCGTGTGCGATAGTTCCAGAAGGCAGGATCAGCCATAAACGAGGCGGAGTAGCGATAGTCAGAAACGAGCCAGGGTGGTCGATTGGGTCGCTTGAAGAGTTCGCCGGTGACTCGCCCGTCGTAGTATTGCTCGGCGAGCCCGAACTGCCAGACATAGACCTGCCCGAAGTACCCATTGATTACATAGGGCTGCCCGCCGACGATGTAGGTTGAACTGGAGGCACCCCGCGGCACCAGCGCCGGATATGCATCGCGGTAGTCGGCGAGGTAGAGCGACATTATGTTGGCGTGTGAGCCGATCGTGGATTGCACCCCAAGTTCTTTGGCGTTATCTCTGATATGACCCAGCGCCGGGAGCGTGAGCGAGATCAGGATGGCGACGATCACGATGACGAGCAGGAGTTCAATGAGCGTGAACGCCCGCGTGTTTTTCTGAGTCATGATCGACCTCTGTAGGTTGCTCAGGGGCAGAGTTCACTTTGAACAGACCAGCGCCCCATACTCCGAACAATACAATGTTTCGAATCAGCACTCCCGCGACTGTATCCTGCCATGAAGCGAAGGCCGCGAGTCTGACGGTGCAGTTGCATTGGGGTGGTTCGACAAAGAGAACATGCACAAGGTAAATCGCAGTAAATATGCCAACCAACGCGCCGAGCGAGAGATAAGCCCATTTTTTTCTTAGGAGCATCCAGGCAACCGATAGCCCGACTTCAATAGTGGGCACAAGCACGGCAACGGGTGCTCTTGCCACCTGCGGCAAGAGCACCCATGTGTCAAGCGAATCTCGGAACGCTGAGAGATTGAACAACTTGCTGAATCCAGCGATGAGCATGAATAGTATGAACAACCAGAGGCCGCCCACTCCGAGTTTTCCTATCATCACTTTCATTTTGATTCCACTCTTTCAACAGATCAACACCCACCACACCCGCCTCCGCACGGGGCTCCCGTCGCTTCATAGCAGCGATAGTTTGTCGGAGGCAGATTTGTGAATAAGCAACCCGTCCCCTGTGCGTTGAGAACTTCTTGCCGAATGGTGCATCCTGACCAATAGCCCGATCGATCTGAGTATCCAGATGTGGCGGACTTTGTATCGGTGCACTCATCGGAGTGAATCACCACATCTGGACACTGTTCAGGATCTGTAGTATCTTTCCATTTAGAGCACGCACCGCCAGCAAGCGAAAACTGAGTTACACAAGCAGGCGTTGGCCCTCCAACACCTGCAACAGCAAGTGCTGCAGACACGCCCAGCAAAGCGACCGCGTTTCTGATTCGATTGTCAAAGTATTTCATTTGGAATCCTTTCTTATTTTTTCTTGTAATGAACGAGAAGACCGAGAAAAACCAAGGCCACCAACACGATCCAGCCAACAAAATTCCAACTGAATTGATCCGCAAACTCACGATCATCCGCAAGTGGCGTAACCAAACGCTCACCGTTTTGTGAATCAACTTCTGTACGAACCGCTGCTTTGGGGCGAAAATCATCTATGATCCGTAGAGCCTCTTTTGGTCGCAAAGGATCCGGGTGATCCGAATCCGGGATTTGTGCAATCTTTTTAAACTCCGCGGGATTGAAATACTCAATCGTTCCGAACAGATATTCTCTTTGTTTCTCCCCCTTTGCCGACACCAGAGCCACCCGACCCGGAACAAACCGATCGACAAAGTTCTGAAACTGATATTCGGAATATTCAATGATTGCCCCACGGGATTCCAAATCGCCTTTCAGGTGAAACTCTATTCGATCAACCACAAACTGCTCAACACTCGGATAATAATGTCCTGAGAGTTCTGCGGCCGAACCTGAGCCGGAGCCCCGCAATACCGCATTCCATGTGTTCGCCTCAATCTCCAACCGTTCGATCTGGTGCTTGGGATAGATCCCCATACCCGCGTTAACAAAGTTATTTACAAACCCATCTATATGACTAAAAAAACTTCTTGAGTCTCGCATCCGAGGAGTATTGCGTAGATCAAGTACGGTCAACACACCATTGGCCCCGCGGATCCAGCCGATTTGATCATTCGTTACTGCATCGATCGTCGGGGACCAATCTGCTTTCGGTGTATCCTCATTTATTCGATAATGTAGATCATCGATATACCAGATGTGATATGTGGAGTTGATTTGCCCACCATCGCCCAAAAATAAGGCCTGTTTCGCTTCCGCCCAGCCAGGCTGGCTCTGATCGTCACCAATTCGATCGATCAATATTCGGGCTTCTTCAACCGTCATCTCAGGATATGCAATCTCTTCCCACGCAGCGTGAGTACCTTGGGGCAATGAAAGAGAAATCGCGTCTTTCCACGCCAACTCAAAGTCCTGCTGAGTCGGCTGGGCCGATCCCATACTTGAACTCAGAAACACACAACATAAACACACCTTGATTGAATTTGCCATATATCCCATTGCAAGAAGCTAA